>Ga0180222_1000224_pt1 | contig 96121 bp, 84 predicted proteins | sample eDN5th37CKraftOP_FD_151336 | JGI IMG/M metagenome (GOLD analysis project Ga0180222, IMG submission 151336) | Enriched Organic Plus compost microbial communities from Emeryville, California, USA - eDNA 5th pass 37_C Kraft OP (version 2) (version 2) ... | reverse complement strand
GCCCGGCCAGCCGGGTGCTGGACCTGCTGCTGCACGTGCAGCGCCACCTGGACCCCACGCTGGGCTTCCGCTATTCCTGCCGGGTCGGCATGTGCGGTTCCTGCGCCATGCTGATCAACGGCCGCGGAGGCTTCGCCTGCGATACGACCGTGGGCAGCCTGGGCGGCGGCGTGGTGGAACTGGCCCCGCTGCGTGCCCTGCCGGTGCAGCAGGACCTGACGGTGGACATGCGGCCCTTCTTCGACGGCCTGAAGCGGGCGGGCGCGGCGTTCGAGCCGTCCGAGCCCGGCCGCCGCGATGTCCCCGTGATCGCGCCGGGCGAGGGGCGGCGCGCCGCCATCGAGGCGCAGAACGGCTGTATCACCTGCGGCGCCTGCCATTCCGCCAGCGCCTGGATGCGGGCCGGCAAGGGCCATGCGGGGCCGGCCGCGCTGAACCGCCTGTATATGCTGGCGCGCGACGAGCGCGACCGTCTGGGCCCCGCCCGGCTCGCTACGGCCGAGCGCGACGAAGGCCTGCTGCGCTGCCACGCGCAGGGCGAGTGCGCCAGCGTTTGTCCGGCCCGGGTGCCGCTGGATGCCGGCCTGCGCAAGCTGCTGGAGCTGGCCGGGCGCGAACCCGCCAGGCAGGCCGCCCGATGACGCCGGCGGCGCCCGGCGGGGGCGGCGAACTGACGGTCGGCCGCGTCGGCCTGCACGTCGCGCGCATGCAGCCCGGCAAGCTGGCCGTGCACGACGGCCGGCGCCGCCTCACCTATGGCGAGCTGGACCGCCGGGTGGCCGCGCTGGCCGGTTCGCTGACCGCCGAAGGCGTGGCCCGCGGCGACGTGGTGTGCGCCTATCTGCCCAACTGCATCGACTACATCGTGCTGGTGCTGGCGGTGGCGCGCGCCGGGGCGGTGTTCTCGCCGCTGAATCCGCGCTTCAAGGCCTACGAAGTCGGCAGGCTGCTGGCGCAGGCGCGTCCCCGCATGGTATTTACCACGGGGGACCGGGTGCCGCTGGTGGCCCAGGCATTGGCCGAGGCTGCCGGCGGGCCGGTTCCCCGCATCGTGACGATGGACGAGGGCGATGCGCCGCCGCCGGCGGTGGCCGCCGTCCGGCTGGCCCCGCCTGCGGACGAATTGCCGGCCGTCGGGGAATCCGACCTGTTCAGCCTGATGTTCACGTCCGGCACCACGGGACGCCCCAAGGGCGCGCTGGCTACGCACCGCGCACGCATGCTGTGGGTGGTCAACGCGGCCATCCAGTACGGGCTGAACGAGGACGACGTCTATCTCGGCACCATGCCGCAGGTGCATTCCGCGGGGCTGACGTTCACGCTGATCCATCTCTATATCGGCGCGACCGTGCGCGTGCTGGAGCATTTCGACGCGCAGGCCTACCTCGACATCGTCGAGCGCGAGCGCATCACTTCCAGCCTGACCGTGCCCACCATGCTCAACATGATCCTGGAGGCCCGCCGGCACGGCCCCCGCCGGCACGACCTGGGCAGCCTGCGGTGCCTGCTGACCTGCGGTTCGCCGCTGCCGCTGTCGACCAAGCGGGAAGTGATCGCCGAGATCAGCGACCGGCTCTACGATTACTACGGCTCGACCGAGTCCAACAGCATGTCGGTGCTCAAGCCGCGCGACCAGCTGCGCAAGCCCGCTTCGGTGGGACAGCCTTTCGTCAACGTCGAGTTCCGCATCGCCGGCGACGACGGCCGCCCGCTCGCGGCGGGCCAGCCGGGCGAGATCTGGTGCGCCAACCCTTCGGCCATGCAGCGCTACCTCGGCGATCCGGCCGATACCGAGGCGGCCTTCAGCGGGCGCTGGTACCGCACGGGCGACCTCGGTTACCTGGACGACGAAGGCTTTCTTTACATCGTCGGGCGTTCCAAGGACATGTTCGTCAGCGGCGGCGTGAATGTCTATCCGGCGGAGATCGAGCAGGTGCTCATGCTGCACCCGGCCGTGCTGGACTGCGCCGTCATCGGCGTGGACGACGCCAAGTGGGGCCAGGTCGCCAAGGCCTTCGTGACGCTGCGCAAGGGCTGCGAGCTGGACCTGGCGGAACTGCAGCGGCACTGCCGGCAGTACCTGGCCGACTACAAGACGCCCCGCCATCTGGCGTTCATGGCGGAGATTCCCAAGAACGCCGGCGGCAAGACGATCAAGACCGCGCTGCCGGCCGACGTTGCCGAACGGGCGGCCCAGCCATGAGCTACCAGCGCATCGAACTGTCCATAGAGGACCGCATCGCGACCCTCGTCCTGAACGATCCCGAACGGCTCAACGCCATGAGCCTGCAGATGCGCAGCGAATGCCTGCATGCCCTGCGCGAGCTGGAGCGCGGCGGGCAGGCCGACTGCGTGATCGTCACCGGCGCCGGGTCCAGGGCCTTTTCGGCCGGAGCCGACATCAACGAGGTCGCGCGGCGCACACCGGCCGGAGAGCTTGCCGCCGAGGCGCAACTGCGCCGCGAGCTGCCGCGGCTGGTCGAGCAGTTGCGCCTGCCCACTGTGGCGGCGATCAATGGCCACTGCCTGGGAGCGGGGCTGGAGCTGGCGCTGGCCTTCACCCTGCGCATCGCCGCCGACACCGCCCGGCTGGGGCTGCCCGAGATCAACCTGGGCGTGATCCCGGGCAGCGGCGGTACGCAGCGCCTGGCGCGCCTGGTCGGCATGGGACGCGCCATGGAAATGGTGACGCTGGGCGAACCGATCGGCGCCGCCGAGGCCTGCCGCATCGGACTGGTCAACGGCGTCTACCCCGCCGACGGCCTCATGGAGGCGGCGCGGGCCATCTGCCGCAAGTGGCAGGCCAAGGGGCCGTTCTCGCTGATGGCCGCGCGCGACGCCGTGCTCAGGAGCGCGGACGTCGACCTGCAGACCGGCATGGACTACGAAAACAAGCTCTTCGCCCTGTGCCTGGCCAGCGGCGAGCGCGATATCGGCGTGCGCGCCTTTCTCGAGAAGAAGACCGCCAGGTTCCGCGGCCCCGGGTAGCGGCGGTCGCGGTCAACGACCCCCAAAGGAGACGGACATGATCGCGAGCAACAGGGATGGAGCCGTAAGACGCTGGTACCGCAACACGATGGCCTGCCTGCTGGCGGGTGCCTGCTGTGCGATGGCCGCCGCCCCGCCGGCGGCGGCCGAAGTCCGCGAAGTCAAGCTGGCGCGCCAGTACGGCATCCATTATCTGCCGCTCATCGTCATGGAGCAGCAGAAGCTGATCGAGAAGTTCGCCGGCCAGGCCGGCCTGCCGGACCTGAAAGTGTCCTGGACCCAGCTGTCGGGCGGCGCGGCCGGCAACGATGCCCTGCTGGCCGGCGCCATCGATTTTTCGGCAGTGGGCGTCGGGCCGCTGATCCAGATCTGGGACAAGTCCAAGGGCATCGTCGACATCGAGGGCGTGGCCGCCGTCAGCGACGTGCCCATGACGCTGGTGACCCGCAACCCCGCCGTCAAGTCGCTCCAGGATTTCACCGACCGCGACAAGATCGCCTTGCCGGCGACCAAGACCTCCATGCAGGCGGTCACGCTGCAGATCGCCGCGGCCAAGGCCTGGGGCCGGTCCGAGTACGGCAGGCTGGACAAGCTCACGGTTTCCATGAAGCACCCCGACGCCATGGCCGCCATGCTTTCCGGCCAGGGCGAGATCACCGCGCACTTCACCGCCGCGCCCTATGATTACCTGGAGCTCGAGCAGCCGGGCATGAGCAAGGTGCTGACGTCCTATGATGTGTACGGCAGTTCCGCGACGCTGATCGTGCTGTGCGCCGGCGCGAAGTTCCGCCGGGACAATCCCAAGGCGTACGGCGCGGTGCTGGCGGCCATGCAGGCGGCCATGGACCTCATCCGGCAGGACAAGCGGCGGGCCGCGGAGATCTACCTGGAAGTCACCGGCGAGAAGACGCCCATCGAGACCATGATGAAGATGCTCAACGATCCGCTCATCCGGTTCACCACCACGCCCAGCGCGACCTTTCCCGTGGCGCAGTTCATGCACCAGGTGGGCCGCATCCAGAACCGCCCGTCTTCCTGGAAGGACCTGTTCTTTCCGGAGATCCACGGCCAGCCGGGGAGCTGACGGCATGGCGGATACCCTCTCGCGGCGGCTGGCCGCCTTCGTCGCGGGCCTGCGGGCCGGCGGCCTGCCCGCCGAGGTGGCGGCCCGGGCCCGGCTGCACCTGACCGATATCCTGGGCGTGGGCCTGGTCGGTTCGCGCCAGGCCATGGCGCGCAACGCGGCGGCCGGCATCGCGGACATGCCGGGCAGCGCGGGCGGGGCGGCGGTCTGGGGGCGGCGCGGCATGCTGGCCGCGCCCTACGCCGCCATGGCCAACGGCGTGGCCGCGCACGTGCTGGATTTCGACGACACGCATACCGACTCCATCACCCACGGCAGCGCCGTGCTGGGGCCTGTGGTGATGGCGCTGGGGCAGGCGCGGGCGGCCGGCGGCGCCGAGGCGCTCGCCGCCTTCGTCGCGGGCTGGGAAGCGACGGCGCGGGTGGGCCTGGCCGCGCGCGGCACCTTCCACAAGCGCGGTTTCCATACCACCTCGGTGGCCGGGGTGTTCGGCGCGACGGCCGCGGCCGGCCTGCTGCTGGGGCTGGACGAGGCGCAACTGGCCCATGCCTTCGGGCTGGCGGGCAGCCAGGTTTCCGGCGTGTCGGAATACCTGTCCAACGGCTCGTCGTCCAAGAGCTTCCACCCGGGCTGGGCCGCGTATTCCGGCATTCTGGCCTGCCACCTGGCGCGGGCGGGCATGACGGGTCCGCAGACCGTATTCGAAGGCCGCTACGGGCTGTTCGCGACCTACGGGCTGCCTGGGGAGTGCGAACCCGATGCGGTCGCCGACGCGCTGGGAGAGCGCTGGGAGATGCTGCGCGTATCGGTCAAGCCCTATCCCTGCTGCCACTTCGCGCATGCCTTCATTGATTGTGCCCGCGCCCTGCGCTCCCAGGTCGACCCTGTGGAGATAGACAGCGTGGAGGGCGTGGTGCCGGAGATCGAGCTGCCGCTGATCTGCGAGCCCTACGAGGCCAAGCTGCGGCCGGATTCCCCTTACGCGGCGAGGTTCAGCCTGCCCTTCCTGGTGGCGGTGGCGCTGGCCGGCGAGACGGTCGGCCACGAGACGTTCACGCCGGAGAACATCCGCCGCGCCGACCTGCTCGCGCTGGCCGCCCGCGTGCGCTACCGCGTGGCGGCGCCCGGCGAGACGCCTTTCCCCAGGTATTTCCCGGGCCGGCTCACCGCCCGGCTCAAGGACGGCCGCACGCTGGAGCAGTCCCTGGACATCAACTTCGGTAACCCCGACAACCCCATGGACGTCGGAGCCGTCGCCGGCAAGTTCCGCGCCAACGCGGCGGGGGTGCTGGCCCCCGGCGCCGTCGAGGCCCTGCTGGGCAAGTTGCAGGACCTGGAACATACCGGGGTGGCAGAGATCGCCGCCCTGCTTGCGCCCGCATCGAACCCCCTTTCCCCAACCGAGGACCCCACATGACCGAGCGCTACGCTTCCTTTTCCCATCTGAAGTTCGACCGCCCCGCCGAGCGCGTGCTGCGCATCACGCTGGACCGGCCCGAGCGCATGAATTCCCTGGACTGGGAGGCGCACGGCGAACTGACCCGCGTCTGGCAGGCGGCCGATGCCGATCCCGACGTGAACGCCATCATCATCCGCGGCGCCGGCAAGGCGTTCTCCGCGGGCGGCGATTTCGGCATGGTCGAGCGCATCATCAACGACTACGACATGCAGGCCGAAGCCCTGCGCGAGTTCCGCGACCTCTGCTACAACATCCTGAACTGCAGCAAGCCGGTGGTATCGGCCATACACGGGCCGGCGGTCGGCGCCGGCCTGGCGGCGGCGCTGTTGGCCGACATCTCCATTGCGGCCCGGTCGGCGCGCATCATCGACGGCCATACGCGCCTGGGCCTGGCGGCCGGCGACCACGCGGCGATGATCTGGCCGCTGCTGTGCGGCATGGCCAAGGCCAAGTACCACGTGCTGTTGTGCGAGGCGGTCGACGGCGAGGAGGCCGAGCGCATCGGCCTGGTGTCGCTGTGCGTGCCGGACGACCAGCTGCAGGACAAGGCGCTGGAAATCGCTTCCCGGCTGGCCACGGGCGCACAGCGCCCCATCCGATGGACCAAGTACGCCTTCAACAACTGGATGCGCATGATGGGGCCGGTGTTCGACAAATCGGCCGCCCTGGAACTGCTGTCCTTCAACGGCCCCGAGGTGCGGGAAGGGCTGGCTTCGCTGCGCGAGAAGCGCCCGCCGAAGTTCGACTACAAGGTCTGAGGCGGCCGTTACATCGGCTCGTCCAGACGCAGCGCTTCGCGGGCGCAGGTCGGCCCGGGTGTCTGCCCGGCGTTGTCCGGCGACAGCACCTGCGTCTCTTCGCCGGCCTGCGCGTACCCGGCGGCGGCGTGGGCAACGATACGGGCGACGGCCTCGATATCGCCGTGCCGCGGTCCGAACAGCCAATAGCGTACGGGGATCTCCAGGTCGCCGATCTCCGCCAGCCGGCCGCTGGCCACGTGGGGCCGCGCCAGCCGGGAACCAAGGAAACCGGCATGGCGGCCGGCCTGCAGGGCCGAAAGTACTGCCGCGCTCGAAGTGAAGCGCAGCTTGTCGTGGCGCAGGCGCTTGCCGCTTTGCTGGTTCGCCAGCAGGGCGCCGAGCAGGCATCGCCCCAGGTCGGTGTCGGATTCCCACAGCAGCGGCGCCAGGGCCTCGAGGTCCTGCCATTGGACGGCGCGCGGCAGGCTGGGGGCCAGCGCAGCGGCGGCGTACAGCTTCAGGGAGTCGGCGAATACCTCCCAGTACGCCAGCTGCGGATGCCCGGGCTCGCGCTCGGCCAGGCCCAGGTCGGCCGTGCCGCGCATGACCCAGGCGGTGACGTCGTCGGCGCAGCCGACCACGATTTCCATGGGCGGGACGTCCGGCCGGCCTTCCAGCCGGGCCAGGATGTCCGGCATCCAGCAATCGTAGGCGTTGCGGCTGCAGCCCACCACCAGCCTGCCGCGCTGCGGATCGTTCATCCCGCGCACGCGCAGCGCCGTCAGGGCCACGTCGTTCAGGATGCGCCCGGCCTCGTCGAACAGCGCCCGGCCGGCCTCGGTCAACAGCAGGCCGCTGCTCGCGCGGCGAAACAGCGCCACGGCCAGGTGCTCTTCCAGCTTGCGGATCGATATGCTGACCGCGGACTGCGTCAGACCCAGTCGGCCGGCCGCCAGCGTGAAACTGCCGAAGCGCGCGGCCTCGACGAATATCCTCAGCTGCTCCAGGGTCATCGGCGTCATCCGCTCGGAGGGCCGCGGCGGCGGCCCGGGGTTGGTCCGGCCCGCGCCGCCTCAGCCCAGCGGGCCGAGGGTGTGGTAGCCGCGGGAACAGTACAGCAGGGGGCTGCGCTGCGCGGCGGTCTGCGCGCCGTGCAGGTTGCAGACATAGATGGTGTGGTCGCCGGCCGGGATGCGGTCGGCCACGGCGCCCGCCATCGTGGCCACCGCGCCCGGCAGCAGCGGCACGCCCCATTCGTCTTCCAGCATTTCGATGTCGCCGTAACCGCCCAGGTCCGCCTTGCCGGCGAAGCGGTTCGACAGGCCGTGCTGGTCGGCGGCCAGGATGGAGATCCCGATGCGTGTGTCCCGGTCCAGGTAACGGTGGCTGAGGTTGCCGCGCCCGACGCAGAACAGCGCCAGGGGCGGTTCCATCGATACCGAGGTGACGGACGTGGCGGTAAAGCCGTGCACGTGGCCGTCGACCCGGAAGGTGACGACGGATACGCCGGCGGCCAGCGCGCCGAATGCCTGCTTGAAGTCCTGTTCCAGCATATCGGAACCTCCATGCCGTGAGGGAAGGGAAAGGTCACTCGCCCAGCAGGTTCTCCCGCAGGGTGGCGCCGGGATAGCGGGTGCGATAGCGGCCGCGGCGCTGCAGCTCGGGCACCACCATGTCGACGAACTCCTCGAAGCAGCCCGGCGTGTAGGTGGCCGCCAGCATGAAGCCGTCGGCGCCGCCTTCGTCCATGTAGACCTCCAGCTGGTCGGCGATGTCGGCGGCGGTACCCACCAGCACCGGCATGCCCATGCCCTGGGCGTAGATCAGCGCGGCCTCCTTGACCGACACGGGAACCTTGCCTTCCGGGTCCTTGGCGTAGATGATGGATTCGAACAGGCCCTGGATGCCGGGGATCTCGATGTTCTGCACCGGTTCGTCGAGCGACATCTTCGAGAAGTCCAGCCCGAAGTGCCCGGAAATCCAGGCCAGCGCGCCTTCCAGGGGAATGCAGGCGCGGATGCGGTCGTATTTCTCCTGCGCCTCGGAGCGGGTCTGGGCCACCACGGTCTGCACCCCGAAGATGTAGCGCACGCTGCCGGCCGGCCGGTTGAAGCGGCCTTCCAGCCTTTCGTCCAGGTCGTCGGAATACTGGCGCATGCGCTCGACGCTGGGATGGACCGCGAAAATGGCCTCGGCGTGCCGGGCGGCGAAATCCCGACCGCGGCCGGAAGAGCCCGCCTGCCACAGCACCGGCCGGCGCTGCGGCGACGGCGCGCAGAAATGCCGTCCCTTGCAGCGGAAGTACTTGCCTTGGTGGTCCACCAGCTTCACCTTGGCGGGGTCGGCGTAGACGCCGCTTTCGCGGTCCGCCACGATGGCGTCGTCCGCCCACGAGTCCCACAACTCGTAGCACAGCGCCATGTATTCTTCCATGCGGTCGTAGCGTTCGTCGCGCGGCGTCATGTCGACGTGGCCGTAGGCCTCCCATTCGCTTTTGGAGTACGAACTGACGACGTTCCAGGCGATGCGCCCTTCCGACAGGTGGTCCAGGCTCGACAGCATGCGGCACATGGCGTAGGGGTGGGTGAACATGGTCGATAGCGTCACGCCCACGCCCAGGTGCCGGGTGGCCGAGGTGATGATGGGCGCGATGGTGGACGGCTCGTGCGTCGGGCACTGGACGGCGTACTTGACGGTGGCGTCGGAGCTGCCGGCGTAGGTGGAATAGGGCGCCAGCTCGTCGGCGATGAACATGGCGTCGAACAGGCCGCGCTCCATGGTGCGGGCCATGTGCTGCCAGTACGACGGGCGCGAGTAGTGGTAGCCGATCTTGTCCGTCGGGTTGCGCCACATGCCGGTCGCGTGACTGTTCACGCCGTGCTGTATGAAACCGAGCAGGTGGGCTTTCTTCGGGTGACGCATGGGGGTTCCTCTTGGGTATCGGGTCGGTCGGCCGCGGCGCGCGGCCGTTGAAGGGGTCAGTCCTGCAGCAGGGATTCCTTGAGCGGCTGCACGACGTGCCGCATGAAGGGGCCCACGTCTCGCATGGGGTCGTCGAACTGGCAGACGATCTTGTCTATGCCCAGGGCCGCGAGCGCCTGCAGGCGCTCGCGCACCTCGGCGAAGCTGCCGACCAGGCCGGCGTCCAGTCCGCAGTTCGAGTCCACCATCTGCTCGTCGCTGAGATCCGTCCAGGCGGCCGCGCCCGAAGCCTCCATGACGCCGCGGAAAAAGGAAATGGTCTCTTCGTTGCGGTCCTGGACGATGCGGCTGCGCCGCTCGCGGGCCTGCTCGGGGTATTCGGTGGCGATGACGAAGGCGTTGAGCGCGATGGTCACGCCGCGGCCCCAGCGGTTGGCCATCTGACGGGCCGCGGCGATGTGCGCGGCCAACTGGCGGTCGGGCATGCCGTTCAGGAACAGACAATGCCCCCATTCACTGGTGAGCCGCGTCGCGCGGTCCGAATGGCCGCTGACCCAGATCTCGGGCAGACCTTCCCCGTTGAAGCCGAAGGTGCGGTAGGGTTCGCCTTCCGCTCCCGGGCCGAAGGGCGTGTGCACCAGCAGGTCGCGGGTGGCCGAGCGCTCCATGTCCGGGTCGAACAGCCGGTGCAGCGTGCGCAGGAAAGCGTCGGCGCGGTCGTAGCGGCCGGCGTGGTCGAGCCAGTCCACGTTGGCCAGGTCGAACTCGTCCTGCCACCAGCCGCAGACCACGTTGATGGCCAGGCTGCGGCCGGCGATCTGGGTCAGCGTGTCTATCATCCTGGCTACCAGCAGGGGCGAGCGGAAGCCCGGCTTGACGGCCGCGCACAGGCCGATGCGCGAGGTCGTGGCCGCCAGCGCGGAGATCAGGCTCCAGGCGTCCACCACCGCCACCTTGGGGCCGTGGATGCAGTTCAGCAGGTTCTCCGAGGCGTACAGGAAGTCGAACCCCAGTGCTTCGGCCTGCTGGGCGATCGCCAGGCATCCGCGGATGTCCGGGCCGCGGGAGCGGTCCCGGGTGCGCAGCCAGCCGCCGTAGACCGGCAGCCAGATGCCGATCTCCGGTACGCCGGCCGGGCCGGCCGGCAGCATCGCGAGGCTTTGTTCGGTCACGTCCGGGGCTCCGCGTCAGTCGAGCCGGGGCTCGATGTAGAACAGCAGGCCGATGACGGCCGCCGAGACGATGGAAAGGAAGGGCGCGGCGGCCACGACCGCCGGTGAGATGCCGAGCAGTGCGATCAGCACGGCCGCGCCGATCACCGCCAGGCAGACGGGCCAGGCGAAGCCGGTGGCGGTGTCGGCGCGCTCGTCGTCCTGGGACGCCTCGAAATCGTCGATCGACGAGGAGAAACCCTTCACGTAGCCGGCCAGGAAGAGGACGGCGGCGCCGATGGCGCAGACGATGGCCAGCAGGGCGGTTCCGGAAAGATAGGCAGGCATGTCGGACTCCTGGGTGATGGGAAATGGGCCTGGGCGGCCCGGAAGTGTCAGAGGGCGGCGCCTCCGCGCTGGGCGGGCACGCTGCGGGCGGTGCCCGAGCCGGACAGGGCCTCCGTCTCGGCGAAGGTGTCGCCCACGTTCAGCAGGCTGCGCATGTCGAAGCGCTGCGGCCGCAGCATGGCCGCGAGCCACACCACCGAGGTGCTGATGGCCAGGATGCTCAGCGTGCCGGCGAGTTCGCCGTAGATCTGGCGGATGGGCATGCCGATCAGGATGGACAGCACGATGCCGCCCACGAAGCCCAAGGAGTTGGTGCGCGGCCACATGATCGCCAGGATCAGCGGCACCAGGATCGCGGTCTTCAGCGCATAGGTGGTCAGCACCAGCGAGGTGAAATCCACGCCGGACAGGATGATGGCCGCGGCCACGATGCCGCTGACCAGGATGGCCGCCTTGGCGAAGACGAACAGCGTGCGCTCGGTGGCCGACGGCTTGAGCTTCTTGACGATGTCGACCGTGACGACCGAGGCCATGGCCGCCGCGCCCCCGTCTATGGTCGAGTAGCACGCGGCCAGGATGACCAGCACGTACAGCAGCACGATGGAAGTCGGCAGGCCGATGTGCGACACCAGGTAGGGGCCGATGGCCGCCAGGTCCCCGCCGATCTGCGCCAGCGGCACCTGCAGCCCGATGCCGATCAGGCCGAGCAGGCCCAGGGTGATCGGGATGGGGTAGAACAGCAGGCCGGCCATGAAGAACGAGCGCCCGACATGCCGGCTCTTGATCGACCACACCTTCTGCCAGAAGATCTGGTCGGCCACCGTGGCCGCGAACAGCCCGAAGGCCAGCGTGACGCCGAATTCGGCGGCGGTGTCCCAGCGGGTGACGCCCAGCAGGTCCTTGCCCGACCATTCCATGCCGGGCGCCAGGCCGGCGCCGGCGGACGCGGCCACCTGCGCCACCGCGTCGAAGACCGCGCCGGCGCCGCCTACCTGGGCGTACACGATGCTGACGATGGCCGCGGCCACGGCGGTGATCATGAGCGTGTTGAAGGTACCCGTCATCACGCTGGTCCACAGCCCGCCGAAGAAGGAATAGAACAGGATGATGACCATGGCGAAGAAGGTCGCCGTGCGCCAGTCGATATTGAAGACCGTGCTCATGACCACCGAGGTGCCCTTCAGGTTGATCATGATCTCCAGCAGAATGCCGAACACCATGGTCACCGTCACGATGGCCGACGACACGCCCGAGCGGAAGCGGTGGTCCACGAACTTGGAGATCGTGTAGCCACGCGGCATGTGGCTGCGCAGGTAGCGCGCGAACGGTATGACCAGCATGATCGCCAGCCCGTTGGGCACGACGAACCAGAACAGTCCGGACAGCCCCCAGCGATAGGTCATGGCCGAACTCATCATGACCGCCATGGCCCAGGTCCAGACCGAGATGAGGCTGCCGGTGCCGAAGGCCAGGCCGATGCGCTGGCCCGACGCGACGAAATCCCGCGTGGTTTTCACCAGCCGCCTTTTCACGATCAGCGCGATCAGCAGCATGAAGGCGCCCAGGGCCACCATCAGGCCGAATCCCATGGCGGGAGTCAGTTCGTTGGTGGCGGTGAGCAAGGTGGACGGATTCATGGTTTTCCCCCGATGTCTTCGTGTCCATGGATGGTCCGGGACCGCGCCGGCGGCGGGAGCGCCGCCGCGGCGCGAAAGCCGGGTACCTGTGGGGGGCAAAGCAAGACGTATGCCAGTTCCGGCGGCGGAAGAACGGTTGTTACCGTTGCGCCGGAGGACGGCGTTTTCGGGCGTCCGCCGGCCCGCGTGCGGACGAATTCGGCCCCGGGCATGAATCCCGCTTATGGGCTGCGAGTTTTTTTCATGGCCGCCGGCCGGGGCCATCAACGCGGCTTGGGGCCGGCGAGGGCGGTTTATGCCGGGAACGGGACGGCTTTCCCCATCGCGACGCCGAATGTCGCATCGGGGGGCATGGCGTTCACCGGGATGGTGCGCCCGCGGGAGGAAGGAAGGGGACGGCCGGCGGGATGGCGCGCCGGGCCTGCCGCAGGGGGCTGCCCCGCCGCTGGCCGGCCTCGGGGCGGGCGGGGCAACCGCGGCCGGCCAGCGGCTGTCCCGCCCGGGGCCGGGCGCGGCGCGGGGTCAGACCGGCTCGTCCAGCCCGAACTGCACCTGTTCGGCCGCGCGCAGCACGGCGCGCGCCTTGGCCTCGGTTTCCTGCCATTCCTTTTCCGGATCGGAATCGGCCACGATGCCGGCGGCGGCCTGCACGTAGAGCGTGCCGTTCTTGACGACGCCGGTGCGGATGGCGATCGCCACGTCCATCTCGCCGCCGTAGCTCAGGTAGCCGGCCGCCCCGCCGTAGATGCCGCGGCGCACCGGCTCGAGCTCGTCGATGATCTCCATGGCCCGCACCTTGGGGGCGCCGGTCAGGGTGCCGGCCGGGAAGGTGGCGCGCAGCACGTCCATGCTGCTCATGCCGGGCTTGAGCGTGCCGGCCACGTTGGAGACCAGGTGCATGACGTGCGAATAGCGCTCGATCGTCATGGTGTCGGTCACCTCCACCGAGCCGGTCTCGGCCACGCGGCCGACGTCGTTGCGGGCCAGGTCGATCAGCATTACGTGCTCGGCCCGCTCCTTGGGGTCGGCCCGCAGCTCGGCGGCCAGCGCCTGGTCTTCCTCGGGCGTGCCGCCGCGCCGCCGCGTGCCGGCCAGCGGGCGGATGGTCACGCGGTTGGGGGCTTCCTGCCCATCGGGTGCGGCGCCCCGTTCCTGGCGCACCAGGATCTCGGGCGACGAGCCCACCACCTGGAAATCGCCGAAGTTCCAGAAGTACATGTAGGGCGACGGGTTGAGCGAGCGCAGCGCCCGGTACAGCGAAAGCGGCGCGTCGCGGAAGGGCTTGGCGATGACCTGCCCCACCTGCACCTGCATCAGGTCGCCGGCGGCGATGTATTCCTTGGCGCGGCGCACCGCGGCCAGGTAGTCTTCCTTGCGGAAGTCGCGCCGCTCGTCGGTCTGCATGCTGGCGTGGCTGTACGGAATTTCCACCGGCTTGCGCAGGCGCGTGCGCAGCTCCAGCAGGCGCCGCTGCGCGCGCGCGTAGGCTTCCGGGCGCGAGGGGTCGGCGTAGACCATGAGGTAGATGCGCCCGGCCAGGTTGTCGACGATGACCAGCTCGTCCACGTGCAGCAGCATGATGTCCGGCGTGCCGTCTTCCATGCCCGCCGGGAAGGGCTTGACGGCCGGGCCCAGGCGGGGCTCGATGTGGCGCACCGTGTCGTAGCCGAAGTAGCCCGCCAGCCCGCCCGCGAAGCGCGGCATGCCGGGGCGCAGCGCCACCTTGAAGCGGGCCTGGTAGGACTCGATGAACGCCAGGGGGTCTCCGTCGTGGGTTTCGACCACCTCGCCGTCGTGCAGGACCTCGGTGCGCGGGCCGCTGGCGCGGATGACCGTGCGCGCCGGCAGCCCGATGAAGGAATAGCGTCCGAAGCGCTCGCCGCCGACTACCGATTCCAGCAGGCAGGTCATGCGGCCGGCCTGCGGTCCGCTGTGCGCCAGCTTGAGGTAGATAGCCAGCGGCGTGTCCAGGTCGGCGTAGGTCTCGGCCACCAGGGGGATGCGGTTGTAGCCCTGCTTGGCCAGTGCGTTGAATTCGATCTCGGTCATATAAAGCTCTCGCTGGTTCGGGTATCCCGGGCGCAGGGCGGTGCCTGCGTCCTGTCCGCGGGACCTGCCGACCGGGTCATGCACGCAAAAACGCCCGGCCTGTACAGGTTCCGGGCGTGGCGACTGCGGGTACTGCGGGTGGCCCGACCGCGCCTTGCGCGTGCAGGCCGGGGGAGACGCCTCACCGCCCGGAAGGCAAACGCCGCCAGCGCCGCCAGGCGCCGGTAAGGGTTTGGTTCGGGACGGCCGTGCACATGAGGAATGCGATCTCCGGGCGGGGCGGCCGCGGGCCGCCTTCGACGGCGCCTACTATACCATCGACGGCGCGCGGCCGGCGCGGCTGGCGATCCAGCCGGCGGCGTCGGCCAGGGTGTCGACGATGCCGTCCACGTCCAGCGCGCGCACGTCGTGCCCTTCGTTGTAGCCGTAGGGCACGGCCAGCACCGAACAGCCGGCGGCGCGCGCGGCCAGCGCGTCGTTGATCGAATCGCCGATGGCCACGGCTTCGGCCGGCGCCACCTCCAGCAGCGAGCAGGCGTGGCGCATGGGCATCGGGTCGGGCTTCTTGCGCGCGCAGGTGTCGCCGCAGACCACGGCCTGGAACATGCCGGCGATGCCGGTGCGCTCCAGCAGGGGCAGGGTGAACTCGGTGGGCTTGTTGGTCACCACCGCCAGTTTCAGGCCCTGCGCGCGCATGGCGCCCAGGCCTTCGATCACGCCGTCGAAGACGACGGCGCGGTCGCCGTTGACCAGGTGGTAGTGGCGGAAGAACGATTCCAGCCCCCGGGCGAACAGCGCCGGCTCGGGCTCGGCGGGGTCCAGGCTGCCGCCCAGGGTGCGCAGCACCAGGTTGTCCGACCCCTTGCCCACGAAGGTGGCGATGACGTCCTCGCGCAGCGGCGCCAGGCCCATTTCCACCCGCATGGCGTTGGCCGCCATGGCCAGGTCCGGCACGGTGTCCATCAGCGTGCCGTCCAGGTCTATCAGTACTGCCTTGAATGCCGTCATATTGCTACCGTTTCGCCTTTGGCGATCTCGGCGCGCATGGCGCCGATGACCGCCCGATAATCCGCCTGCCCGAAGATGGCCGAGCCCGCCACGAAGGTGTCCGCCCCGGCCGCCCGGATCTGCCCGATGTTCTCGACCTTGACGCCGCCGTCGACCTCCAGCGCGATGGGCTGGCCGCCCGCCTGCGTCCAGGCGTCGATGCGCCGGCGCGCTTCCCGCAGCTTGGGCAGTGCCGAGGGCAGGAAGCTCTGGCCGCCGAAGCCGGGGTTGACCGACATCAGCAGCACCAGGTCCAGCTTGTCCATGACGTGGTCCATCCATTGCAGCGGCGTGGCCGGGTTGAATACCAGGCCGGCCCGACAGCCGTGGTCGCGGATCAGCGACAGCGTGCGGTCGACGTGGCGCGAGGCCTCGGGGTGGAAGCTGATCAGGTTGGCGCCCGCCTTGGCGAAGGGCGCCACCAGGCCGTCGACCGGCTCGACCATGAGATGGACGTCGATCGGCGCCTGCACGTGGGGCCGGATGGCCTCGCACACCATGGGGCCGATCGTCAGATTGGGAACGTAATGGTTGTCCATGACGTCGAAATGAATCCAGTCGGCGCCCGCGGCGATCACGTCGCGGACTTCCTCTCCCAGGCGGGCGAAGTCCGCCGACAGGATGCTGGGGGCGATGCGGGCGGCGGGCGGGGCGATGGGTGTCATGGCGGTCGTTGGGCGCGGGCGGGGACGTGGGCGGTATTGTAGTTTGCCTGCGTCCCGGGCCGCCGGGCGTCGGCCCGCCGCATCCGGCCGGGACCGGCATCCGCCAGCGCCGGACCGTGCGCGCCGGCCGTCCGCCGGCACGGGCAGCGGCCCGGCGCCGCCGGGCGCATAATGTGCCATTATTGCGGCTGGGCGAGTTTCTGCCCGCGCCCGCCCGCGCCGGCATCCATGGGATAGCTTCCGTGAAACCCTACGACCTGACCGTATCCGTGGCCCCCCAGTTCGTGCCGGAGCAATCCAATCCGGCCGAGCAGCAGTACGTCTTCGCCTATACCGTGCGCATCACCAACACGGGCGAGCACCCGGCCCAGGTGATCAGCAGGCACTGGATCATCACCGACGGCAACCAGCGCACGCAGGAAGTCCGGGGGCTGGGCGTGGTCGGCCAGCAGCCGTTGCTGGCGCCGGGCGAAACCTTCGAATACACCAGCGGCTGTCCCCTGCCCACCCCGGTGGGCACCATGCGTGGCGCCTATCATTGCGTGGGGGAGAACGGCGTGCCTTTCGAGGTGCCGATTTCCGAGTTCGTCCTGGCCATGCCGCGTACCCTGCATTGATTTCCCCATGAAGCGACACCTCCTCGTCCTGCTGGCGTGCGCCGCGCTGGCCGGCTGCGCCGCGCCGCCCGCGCCGGAACCGACGCCGCCCGGTACCCCCGAGATCGGGGGCCCGGCCGAATCCCGACTCGTCGTGCCGCCCTTGCAGGCGCTGCCGGAAACCCCGGCACGCGCCCTGGCCGGCCGCTACGCCAAGGTCGGCTGGAACGAATTGCCGGGCTGGAGCGCGGACGACATCGGCGCGCTGTGGCCGGTCATCGTGCGCAACTGCCGCGGCCTGATGCGTCCCGTGCCGGGCAACCTGACCGCGCCGGCGCGCGCCGCGCCCCGTGCCTGGCAGCCTTTCTGCGCCGCCGTCGCCGACCCGGCGCAGGCGCCCGCGCCCGGCGATGCCGTCGGCATCCGGCAGTTCCTGCAGGCCAGGCTGCAGCCCTGGCGCCTGGCGGGTGCCGGCGGCGCCCCGGCCACCAACACCGTCACCGGCTACTACGAACCGCTGCTGCGGGGTTCCCGCAAGCAGGGCGGCATGTACCAGTGGCCGCTGTACGCGGTGCCAGACGACCTGCTGACCATCGACCTGGGCGCCGTCTACCCCGAACTTGCCGGCAAGCGCGTGCGCGGCAAGCTCGACGGCCGGCGGGTGGTGCCCTACGACACCCGGGCCGCCATCGAGTCCGGCACCAGCCGCCCGCCCGTCCTGGTGTGGGCGGACGACCCGGTGGACGCCTTCTTCCTGCAGGTCCAGGGCTCGGGCCGCGTGCTGCTGACCGACGGGCCGGACGCCGGCAAGACCATCCGCCTGGCCTATGCCGACCACAACGGCCAGCCCTACGCCTCCATCGGCCGCTGGCTGGCCGACCGCGGCGAGCTGCCGCTGGCCCAGGCGTCCATGCAGAACATCCGGGCGTGGGCGCAGCGCAACCCGCAGCGCGTGCAGGAAATGCTCAACGCCAATCCGGCAGTGGTGTTCTTCCGCGAGGAAGCGGTGACGGACCCCGACTCCGGCCCGCGCGGCGCCTACGGCGTGCCGCTGACCGCCAAGCGCTCCATTGCCGTGGACACGACCTTCGTGCCGCTGGGCACGCCGGTGTTCCTGTCCTCCACCTGGCCGGCTTCCGGCCGGCCGCTGAACCGGCTGGTCTTCGCCCAGGACACCGGGGCGGCCATCCAGGGCGCGGCGCGCGCCGACTTCTACTGGGGCTTCGGCGATGCGGCGGGCGAGCAGGCCGGGCGCATGAAGCAGCGCGGCCAGATGTGGATACTGTGGCCCCGGCAGGCCGGGACGCCCGCGGCGCGATGAAGCACGACATTCTCGTCTGCGGCACCGGCATCGTCGGGCTGGCCACCGCGCTGGCGCTGGCGCGCCGCGGCCAGCCGGCGGCCCTGCTCGGGCCGCGGCCCGAGCTGCCGGCCGCCGCGCCCGGCCGCTATCACCCCCGCGTCTACGCCCTGTCGCCGGCCAGCCAGCGCTTCCTGGACGAACTGGGCGTCTGGGACGTCCTGCCCGCCGCGCGCCTGGCCGGCGTGAGCGCCATGGAAATCGCCGGCGACGCCGGCGGCCGAGTGCACCTGGACGCCTGGCAGGCGGCGCAATCCGAGCTGGCCTGGATCGTGGAATCCGTCGAGATCGAGCGCGCCCTGGCCCAGGCCGTGCGCATGAGCGGCGTAGCCTGGGTCGAAGACCGCTGCGCCGGCCTGTGCGACGGCGTGCTCGAGACCGAGGGCGGGCGCCGCATCGAGGCCCGGCTGGCCGTGGCCGCCGATGGCGCCGGCTCGCCCCTGCGGGCCGCCGCCGGCCTGGCCGCGGACTCGCGCCCCTACGGGCAGACCGGCCTGGTGGTCCACCTGGATGCCGGCCGGCCGCACGGCGGCACCGCCTTCCAATGGTTCCGGCCCGACGGCGTGCTGGCCCTGCTGCCCATGCCGGATACTGCCGACGGTCCGCAGGTTTCCCTGGTATGGTCGCTGCGCACGGACCTGGCCGATGCCCTGCTGGCCTTGCCGCAGGAAGAGCAGGCGCGGGTGCTGCCGCAGCGCCTGGCGGAGGCTACCCGGGGCAGGCTGGGCGCGCTGCGGCCGCGCGACCGGCTGCGGGGTTTTCCCCTGACGCTGGACCGGGCGCCCCTGACCGGCCCGGGCCTGGCCCTGGTGGGCGACGCCGCGCACCGGGTCCATCCCCTGGCGGGGCAGGGTCTGAACCTGGGCCTGGGCGACGCCCGGGCCCTGGCCGAGGCCGTGGGCGGGCGCGAGCCCTGGCGCAGCCCGGGCGACCCCGTCGTCCTTGGCCGCTACCGCCGGGCGCGCGCCGAGCCGGTGCTGGCCATGCGGCTGGCCACGGACGGCCTGCACCGCCTGTTCGGCACGCGGGCCGCGCCGCTGGTGTGGCTGCGCAACGCGGGCATGCAATGGGTGGAGCGCCTGCCGGGCGTCAAGCGCGGCCTGATCGCGGGCGCTTCGCGATAGATAGCAACGGGCCCCGCCCAGGGCGGGGCCGCATCGGGCGGGAAGACCCCGCCGCAAGGGAGTTCGAGACATGACATTGCGCACGACGATCCGGCTGGCCGCCGCCATGCTGGCCCTGGCCGGCGCCGCCGCCATGGCCCAGGCGCCGGCCGGGAAGGGCGCGCCGGCCGCGGCCGGGAAGGCGGTCGCGGAACCGGCAGGCGACCAGGACCCGGCCGCCCGCGCCGTAGCCGAGCGTTTCGCGCGCCGCTTCGACGGCATGCCCGTCACGGCGGTGCGGCGCACGCCCTACGGGCTTTACGAAGTCCAGATCGGCATGGACCTGATCTACACCGACGAGCAGGTTTCCTTCGTGCTCGACGGCACGCTGGTCGACGCCGCGACCCGCCGCGACGTGACGCGCGAGCGCCTGGAGGCCATCCGCGCGGTGCCCTTCGACCAGTTGCCGCTGGACCTCGCGCTCAAGCAGGTCAAGGGCAAGGGCACGCGCCGGCTGGCCGTCTTCGAAGACCCCAACTGCGGCTATTGCAAGCAGTTGCGCCATACCCTGCAGGACGTCGACGACATCACCATCTACACGTTTCTTTATCCCATCCTTGCGCCCGATTCGGCCGACAAGGCGCGCGACGTGTGGTGCGCGCCCGACCCGGTCCGCGCCTGGGACGACTGGATGCTGCGTGGCAAGACGCCGCCGCGCGGCGACTGCGAGACGCCCGTCGACCGGGTGCTGGAACTGGGCCAGAAGCTGATGGTGCGCGGCACGCCCGCCCTGTTCTTCGGCGACGGCTCGCGCGCCAGCGGCGCGCTGCCGCGCGACATGCTGGAAGCCCGCCTGAAGTAAGCTGGGCGGGCGCCGCACGCCGGAATCATCTACGCACGGCATTGCGCCTTCCCGGGCGCGGCGCTGGAATATCTTTTCGTTATCGAAGGAACTCCCGTATGCGACTCATCCTTGCCATCTTCCTGCCCTGGCTGCAGTTCTTCACCATCGGGCGTCCCATAGCCGGCATCATCTGCCTGATCCTGCAGCTGACCCTCATAGGCTGGATCCCGGCCGCCATCTGGTCGGTTTACGCGCTGAGCCAGTACAAGACCGACAAGAAGATCGAAGAGGCGCTGCGTTCGCGCTGAGCGGCGCCGGCTCCGCCAACGCGTCCGGCCGGTTTTTTGCCGGACCGGCGCGGCAGGGCCGGCTCCGGTCAGGACGCGTTCGCGGGCCCGGGCCGCGCGGGCAATCCGGACCCCGCCTCCAGCGCCAGCAGCCACGCCTTGGCGGCCAGCCCGCCGGCGAAGCCGGTGAGCGACCCGGAGGCTCCCACGACCCTGTGGCAGGGCGCAACGATGGACAGCGGGTTGCGGCCGTTGGCCGCGCCCACTGCCCGTACCGCCTTCGGGCGGCCGAGCGCGGCGGCCACTTCGCCGTAGCTGCGGGTCTGGCCATAGGGAATGTCCAACAGGGCGCGCCAGACTGCCCGCTGGAACGGGGTGCTGGCGGCGGCGGAAAAATCCAGCGGCAGATCGAAGCGGGTACGCCGGCCGGAAAAATATTCCCGCAGCTGGCGCCGGGTGTCGAGCAATACGGCATGGTCCGGGCAGGCCCGGACCGGGCCGAGCCGCACGCGGCCGGGCCGGTCGTTTTCCCAAAGCACCGCCGCCAGCCCGGCATCGCCGGCGAGCAGGGTCAGGGTACCGAGCGGGGTGTCCATGGGCAGGGAGGCAAGCGGCATGAGGGCTCCTTGGGCGGGCGTGGCGCCCCATGCCGGCAAGTTTAGGGCCCCGGCCCGGGCAGAGCACTCCGGAAATTGCTGTCGAATCCGCCCCGCTTGGCGTTCGCGGGCATGGCATCGGGCGGGCGCGTTTCGGGGACGGCGCGCTAGCGGTATACCCAGTCCCGCATGACCAGCGACAGATCGGGCAGGAAGGTAATCAGCATCAGGCAGATCACGATCGTCACCACCAGCCATGCCAGGTGGGGCAACATGCGTTCGACCGATATCCGCGCCACGGAGGCGGCGGCGAACAGGTTGACGCCGAAGGGCGGCGTGATCATGCCCAGGGCCAGGTTCACGATCATGATGACGCCGAAGTGGACCGGGTCCACGCCCAGCGCGACCGCCACCGGGACCAGGATGGGCGCCAGCACCAGGATCGCCACCGAGGTCTCGAGGAACATGCCGATCACGAACAGCATGACGTTGACCGCGACCAGGAAGGCGATGGGGGTCGAGAAGGTCGCGGACAGCCAGCGGGAAATCGCCGCGGGCAGGCCGGCCTGGGTGATCAGGAAGCCGAACAGCCCGGCGCTGGCGATGATGAGCATGATGCCGGCGGACTGCACGACGCTGCGGTAGAGCGCCGTGCGCAGGGCCGCCAGGTCGAGGCTTCGGTAGACCGCGGTGCCGACGAACAGGGCGAACAGCACCGCCACGATCGACGCTTCGGTCGGGGTGAAGACGCCGCCGTAGATGCCTCCCAGGATGAGCACCGGCATGGCCAGCGGCCACGCGGCGCGCCGCAGTGCCTGCCAGGTCGAGATGTCGTCGAAGCGGTCGCCGCGGCCGTGGCCCGTGGCCCGGCTCCAGATCACTACGAAGACGATCAGGCCGATGCCCACCAGGATGCCGGGCACGATGGCGGCGACGAACAGTTCGCTGATGGAGACGTTGACCGCCAGGCCGTAGAGGATCATGGGGATCGAAGGCGGGATGATGGCGCCGAGCTCCGCGGAGGCCGCCTGCAGCGAGGCGGCCCAGGGCAGGGGATAGCCGTTCCGGGCCATGGCGGGGATGAGGATGGCGCCCACCGCGAATGCGGTGGCGACCGACGATCCCGATACCGAGGAGAACAGCATGCAGGTCAGCACGCAGGCGATGGCGAGCCCGCCCTGGATCCTGCGGACCATGGAACGGGAAAGGTCCACCAGGCGCTCGGACAGGCCGCCGAGCTCCATGAGGTTGCCGGCGGCGATGAAGAAGGGAATGGCCGCCAGGGGGAACTTGTCCAGCGCCGAAAAGACCTGCTGGACGACGATGACGGAAGGCAGTTCGGTATAGAGCTGCAGGGCCAGGGCGCTTGCGATCAGGATGCTGGCGGCCACGGGTATGGTCAGGGCCATGCCTGCGCACAGCGAGATGAGGAGAAAGGGGCCCATGGTTCGGTCTTCTTTTCGGGAGGAGGTCGGATCAGACTTCGCGGATTTCGGCGTGGGCGGGCGGCTGGCCCAGGCAGGCCAGCGCCGCTACCGCGCTCAGCACGGAGCCGAGCGGGATCGCGAGATACATCCAGACGATGGAAATGCCCAGCCCCGCCACCTTCTGGAACTGCACCCGCTCGAGAATGCCGAAGCCGTGGTAGGCCAGGTAGGCGCACAGGCCGGCCACCACCGCCATGACGGCGACGTCCAGCCGGCGGCTCCAGCGTGGCGGCAGCAGTCCGCGCAGGAAGGTGACCGCAGCCAGGTGGCGGTTCAGGATGCACAGCGGCAGGCCGAAGAACACCATCCAGACCAGGCTGGCGCGGATCAGCACTTCCGAGGTGGTGGAGGGTTCGCCCAGGACGAAGCGGGCGAGGATCTGGAATGCCCCCGCGGCGATGGCGACCAGGAGGGCGGAGATGGCTACCGCCCGGGATATCCGGGCGACCGCGGTGCGCAGGAAGGCTAGGGCTGTATGCATTTGGATGATTGTTAACAATCATCCAAATGCTGTCAAGCGGTTTCTGTTGCCGCCTCTTCCTGCCGGCGCAGGCGCGCTTCCAGCTCCTTTCCGCTGTTCAGGCAATGCATGCGCGCCAGGGCCTCGGCTTCCGCCCCGAGACCGGCGCAGATGGCGTCCACGATGCTGCGGTGGCGCTGGCAGATGACGGAATATTCCGGCTGGATGGCGGTCGATGCCGCGATATACACGCGGATCTGGTGCGTGACGGGCTCGTAGTGTTCCGCCAGGCGGCGGTGGTCGGCCAGCGCCACGATGCAGCGGTGCAGGTCCTGGTCGGCGGCGTTGATGTCGCGTTCGGCGCCCTGGGCGGCGGCCTGCTCCAGGCGGTCGAAGGCCTGCATCAGCTTTTGCCGCCCCGCGTCGTCGATGCGCTCGGCCGCCAGGCGGGCGGCCAGCCCTTCCAGGTTGCCGCGCAGGGTGGAAATTTCCCAGGCGTCGCGGGCCGTCAGGCTCATGACGTGCCAGCCGGTATAGGGCTGCTGCACCACCAGCCCCTCCGTGGCGAGCCGGTGCAGGGCGGCCCGCACGGTCCCGCGCGACAGCGACAGTTGCTCCGCCAGCCGCAGTTCGGTGAGCCGGGCGCCCGGCGGGAACACCCCGCGCATGATGGCATCGCGCAGGCTGTCCGCCGCGGCGCGGTCCAGGCTGCGCTTGGCGGGCGTTTCCAGGGGAGGGGCGGGTGTGTGCATGGCTCTGGGACTCCTTTCTGCCGCATGCGCCGGCATGGCTTGACAGGCGCCTGCTTCGATCATTATAGTCAATCCATAATTGTTAACAATCAACTATCTCGCGGATTCATCATGTCCAAGCAGCACTCGCCCTCTTCCCTGTCCGCCCTTCCCGAACCGGGCCGGGACCGGATCGTAAAGGCGGAGTCCATCCTGGTCTCCATCCCCTTCAAGCCCGTGGGCATCCCCCCGTGGAGCTTCGGCGCCGCCCCGAAGTGCGCCTTCGACACCCTGCTGGTGCGTATCGAGACCGAGCAAGGCCTGGTGGGCTGGGGCGAAGCCTTCTCGCGCGGCGAAGACCTGGGTCTCAAGCACCTGATCGATACCCGGGTCCTGCCGGGGCTGGTCGGCAAGGACCCCGCGCGCATCACGCAGATCAAGCAGCGCATGGAGTTCGAGATGCAGAACTTCGGGCGCGTCGGGCCGATCATGTACGGGATCTCGGCCGTGGACATTGCCCTGTGGGACCTCCGCGGCAAGGCGGCCGGCGCGCCCCTGGCCGATCTGCTGGGCGGGGCGCACGATACGGGCATAGAAGCCTACGCCAGCCTGATCCGCTACGACGACCGCGACAAGGTGGCCGAGGCGGTGCGCGAAGCCATCGGGCGCGGCTACCGCCATATCAAGCTGCATGAAATCACGGAACCCGAGATCGCGGCCGCGGTAGATGCCGCAGGCGGGGACGCCGCGATCATGCTGGACGTCAACTGCCCCTGGGCGGTGTCCCGGGCGCTCGACATGGACCGCCGGCTGGCGCCGCTGGGCGCGCTGTGGCTGGAAGAGCCCGTGTGGCCGCCGGAAAACTACCGGGGCCTGGCGCGGGTCCGGGCCCAGGGCAACCACCGCATCGCGGCCGGCGAGAACGCGGGCAGCGTGCACGATTTCGCGGCGATGATAGACGCGGGCGCGATCGACATCGCCCAGCCCGACGTCGCCAAGACCGGCGGCGTGACCGAGCTGGTGAAGATCGCGGCGCTTTGCGAAGCCAGCGCCATCGAGTTCGTGCCGCACTGCGCACTGTTCGGGCCGGGGCAGATCGCCACCCTGCACATCAATGCGTCGCGGCCGGAAGTGCCGATGCTCGAGCGGCTGTATTGCGATTTCGAAGCCGAACTCTACGGCGGGCGCACGCTGCCCCGGGCCGGACGGGTTCCGCTTCCCATGGGGCCCGGCCTCGGCCTGGACCCCGATCCCGACGTCGTCGCGCAGTACCGCGTGGCCTGAGCGGCGGCCGTCATCCCCGTTTCCAAGGAGCCAACATCATGGGCGTAGTACGCATAGTCCTGGCCGCCGCCCTGGCGGCGATCCTTCCGTTTGCCGCGCCGGCGCAGGAGCTGACGGTCAAATGGACCTTCGTCAATCCCGCGGACAGCCATTTCGGCAAGGCGGCGCAGGCATTCAAGGAGTCCGTCGAGGCCGATTCGGGGGGGCGCATCAAGGTGGACCTGTTCCCGGCGGGGGCGCTGGGCGGCGAGCGCGAGATCACGGAGGGCATCCAGTTCGGGTCCATCGATTTCGCCCATACCAGCACTTCCGTGGTGGGCAACTTCGTGCCCGACCTGATGCTGTTCGACATTCCCTTCCTGTTCCGGGACAAGGACCATGCCCGCCGTGTGGTCGACGGCCCCGTCGGCCAGGAGCTGCTGGCCGGGCTCGGCGAGCACGGCATCGTGGGCCTGGGTTTCGGCGAGAACGGGTTCCGCCACGTAACCAACAGCAAGAAAGCGGTCAACACGCCGGCGGACCTCTCCGGCATGAGCATCCGCACCATGGAGAACGACATCCATATCGAGGCGTTCAAGACGCTGGGCGCCCGGCCCACGCCCATCGCATGGCCGGAACTCTTCGCCGCGCTCCAGCAGGGCGTGGTCGATGGCGAGGAAAACCCCATCGCGAACATCGTCACCGCCAAGTTCTTCGAGGTCCAGGAATACCTGTCCCTGACCGGCCACGTCTACGCGCCGACGGTCATCATGGCCTCGCCCGCGATCTGGAAAAAACTTTCCGAAGACGACAAGGCCATCATGCGCAAGGCGGTCGCCAAGGCCGTCGCCGCCCAGCGCCAGGCGGTGGACGATTACGAGCGCGACGGCATCGCGCAGCTGGAAAAGCAGGGCATGAAGGTCAATCCCGTGGACAAGCAGGCCTTCATCGATGCGCTGGCGCCGGCCTACGAGGGCTTCGCCAAGCGGTTCGGCAAGGACCGCCTGGAAGCCATCCGGAAGATGTAGCAAAGGCGCCGGGGCGGCCTTGTGCCCCGGCGGCCCGGCAGGGCGGGGAGAGGGCGCCTGCCCGGCGTGTAAACTCCCGGATTTTCGACCCTCCCTGATATGGCGCAAGTCGTGCCGCGGCGAGCGGGGGCCGGCGGCCCGGCGCTCGTCCGCATGCTCGCCCGCCTGGCGGAATCCGAGGTTCCCGAGGACGGGCCGTCGCTGCCGGACCGGCTGAGCCTGTGGCTGGGCTGGACCGACGCCGTGGCCCTGTCCGCCGTGCTCGACCGCGCGGCGCCCGCCGCCGTCGCCGAGGCCCGCGCCGACGGCGATGCACATCGCCGCGAATGCGCCCGCGTGCGGGCCGTTCTGGCCAAGGCCATCGTCGGGGGCCAGCCTGCCCGCGGGCAGGCCGGGCCCGCATCCGCAGCGGCCCGGGTGGCCGCGGAGACGGCCGACTTCACGCTGCATCGCCAGCGCCTCCTTTCGTACCAGCGGTCGATGGAAACGGCCATCGGCAACCTGCGTGCGCGCTTGCGCGCGGCGCTCGCCGCCCAGCGTCCCGACCTGCTGCGGCTGGCCGCGGCAGATGCCGTCATGGAACAGGCGCTGGGGCCGCGCGAACGCCGCCTGCTGGCGGCCGTGCCGGGCGTGCTCGAAGGGCGCTTCGAGCGCCTGCGCCGGGCCGCCGGGGACGCGTTGCCGCCGGACGACGAGCCGCGCGCGCCGGCGCCCGCCTGGCTGGAGGTTTTCCGCAGCGAAGTGCGCGACGTGCTGCTCGCCGAACTGGATCTCCGGTTCCAGCCCGTGGAAGGGCTGCTGGCGGCCCTGAACGCCCGCCCCGCCGCCCGGGAGGCGGCAGGCGCGGCCTCCCTTTAGCGTCAACGGACCCAGGACGCCATGAAGCGTTTCAGATATCTCTTTCCCTTCGCCATCTTCGCCGCCGGCCTGGCCGTGGTGGCCGGGATCGCCGCGGGCTATGCCGGCACCCATGCCTACGCGCTGGCCTTTACCGCGGCGATAGGCCTGTGTTACCTGGCCGGGGCGGCGGAGCTGGTCTGCTACCAGCGGGCCACCGCGGGCCTGGCGCAAGCGGTCGCGGACCTGTCCGAAGCCCCCGCCCGGCTCGACGACTGGCTCGGCTCGCTGGCGCCGGGCCTGCGCGACGCGGTGCGCCTACGCGTCGAAGGCCAGCGCGTGGCGCTGCCGGGGCCGGCGCTGACGCCTTATCTGGTGGGCCTGCTGGTGCTACTGGGCATGCTGGGCACCTTCCTGGGCATGGTGGCCACGCTGCGCGGCACCGGCGTCGCGCTGGAAAGCGCCGCCGACCTGCAGGCCATGCGCGCCTCGCTGGCCGCGCCGGTCAAGGGGCTGGGTTTCGCCTTCGGCACTTCGGTCGCGGGCGTGGCGACCTCCGCCATGCTGGGCCTGCTGGCCGCGCTGTGCCGCCGCGAGCGGCTGCGGGCCGGGCAGGCGCTGGACGCCCGCATCGCGACCACGCTGCGCGCGCATACGCCCACGCATCAGCGCGAAGAAGCCTTCCGGCTGCTGCAGCGCCAGACCGAGGCCATGCCCGTACTGGTGGAAACACTGCGGGCCGCGATGGACGCGATGGCGCAGCAGAACCAGGCGCTGGGGGAACGCCTGTCGGGCGGGCAGGAGGCCTTCCACGCCCGCGCCGAGGCCGCCTATGCCCGGCTGGGCGAGGCCATGGAGCGTGCGCTGAAGCAGGGCGCCGCCGACAGCGCAAATGCCGCGGGCGCCGCGATCCAGCCGGCGGTCGAATCCGCGCTGGCCGGGCTGGCCCGCGAAACGGCGGCCTGGCGCGAATCGCTGGCGCAGGCCGTGCAGCGCGAGCTGCAAGGCCTGGGGGCGGGTTTCGAAGCCGCCGCGGCGACCGCCGCGCAGGCCTGGCAGGCCGCCCAGGAAGGGCAGCAGCGCGCCGGCGAAGCGCTGGCCGGCAACCTGGGCGACGCGCTGGAGCGCCACGCGGAGGCCGTCGAACGACACGCCGCCTCGTTGCTGCAGGCAGTGGACCGCTCGCACGCGCAGCTCCAGGGGGAGCTTGCGTCGCGGGACCGCGAGCGCCTGGCGGCCTGGACCGGCAGCCTGGAATCGACCGCGGCCGCGCTGCGCGCCCAATGGGAAGCGGCGGGCGAGCAGGCGGCCCTGCGCCAGCAGCAGGCCTGCGACGCACTGGCGCAGACCGCGCGCGAGCTGTCCGAGCAGGCAGCCGGGCAGGCGGCCGCCACGGTGGCCGAGGTGGCGCGGCTGGCGCAAGCCGCCGCCGAGGGGCCCAAGGCCGCGGCCGGCCTGGTCGCCGAGATGCGCGAGCGGCTCGCCGACAGCGCGGCGCGCGACAACGCTTCGCTGCAGGAACGCGAGCAGTTGCTCGGTGCGCTGGGCACGCTGCTGGAAACCGTCAATCGCGCCGCGCATGGCCAGCGCGAGGCGGTCGACGGCCTGGTGGCGGCCGCGGCCGGCCTGCTGGACCGCGCCGACGCCCGTTACTCCGACCGCCTGGAAGCCGAGTCCGGCAAGATGGCCGCGGCCGCCGCCCAGGTCGCCGCCGGCGCCGCGGACGTGGCCAGCCTGGGCGAGGCTTTCGGCGCGGCCGTGCAGGCTTTCGGCCAGGCCAGCGACAAGGTAACGGCCCAGCTGCAGCGCATCGAGGCCGCCATGGAAAAATCCCTGGCGCGCGGCGACGAGCAACTGGCCTATTACGTGGCCCAGGCGCGCGAGGTCATCGACCTGAACATGCTGTCGCAGCGGCAGATCCTCGAAGACCTGCAGCGGCTGGCGGACGCGCCCGCCGCCGGCGCGGAGCAGGCGGCGTGAAGGCCGGCCGCACGGCCGCCCGCAAGGGGGAACCATGAGCGAAGACGTGGACGCCGGCCTGGAACCGACCGCGCCGGCCTGGGCGGTCTTCGGCGACCTGATGTCGGCGCTGCTGGGGGCCTTCGTCCTCATCCTGGTGAGCGTGGTCGGCGTGCAGCTGGCGCTTTCGGCCCGGCTGGACGAAGAGGTCCGCCAGCGGCAGGAAGAGACGCAGCGCCGCCAGGCCCTGGAGCAGGCGCTGGCCGGCCCGCTGGCGGCAGGCCGCGTGACGTTGGTGGACGGGCGCATCGGCATCAGCGGCAGCGTGCTGTTCGCCCTGAACTCCGACGAGCTGCAGGCCGAAGGCCGCCAAGTGCTCGACAGCCTCGCCGCGCCGCTGTCCGGCTACCTGGCGGGGCACGGCGGGATCCTGATGGTCAGCGGCTTCACCGACGACCAACCGGTGCATGGCAACAACCGCCGCTTCGCCGACAACTGGGAGCTTTCCGCCCAGCGGGCGCTGACGGTGACGCGCGCGCTCATCGAGGCGGGCGTGCCGGCCGGTTCGGTCTTCGCCGCCGCGTTCGGGGCGGAACAGCCGGTGGCCTCCAATGCCGATCCGGAGGGACGGGCGCGCAACCGGCGGGTGGAGATCGCACCCGTTCCCAGAGTGCCCGCGGACGGTATGCCTGCCGCTTCCGGGACGTCTCCCGGCGGGACGGTTGCCGGTGGCTAGCGGCGCGCCGGCCGACGTCGAGGCCGCGCTGGCGGCCTGGCGCGCGAGCGGCGCCGACCGCGCCGACCCGGCGCGCTTTTGCCGCATCGAGTCGCTGGCCCGGCGCGCCGCCGGCCACGAGGGCGAGGCGCGGCGGTTGCTGGACGACCGGCTGGCCGGCCTGTTGGAGGAATACGGCCGGATACTGGATTGCGCCGCGCCCCGCGGCGCGGCTGCCACGGTGCGCGGGCCGGCCCGCGCGCGTGTCCCGGCCGGGCCGCTGGCCGGGCTGGCCCGGGACATCGCCCGGCGCTCGCCCTGGCGCGTAGGCGACGGGCCGGATGGCGCGGACCCGGCTGGCGGGCCCGCGCCCATGCCGGGCCTGCCCGGCGCCATGGATCTGCCCGCCTGGTTCCGCGAAACCTGGGCCCGCCTGCGCGCCGACCGCCAACTGCGGCAGGCGCTGGAGCAGGTGCCCGGCAACGCCGGGCCCCTCAATTCGAACCGGGTCGCGCACCGCGCCCTGCGGTTGATGCACGAGCTGTCGCCGGAATATCTGCGCGGCTTCGTGGCCTACGTGGACGCCCTGTCCGGCTTGGAGCAGGCCTTCGGCGAAGGCGCGCCGGCCGGCGCAGCCAGGAAAGGGCGCGGCAAGGGCCGGTGAGGCGCGCGGCAGGGATGCCCGCCACGCCTGCCTTGCCCCTCGCGTACAGCCGGGATCCCGTCCGCGCAGCCTGACCGGCCCGCGGCGCGGACACGTTACGATGGCGGGCGGGTACGGCAGCCGGCGGGGCGCGCAGCCCGGGCGCCGCTTGCTTTCCGGCTTCGCCGCCGTCGAATCGACAGGGTTTGGATATGGCTAACCATCGGACACTGCGGGCCATGAGGGTCCTCGAGGTCGTTTCCGGCTCGCTGTTGCCCATGAGCCTGGCGCAGTTGTCGCAGCGCGCGGATATCCCCAAGGCGACGCTGGCCCGGCTGGTCGCGGAAATGACCAGTTCGGGCTATCTCTCGCTGGTGCCCGGGCGCCGCGAGTTGATACCCGGGCCGCGCGCGACCCGGCTGAGCATGGGCGTGCTGGGCAACGGCCAGTTCCGGCGGGAATGCCGCGCGGTGCTGCGCGAAGTCGTGGGCCAGCTGGGCGAGACTTGCAACCTGACCGTGCGCGACGGCGACCGCGTAATGTATATCGAGCGCGTCGAGACGCAGGCGCCGCTGCGGCTGCACCTGGAGCCGGGCGTACGCGCCCCGCTGCATTGCACGGCGGGCGGCAAGCTGTTCCTGGCCCAGATGGAGCCTGCCGAGCGCGAGCGCTTCCTGGGCCTGATCGGGCTGGAGAGCCTGACGCCCGGCACGATCACCGATCGCGCCGCGCTGGGTCGGGAACTGGACCGTATCCGCAAGCTGGGCTACGGCGTGGACAACGAGGAGTTCGTCTGCGGCATGGTCGGCATCGCCGTGCCTCTGCGGCTGCCCGGCGCCCAGCAGACCGTGGCGGCGCTGGTCTGCCATGCGGCGGCCGCGCGCTCCAGCCTGGCGCGGCTGGAAAAGTGGCTGCCGGTACTCCGGCAGTCCGCGTTGCAGCTGGCCGACTGCCTGGGCAAGGACGCGACGGCTCATATTTGAGACGTTCCCGCGGGTTTCCGTCTCATTTCCGTTGCGATCGGCGGCGCGGCTTCTCCTGTGGCCGGCCATGCCACTAGCATGCGCGGATCCGCCGATGCGGAACGAAAAAAGGGCTCGCGCAAGACAGGCCCAGGGAGACAGGATTCATGGAAGTATTCGACTACGTCGTCGTCGGCGCGGGGTCTGCGGGATGCGTGCTCGCCAACCGGCTGACCGAGGACGGCCGCCATACCGTGAGGCTGCTGGAATCGGGGCCCGCCGACCGCTACCCGTGGATACACATCCCCATCGGGTATGCGAAGACAATGTTCCACCCGCGCTACAACTGGGGCTTCCAGACCGAGCCGGAACCGCACCTGGAAGGCCGCCGCGTCTACCAGCCGCGCGGCCGCGTGCTGGGCGGCTCCAGTTCCATCAACGGACTCATGTACATCCGGGGCCAGCAGCGCGACTACGACCATTGGGCCGAGCTGGGCAACGCCGGCTGGAGCTGGGACGACTGCCTGCCCTACTTCCGCAAGCTGGAGCATAACGATCTCGGCCCGGGGCCGACCCGCGGCACCGGCGGGCCGCTGTGGGCGTCCACCGTGCCCGGCGGCGACCGCCTGGTCGACGCCTTCGTGGCGGCGGGCGAGGCGCTGGGCGTGCCGCGCGTGGACGATTTCAATTCCGGTCCCCAGGAAGGCGTGGCGTATTTCCAGCTGACCACGCGCAAGGGGTTGCGATGTTCGACCGCCGTGGCCTACCTGCGGCCGGCGCGCCGCCGGCCGCAGCTGAGCGTGGAGACCGGCGCGCACGCCACGCGCATCCTGTTCGAGGGCGGCCGGGCGTCGGGCGTGGAGTATCGCCGCGGCGGCGCCAGCCGGACGGTCATGGCGCGCCGCGAGGTATTGCTGGCCGCCGGCTCCTTCCAGTCGCCGCAACTGCTCCAGGTGTCGGGCATCGGGCCGGGCGAACACCTGCGCGGGCTGGGCATTCCGGTGGTGGCCGACCTGCCCGGGGTGGGCGAGAACCTGCAGGACCATCTTCAGGTGCGGGTCATGTATGAGGTGAACGCGCCCATCACCACCAACGACGCGCTGCGCTCGCCGGTCCGCCGCGCGGCCATGGGCCTGCGGTGGCTGCTGCGGCGCTCCGGCCCGCTGGCGGTCGGCATCAATATGGCCGGCATGTTCTGCCGGGCGCTGCCCGACAGCGCCACGCCCGACATCCAGTTCCACTTCGGCACGCTGTCGGCCGACCATGCCGCGGGCAAGCCGCACCCGTTTCCCGGCTGCACCTATTCGGTGTGCCAGCTGCGGCCGCGCTCGCGCGGCCATGTGCGCATCGTCTCGCCGGACGCGCGCGAGAATCCGTCGATCCGCTTCAACTACCTGGCCGACGCGTCGGATTGCCGGACCATGGTGGAGGCGGTCAAGTACGCCCGCAAGGTGGCTGGCGCCGAACCCATCGCTTCGCTGATGAAGCGCGAGTTCCGGCCGGGCCGCGAGGTGCGCAGCGACGACGAAATCCTGGACTACTGCCGCCGCAACGGCACCACCATCTTCCATCCGGCCGGCACGGCGCGCATGGGGCCGGCGGACGACCCCATGGCGGTGGTCGACGAACGGCTGCGGGTGCGCGGCGTGGACGGGCTGCGCGTGGTCGACTGCTCGATCATGCCGACGCTGGTCTCGGGCAACACCAACGTGCCGGTCGTGATGATTGCCGAGAAGGCGGCCGATATGGTGCTGGCCGACGCCGGCCGCTGATTTCCGTCCTGCGGCGCCGCGGCCCCGGCGCCATTCCATTACGACAAGAAAGCAAGGAGACGACAGTGCAACCTGACGCCAAGACGCTGCGCCGCGTGGCGACCGCCAGCGTGATCGGAGCGACTATCGAGTGGTACGACTTCTTCCTGTACGGGGTGATCGCCGGCATCGTGTTCAACCAGCTGTACTTTCCCGCCGGCGACCCCACCATCAACACCCTGCTGGCCTATGCGACCTTCGCGGTGGGTTTCGTGGCCCGGCCGCTGGGCGGCATTCTGTTCGGCCATTTCGGCGACCGCGTCGGCCGCAAGAGCATGCTGGTAGTCACGCTGGTGATCATGGGCCTGTCCACCTTCGCCATCGGCGTCATCCCCACCTTCGCGCAGATCGGCTATTGGGCGCCGGCCCTGCTCATCCTGTGCCGCGTGATCCAGGGCATCGGCCTGGGCGGCGAGTGGGGCGGCGCGGTACTCATGGCCTACGAATACGCGCCGCCGTCGCGGCGCGGCTTCTACGCCAGCCTGCCGCAGATCGGGCTGTCGCTGGGCGTGTTGCTGTCGGCGGCCTACGTGGCGGGCATGTCCGCGATTCTGACCGACGAGCAGTTCATGGCATGGGGCTGGCGCCTGGGATTCGTGCTGTCTTCCGGGCTGGTGCTGTTCGGCCTGTGGATCCGGCTGCGCATCATGGAAACCCCCGCCTTCGCCGCGGTGAAGTCCTCGCGCCGGGAAGTCAGGGTGCCTTTCCTGGACATGCTGCGGCGCTATCCCGCCAACACCCTGCTGGGACTGGGCGCCCGGCATATCGACGGGGTGTTCTTCAACGTGTTCAGCGTGTTTTCGATCAGCTACCTGACCAAGACCCTGAACCTGCCGCGCGGGGAATCGCTGATCGGCGTGATGATAGGCGCGGCGGTGCTGACCGTGTTCATCCCCATATGGGGCCGGGTGTCGGATTCCGTGGGCCGCCCGCGCCTGTACGGCTGGGCGTCGCTGGTGACCGCGCTGACCTGCTATCCCGCCTTCTGGCTCATGCAGCATTCCGACGGCAACATCGTGCTGGTCTGGGCGGCCATCGCGATCCCCTTCGGCATCATCTACGCGGCCGTCTACGGCACCGTCGCCGTGTTCCTGTGCGAGCTCTACGACGCGCGGGTCCGCTACACGGGCATTTCCTTCGTCTACCAGTTCTCCAGCGTGACCGCGGGCGGCCTGACGCCCATCATCGCCACGTTACTGCTGGCCTGGGGCGGCGGCGACCCGCTGCTCATGTGCATGTACGTGCTGGCCAGCGGCGTCCTGTCCAGCGTCTGCACGTATTTCATCCGCCGCCGGGAAGCGGCCGGGCTCACGCATTCGGGCGAGACGCTGGACGGCAGCGCCGGGGACGCGGCGACGCAGCACGCGTGAACCGGCGGGCCTGCGCCGGCAGGCGTGGCGGCGGACAGTCGTGCCGGATATCCGGCACGGTTCGCCGGCCCGCCGCTAGTCGACCTTCAGCCCCGCCTTGCGGACCACCGCCGTCCATTTCTCCGTTTCGCCGGCCACGAACGCGGAGAAATCCTGCGGCGTGCTGTAGGCGACTTCGTCGCCCTGCGCGGCCAGCCCGGACCTCACCGCTTCGTCGCGCAGCGCGTCGGCCAGGGCGGCGTTCAGCTTGTCGATGGCCGGCTGCGGCGTGCCGGCCGGCGCGAACAGGCCCCACCACGCGTTGGCCTCGAACCCCGGCATGCCGGATTCGTCCAGCGTCGGCAGGTCGGGGAAGGCGACCGAGCGCGTCCTGCCGGTGGTCGCCAGCGCGCGGACCTTGCCGGCCTTGACCAGCCCCTGCACCACGGGAATGTGGTTGATGGAAAAGGCGATGTCGCCTGCCACCAGCGCCGTCATGACCGCAGGCCCGCCGCCATAGGGAACGTGGGTGGACAGCAGCGCGTTCGACTGCTTGAACAGTTCCGCCGCCAGGTGCGGGAAGGTGCCGTTGCCGTTGCTGCCGTAGAAGGCCTGTTCCTTCCGGTCCCGCAGGTACGCGGTCAGTTCGGGCATGGTGCGGGCCTGCACCTTGGAGCCCACCACGACCACCAGCGGTCCCGAGCTGATCTGTCCCACGGGGGCGAAGTCGCGCCGGGCGTCGTATTGCAGGTCCTGGTAGATGGCCGGCCCGAAGACCTGCGTGGCGGACCCGCCCATCAGCACCGTATACCCGTCGGGCCGCGCCTTGGCTACGTAGGAGGCGCCCAGGGTGCCGCCGGCGCCCGGACGGTTCTCGACGATGATGGACGCGCCCAGCGGGCCGGCCATCTTCTGGCTCACCATGCGAGCGACCACGTCCACCACGCCGCCGGGCGGAAAGGGTACGACCAGGGTGACGGGGCGCGAGGGGAATTCCTGCGCGCCGGCGGACAGGGCGCAGGCGCCCAGGATGAAGGCAGCCGAGAGCTGCCGTGCGTATCGGTTCATGCGTTGTCTCCTGTTCCCCTCCATGGGGAAGCGTTGGGGTTCAGATCAGCATGGGCTGCTGCGGCTTGGGCGTGGGGGGCTGTCCGCCCAGCACCGCGCCGCGCAGGGACCATTCCAGCAATTCCTTCACCATGCTTTCGCGCAGCGCCAGGTGTTCCGGGTCATGCCAGAGGTTGGCCAGTTCCTGCGGGTCGTCCTGCATGTCGTAGAGCTCGCCGTCGGGCTCGCCCAGGTAGTAGACGATCTTCCATCGCGCGTCCCGCCGCATCACCATGTATTCCGCGCCGGTCTGGATGTGGTCGCGCGCCAGCTCCGCGTACACCTCGGAGCGGATGCCGTCCGCTTCGCCGCGCAGGACCGGCCACAGGGAGCGCGCCTCGAACGTGCCGGGGACGGGCAGGCCGGCCGCCTCGAGTATGGTCGGGGCCAGGTCCATCAGTTGGACCAGGGAATCGTTGCGGCGCGGCGCCACCATGGAGCGCGACCACAGGATGAGCGGCACGCGCAGCGAGCAGTCGTACATGGTCCATTTCTGGATATGGCCGTGGTCGCCCAGGGCGTCGCCGTGGTCCGAGGTGAAGATGACCAGCGCGTTGTCCAGGTAGCCGCGCGCGTCCAGCGCCCGCATGATCTCGCCGACCTTGTCGTCGATCATGGTGACGTTGGCCGCGTAATGGCGCCTGATGCGCAGCAGCTCTTCGCGCGAAGCCCCTTCCTTCCACGCGACGGAGTCGTAGTTGTTGCGGATCATGTTGGCGCGCAGCGCCGCGTGCATGGGCGGCTGCGCGGCGATTTCCGCCGCCGTGGGCTCCGGCACGGGAATCTGCGCGTCGCGGTACTGGTCCAGGTAGCGCGGCAGGGGGTCGTACGGAGGGTGCGGGCCGGGGAAACCGATCTGCAGGAACAGTGGGGCCTCGGACTTGCGTTCGTTCAGCCACCATACTGCGTGGTCGCCGATGAACATGTCGGAATGCATGTCTTCGTCCAGTTCCCACGGAAACGTGCCCACCGCCTGCCGGTAGCCTTCCGGGTCGCGCGTGTGCCGCGTGTAGCGGCTGGGCTTTTCCAGTTTGCGCGCGTGCAGCGCCTTGTCCCATTCATCGTACAGCGCCCGGGGGTGTTCCTCCAGGAACAGCGGGCGGTCCTTATTCTCGACGAAGAACCGCTGGTGGAAGCCCCCCTTCGCGTCGTAGGGGTTGATGTGCATCTTGCCGATGTTCACGCAGTGGTAGCCGGCGTCGGCCAGTTGCCCCACCCAGCTCGGCTCCCAGGGATGGAAGTTGGTGAACACGCCGGTGGCGTGCGGGTACATGCCCATGAACAGGCTGGCGCGCGACCCCACGCAGACGGGCGACGTGACGTAGCAGTTGGTGAAGGCGGTGCCCTCGGCGGCCAGCCGGTCCAGCACGGGGGTCTTCATCCACGGCGCGCCCAGCGCGCCTATGGTGTCGAACCGTTGCTGGTCGGTCATGATGAGGATGATGTTGGGTTTCCCGTTCATGTTCGTCCTTATCGGAGGTGCGTGCGGTCGACGGTTTGTTCTGCGACCAGGAAGGTGGCGGCGGCCCGCAGGTCGGGCACGGCGCCCAGCCCCGGGGTGTCGGGCAGGTCCATGGCGCCCTCGCGCACCGCGGGCAGGGCGCCGGCCAGCAGTTCGCGCAGGGGATTGGGGTTGGCGTCGACTTCCGCGTAACCTTCGCCGCCCACGGCGGCCTTGAAATGCAGGGCCGCCAGCAGTCCCACGCCGCCGCCCAGCCAGTGCGGGCACAGCCACGCGCCGGCGGCCGCGGCCGGGCCGGCCAGCGCCATGCAGCCGGAAAAGCCGCCCCACTTCGCCAGGTCCGGCTGCAACACGCCGAGGGCGCCACCGGCCAGGAAGCGGTCGAAACCGTCCTGCCGCAGATTTTCGCCGGCCGCTAGCGTCACCGGGCTGCGGGCGGCCAGGCTGCGCCAGTCTTCCATCGGGGCGTCGGCCCGCATGGGCTCCTCCAGCCATTGCAGGCGGAAGCGGCCCAGACGCCCGGCCATGTCCAGGGCTTGCGGAAGATCCCAGGCCTGGTTGGCGTCGGCCATCAGCGTGGTCCGGTCCCCCAGCTCGCGGCGCAGCGCGTCTAGGTTGCGTTCGTCGAGCTCCGTGCCGAAGCCCACTTTCAGCTTGAAGGCGCGGTATCCGGCGGCGGCCTTTTCGGCCGCCAGGCGTTCGGGTTCGGTCGGGTTCAGGCCCGAGGCGTACACCGCCACCCGCCCGGCGCGCCCGCCCAGCAGGCGCCACAGCGGCTGCCGCTTGCGCCGGGCCGCCAGGTCCCACAGGGCGATGTCCAGGCCGGCGAGTACCTGAGCGATGGGGCCGGGTTCGCCCGACTGGATCGCCAGGATGCGCAGGGCGCGGACAAGCTCGCCGTGGCATTCGGCGGGAGACGCCCAGCCGCGCGCCAGCGCCAGCGGCGCGGCGGTCTCGGCCAGCAGCCGGGCCCGGTGTTCCGCCCCGACCGTGGGGAAGTTGCACCAGATCTCGCCCCAGCCCGCGACGCCGTCCGTATCCTGGACGCGTACCAGCACGGCCGCGCGCTCGCGCAGTACGCCGAAGGACGTGCGTACCGGTTCGCGCACCGGTACGCGGTACACCGCCGCCCCGATCGAATGCAGGGTAAGGGTCTGCGCCGGCATCATGCCCCCAGGTACACGGAATGCTCCGTCGTATAGAAGGCCGCGGCGCCCGGCCCGACGGAATAGGCGCCGACCCCGGACGCCTTGATGCCGCCGAAGGGCATGTGGCTGTCTGGCACCGTGCCGTGGTTGACGTGCAGCATGCCGGTTTCGCATTCGTCCACGAAGCGCGCGATCGCCCGCGCGTCGTTGGAGAAGAACGCGGCCGTCAGGCCGTAGTCCACGCCGTTGAGTATGCCGATGGCCTCGTCCAGGGTGTCGTATTCGATCAGGCTGACGACGGGGCCGAAGATTTCTTCGCGCGCGGCTGCCGTGTCGGGACGCACGCGGTCCAGCAGGGTGGGGGCGTAGAAGTAGCCGCCTTCGCAGCCTTCCACCCGCGCGTCCTGTCCTCCGGTCAGCACGACGGCGCCGTCCCGGCGGGCCTGCTCCACCGCCCGCCTGACGTGGTCGAGCTGGCCCTGGTGCGTCATGGGGCCCAGGCGCACGGCCGGGTCGCGGCCGTCGCCCAGCCGCATGCCCTGCATGCGCCGCGCCAGGCCCTCGGCCACCCGCGCGTGCAGGCCGTGCCGCACCAGCACCCGGCTGACGGCGGTGCAGCGCTGGCCCGAGCACATCATGGCGGCCTGCGCGACCTGGTCCAGGCAGGTGTCGAGATCGTCCGCGTCGTGGATGACCGCGGCGTTCTTGCCGCCGAGCTCCAGCGAGACTTCGGCCAGGTTGTTCGAGGTGGCGGCCACGATGCGCCGGCCGGTGGCCACCGAGCCCGTGAAGGTCACGCCGGCCACGCCGGGGTGGCCGACCAGCGCGCCGCCGATCTCCGCCCCGCCGTGCACGATCTGCACCAGCCCGGCGGGCAAGGCCTGCGCCGCCAGTTCGCCCAGCAGGCAGGCGGCCGCGGGCGTGAATTCCGAAGGCTTGACGATGATGGCATTGCCGAAGGCCAGCGCCGGGGCGATCTTGCGCATGGGCGTCATCACCGGGAAATTCCACGGCGTGATGGCGACGATCACGCCTCGACCGCGCCGCGCCACCAGGTTGCGCACGCCCGGGCGCAGCGACGCCGCGTGGCGCGTGCCGCCTTCGGCCATCGCGTGCTGCAGCATGTAGCGGCTTTCCGCGCAGGCCTTGTCGACTTCGGCCCGGCTTTCCGCCAGGGTCTTGCCCTGCTCGGCGGTAATGGCCAGCGCCAGGTCTTCCCGGCGCGCTTCGATGGCGTCGATGTAGTTCGCGAGCCGGGCGCAGCGCTCGGCCACGGTGGCCGAGCGCCATTGCCGCCAGGCGCCGGCCGCGGCCGCCACGGCCTGTTCGACCAGGGCGGCATCGGCCAGGGCGTAGCGCCCGGCCGTTTGCGCGGGCCGTGCCGGGTCGGCGGTGCGGAAGGCCGCGCCGGCATCGACCCATGCGCCGGCAACCAGGTTTCCGTAGGCATAGGTCATGCGGGGGCTCCGGGGGATGCGGCCGCGCCGCAGGCGGCGTCCAGGATCAGGCTGGCGCCTTTCTCGGCGATCATGATGGTGGGGGCGTTGATGTTGGCGGAAGTGATGCGCGGCATGACGGAAGCGTCGATCACGCGCAGCCGCGACACTCCGTTGACCTCCAGCGTGGGCGTCACCACCGCGGCGGCGTCGGAGCCCATGCGGCAGGTTCCGCTGGGATGGAAGATAGTGCTGCCGTGCTCGCGTGCGAAGCGCAGCAGGTCTTCGCCGGACGCTTGCAGGTTGCCGGGCAGCACGGGCGCTTCGACGAGATCCCGGAAAGGGGGCTGGCGATAGATGTCGCCCAGCATGCGCAGCCCGTCGGCCAGCGTCTTGCGGTCGATTTCCTCGGCCAGGTAGTTGGCGCGGATGTGCGGCGCGGCCAGCGGGTCGGCCGAGGCGATCTCCACGCTGCCGCGGGAAGCCGGCCGGCATTGGCAGGCGCTGGCGGTGAAGCCGGCATAGCGGTGCAGGGGCTCGCCCGGCTTGTCCACCGACAGGGGCATGATGGCGAACTGCACGTCGCAGCGGTCCCCGGCGGCATGGCGGGTGCGGGCGAAGCCGCCGGCCTGTCCCGCGCCCACCGTGAGCGGCCCGCGGCCCAGCAGCAGCCATTCCAGACCCATGGACGTCAGCTTCAGGGGGTTGCGGACGTGGTTGTTCAGGGACTGGCGGGTCTTGAGCCGCACGATGGTGCGCGCCTGGTAGTGGTCCTGGAGATTCGCCCCGACTTCGGGCGAGTCGGCCACCAACGGGATGCCCATGCGGCCCAGCAATGCCGCGGGGCCGATGCCCGAAAGCTGCAGTACCTGGGGCGACTGCACTGCGCCCGCGGAAAGAATGACTTCCGCGTCCGCCACGGCGCTTTCCAGTTGGCCGTCGCGCAGCCACTCCACGCCCGCCGCGCGCTGCCCCTCGAACCGCACGCGGGTGACCTGCGCCCCGGTGACGACCGAAAGATTGGGGCGCTGCCGCGCGGGCCGCAGGAAGGCCGCCGCCGCGCTGGAGCGCCAATGGCCCTTGATCGTCAGTTGATAGTTGCCGACGCCGAAATCCGTGTCGCCGTTGAAGTCCGGGTTGGCGGGCAAGCCCAGCGCCTGCGCGGCTTCCAGCCAGCTCCGGCAGTAGGGGTGGTCGTTGCGCAGCGGCGAGACGCCCAGTTCCCCGGAGGTGCCGTGGTAGGGCGAGGCCGGGCCGCCGTAGGCTTCCGATTTCCTGAAGAAGGGCAGCACCGACGCGTAATCCCAGCCGGGGGCGCCGCCGGCTGCCCAGTCGTCGAAGTCCTGCTTCTGGCCGCGGGTGTAGATCAGTCCGTTGATGGAGCTCGACCCGCCCAGGACGCGGCCCCGGGGCCACGCGATCTCGCGTCCGCCGAGCGCCGGGCCGCCCTCGGCCCGGAAGACCCGCGAGAACCGCGAGTCGTAGATGGACTTGAAATAGCCGACAGGCAGGCGCAGCCAGAAGTGCCGGTCCGGGCCGCCCGCTTCCAGCAGCAGCACCCGCGCGGCGGGGTTCGCGGAAAGCCGGTTGGCCAGCACGCAGCCGGCCGAGCCCGCCCCCACGATGATGTAGTCATAGCCCTGGCCGGGGCCGCGCCTTGCGCCGGGACATTGCATAATGTCAGTCTAAAGAATTAAAGAACTAAAGATCCATTTATAGTACTTTTGTGATTTGCTCATGTCAAACCCCTTAGCCGACAGCCCCATCCCCCTGTATCTCCAGGTCGCGGACATCCTCCGCGAGCGCATCGCCCGGCGCGAATGGCCGCCCGGCAGCCGTATCCCCACCCTGGAAACGCTGGCCGGGGAATTCCGCGTGGCCCGCGTCACGGTGCGCCAGGCGGTCCAACTGCTTACCAGGGAAGGCCTGCTCGCGCCCCGCCGCGGCCTGGGCACCGTCGTGACCCAGGGGCAGGACAGCCCCAATACGGTGGTCATGAAGACCTCGCTGCGCTCGCTGGCCGCGATGTACGAATCCACCAGCGCGGAGATGCTCACCTTCGACGAATCCCATGGCAAGCCGCCCGCGCCGGCGGGCGTGGGCCGCCTGGGGGAAAGCTATGTCTTCATGCGCCGGCTGCACTTCACCGAAGGCCAGCCCTACGCCATCATTTCCCTGTACCTCTTGCAGGACATCTTCCAGCGCTCGCCGGAAGGCTTCCGCTCGCGCGCCGTCATCCCGCACCTGCTGCGCATGAAATCGGTGCGCATCGACCGCGCGCAGCAAGCCATGTCGATCGGGGCGGCCGACGCCGAATCGGCGCGCCTGCTGCGGGTGCGCGCCGGCACGCCGGTGGCCAATGTCAGCCGGGTGTTCCTGGACGAGACCGGCCTGATTCTGTATTACGCGGACGTCATCTACCGAGGCGACTGGGTCAAGTGGGAGATCGAGCTCCAGCCCTGAGAGGCCGGCCGGGCGGGCCCATATTTGCAACAAACTGCATCGGCGCGGCCTGGCCGCGGGTGGTTTACCGGGGCGGGCGAGCCCGATCCTTCCACTCCTGCCCGCGCCCGGCCTCACCGGGGCGCCAAGTTACGGTAACCTTCTGCCCAATTCGCAGGGCGGGCGACCCGTTGCCGGACCGGGAACTCCGATACACTGCCGGCCAGTTTTCATGCTGATCCAGGGAGCACACCTATGAACCAAGAACAATTGACCAAGATCGCCGACGGCAAGGGATTCATCGCCGCGCTCGACCAGAGCGGGGGCAGCACGCCCAAGGCCCTGAAGCTGTACGGCATCGAGGAATCGGCTTATAGCGGCGACGCCCAGATGTTCGATCTGGTGCATGCCATGCGCACCCGCATCGTCGCCAGCCCGGCCTTCGACGGCCGCCGCGTGCTGGGCGCCATCCTGTTCGAAATGACCATGGACCGCCAGTTCGACGGCATGGACGCGGCCGCCTACCTGTGGCAGCGCAAGCAGGTGGTGCCTTTCCTGAAGGTCGACAAGGGCCTGGCCGCCGAGGCCGACGGCGTGCAGATGATGAAGCCCATCGGCGGGTTGGACGAGCTGCTGCAGCGCGCCGCGGCCAAGGGCATCTTCGGTACCAAGATGCGCTCGGTGATCTCCGGCGCCAACCGCAAGGGCATCGACGCGGTGCTGGACCAGCAGTTCGAATACGGCCTGCAGATCTTCCGCGCCGGCCTGATGCCCATCCTGGAACCCGAAGTCTCCATCAAGGCGACCGACAAGTCGGAAGCCGAGGCCCTGCTCAAGCAGGGTTTCCTGGCGCGCCTGGACGCGCTCACGGGCGACGTGCGGGTCATGCTCAAGCTGACGCTGCCTTCCGTGGATGGCTTCTTCAAGGAACTGGTCGAGCACCCCCGCGTGCTGCGCGTGGTCGCCCTGTCGGGCGGCTACAGCCGCGACGAGGCCAACGTCCACCTGGCCAACAACCCGGGCGTCATCGCCAGCTTCAGCCGTGCGCTGACCGAAGGCCTGTCGGCCCAGCAGTCGGACGACGAGTTCAACCGCGCCCTCGACCAGAGCATCGAAAGCATCTACCGGGCGTCCATCGCCTGATTGCGAGGGCAGCCGGGCCGTGTCCGCGGCCCGGTGCGTGACCCCTCGCCTTGCGCAACCTTCGGCGCCAGGCTGTGCGGGATCGGCCGTGAGCCGGGATGGGTCCGGCCTGCGCGGCGCCGTGCGACTTTTTTCAGCCGCCGGCCTCGCCCTGCACGGCGTCCCGGCCGGGCAGGCGGGCCAGGCAGCCGCGATCCAGGTCGCTCATCCGGCTCCAGCCGCCGATGGCCATCGCATTGTCGATCTCCTCGCGCAGGATCTCCAGCGTGCGGCCGACGCCGGCGGCGCCGCCGACCGCCAGTCCCCACAGATGGGCCCGTCCGATCAGGCAGGCGCGCGCGCCCAGCGCAACGGCCTTCAGGACGTCCGTGCCGCAGCGCACGCCGCCGTCCAGGAACACCGGCACCCGGCCGCCGGCCGCGGCGGCAACGTCAGGCAGCGCATCCAGGGCGGCCAGCGCGCCGTCGAGCTGGCGCCCGCCGTGGTTGGACACCTGGATGGCATCGGCCCCGGCCTGGATCGCCAGGTGCGCGTCCTCGGCGCGCACGATGCCCTTGACGATCAGCGGGCCTTTCCATTGGTCGCGTACCCAGCTCAGGTCTTCCCAGCGCGCGTCCTGCTTGAGCACGCTGGCGATGTATGCCGCCATGTCGGACAGACCGGAGGTCGCCCGGCCTTCGAAGTTGCGCATGCTGATGCGCGGAGTCCGGGCCATGCGGCGCCACCAGCCGATATGCCACGCGGTATCGACCAGGTTGGCAAAGGTGATGCGGGGGTTCATGGTGAAGCCGTTGCGGATGTCGCGCCGCCGCAAGCCATGGACCGGCGCGTCGACCGTGACGCACAGCCCCTGGTAGCCGGCTGCTGCGGCGCGCTGCAGGAACTCCCGCGTCAGCTCGCGATCCTTATAGATGAAGATCTGCAGCCATTTCGGGCCCTCGCCGGCGCGGGCGATGTCTTCCATGGTCATGGTGGATCCGGCGCTGACCGACATGAGCGTGCCGGCCCCGGCCGCGGCCCTGGCGACCTCGGATTCGCCGGCCGGCCACAACAGGCCCGAGGCGCCGGTGGGGGCGATCAGCACGGGCAGGCTCGCCCGCACGCCCAGGACGTCCACCGAGAGGTCCCGCTGCTGCGAGGAAGCGAACGCCCGCCCGCGCAGGCGCCAGTCCGAGAAGGCCCCGGCATTTCGGCGCAGGGTGGCTTCGTCGCCCGCTCCGCCGTCGACGAAGTCGAACAGCATGCGCGGCAGGCGCCGCCGGGCGCGGGCGCGCAGGTCTTCTATGCTGCTGCAGCGGTTCATTGTCTTTCCTGTCGGCGGGCGCGCACGCGCCTCAGCCGGCGATCTCGAAGAGGCCTTCCACTTCCACCGCCACCCCGCGCGGCAAGCCGGCCACGCCTACCGCGGCCCGGGCATGCCGCCCCGCGTCGCCGAAGACCGCCAGCATCAGTTCGGACGCGCCGTTGAGCACCTGGGGATGTTCGCCGAATTCCGGCGTGCTGTTCACGAAGCCGCCCAGCCGCACGCAGCGGCGCACCCGGCCGATGTCGCCCTGCACCGCGGAGTCCAGGTGGGCCAGCAGGGAAAGGGCGCACAGCCTGGCTGCCTCCTGGCCCTGCGCGACGTCGAACTCGCGTCCCAGCTTGCCGACGTAGGCATCCTTGCCGTCGGACTTGGGAACCTGACCGGAGATGAAGACGAGGTTGCCCGTGCGTACCCAGGGCACGTAGCTGGCCGAAGGGGCGGGCGCTTGCGGCAGCGCCAGGTTCAGCGCCTGCAGGCGCGCGGCGATTCCAGAATCCATGAACGGTTCCTTGCGGTCAGGAAAGCAGGCGCAGTTCGGCCGTGGGGCCGGCGTGCCCGCCGAAGACGATGGAAGATTTCAGCAGATAGCGGGTCGTGGTGCGGATGTCGCGGGCAATGGCGCGCTTGACGCCTGCAGCGTCGTTCGCGCGCAGGCACTCCAGCACGTCCTCGTGCTGCGTGGCGTCCCATTCGGTGTCGGGCGCCGAAAGCGAGTAGTACATCATCGGGCCGGCCTGCAGCCAGAGCGTCTCTATGAAGCCCATCAGCAGCGTCGAGCCGGAAGCCTCGTACAGCGTGAAATGGAATTCCTGGTTGGTGGCCAGGCAGGCCAGAATGTCGCGGGCGACGATGGCGTCCCTGAGCTGCTGGTTGATCCTGGCCAGCCGCTTGACCAGGTCCGGCGTGGCCTTCCTGGCGGCTTCGGCAGCCGCCATGCATTCGAGCGTTTCCCGGATCGATGCGAGTTCGGTGAACCGTTCCCGCGTCAGCCGGGGCACGACCACCGAGCCGTTGGGCAGGCTTTCCAGGACGTTCGCCGCCACTAGCTGGGTAATGGCTTCGCGCACTGGCATGGGGCTGGTGCCCAGCGCCTGGGCGAACTTGCGCAGCGTCAGCACCTGGCCCGGCACGAACGCGCCGGCCATGAGCCCGTGCTTGATCTGGGCGTAGACCCGGCTCTGGACGCCGTCGCGCCGCCCAGGGACCGCGCGCGCGTTGCGGAAGATGGAGATGGGGACTGCGGATTTTTCTTCAGCCACGGGCGGCCCCATGAGGCCGTACCAGGGCCAGCAGCTGTTCGATGCGCATGCCTTCGATGCCCATGCTGCGCGCGGTACGACCGTTGACACGGTATGGCTGGCCGGTAGCCGTCTCGGCCAGGAGGAGGAGGGATTTTGCCACGGGAACCGCTACCCCGGCGATGTCGGCCAGGACGGAGAACGGGACGATACCGTGGCCGAAGTCTTCCAGGTAGTAGCGATGCGCCAGGCCGTCGGGAGCCATGATGTTGCGGTTGGCCTCGCCGGCGGCGACCGCCGCCGCGATGTCGTCCGGATCGGCGTGGTCGGCCCGGACCGTGCCGATGCGCTGCATTTCGGCCACCAGCGGGGGCAGGTCATGGCCGAACGCGCGGGCCACGCGGCGCCGCTCGATGTCCAGCTCGCGCGCCACACGGGCCACGCCAGGTGTCATGCCGTCCACATAGAAGGTGAAGCCGCCCTGGCGCGCCTCGACCCAGGCCGCGGCCAGCACGGCCCCGGGTGGGTGCAGGACCATGTTCACGTTGGCCAGGTCCGTGGCCAGCACGTCGGGCTCGGGGCTGGCGCAGTCGAACAGCTCCTGCGCCGTCTGCAAGGCGGTTTCGCCGCCGGGCAGCGCCGCCGCCCGCACCTGCATGGCGCGGCCTGTGATGCGCACCCTGTCGCCGGCTGGCTTGCGGGCGACGTAGGTGAGAGTGGAGAACTGTGCCAGCGGCGGCAGGCCGGCACGGCGTTGCAGATACGCCGCGCGAAACGCCAGGGCACCGCCCGTATGGCCGGGGTTCAGCACGACCGGCAGGTCCGAGCCGAGGTCGGCCAGGTCGCGGGCGATGTCGCCGTGCGAGAACGTCGGCAGGCAGACCACCGCGGCCTGCGCATCCCGCAGCGCTTGCGCGAGGTCCGTGCCGATATAGTCCAGCCGGACGAAGCCTTCGCCCAGGACGCCTTCGTGGTGGATGCCGCCTGCCCGCTGCATGGGGGCCAGCGTGCCGGGGCTGCGGTTCCACATGCGTACGCGCAGCCCCTTCCGGGCGAGCTCCACGGCCGCCGATGCGGCGCCCGCACCCGCGCCGAGTATCGCTACGGTTGTCATCGGGCCGGCCTTTCCTCTCGATTTCATGATCACGAATTGTGATCACATTAGACGTCCATGTCAACGGATCGCGGAGCCTGGTTTTGGTGCAAGGCCCAATATTGGTGCGGGTCATGGCGCCATATGGGGGCATGCCGGGAAAAGCGCATTCCAGTCGTTCCGAATGCTTGACATGCTCAAATAATGTGATCACACTTTGTGATCATTAAAGCTACGCAAAGAACAAGGGGTCGATAGAAATGGCGCAAGCTCCGTCCATTGCGATCGAAGATCTGACGGTCACGTACCGAACCCGGCACCAGTCCGTCACGGCGCTGAACAAGGTGTCTTTCGATATTCCCGCACGTTCCTTCATGACCATCGTCGGCCCGTCGGGCTGCGGCAAGACCACCTTGCTGAAGGTGCTCTCGGGCGTGCTGGCCCCTTCTGGCGGGCAGGTCAAGTTCGATGGCCGCCCGATAGACAGGAAGGCCCTGGTGGGGCAGGTGGGCTACGTGTTCCAGCGGCCCCTGCTGCTGCCCTGGCGCACGGCGCTGGACAACGTCAAGCTCACGCTGGAGATCACGCGCAAGTCCATGAGCCCGGCCGATCGGGACGCCGAGGCCCGGCACTGGCTGGAAGTCGCGGGGCTCAAGGGGTTCGAGGACCGGTATCCGCACGAGCTGTCCGGCGGCATGCAGCAGCGCGTATCGATCTCTCGCGCGCTGGCGTTCCGTCCGCAGGTGCTGCTCATGGACGAGCCCTTTGCCGCGCTGGACGAAATCACCCGGGAAACCCTGCAGGCCGAACTGCTCAAGCTATGGTCCAAGATCGAGACCACCGTGGTCTTCATCACGCACAGCATTCCCGAGGCCGTGCTGCTATCCGAAAAGATCACGGTCATGTCGGCCCGCCCCGCCCGCATCCTGGAAGAAATCGACGTGCCCTTCGAACGGCCGCGGACCGAGGCGCTGCGCGAGCATCCGCAGTTCGTGGGCATTGCCAGCCACATCCGCCACCTGCTGCGCGGCAGCGAGCCTGCGGCGGCGCATTGACGCCGCATATTGGGGAAAACCATGTCCAGAGACCGCCTATTCATGACCTTCTACCAGGTCCTGATATTCGTCGCCTTCTTCGCCCTGTGGGAAATAGCCGTCCGGGCACTGGGAATCAAGCCTGTCATTCTTCCCGCGCCGTCAATGATCTTCGAGGACATCTGGCGCAACCGGGTCCTCTTGCTGACCAATACCTGGCCGACCTTCCTGGCGATTTCCCTGGGATTCCTGTACGCCATCGCCTGCGGCGCGGTGATCGCCGTCGGCATCGCATTCTCCCGCGTCGTCAGGGAGGTGACCTACCCCTTCCTGGTCGTGGCCCAGGTGCTGCCCAAGATCGCCTTCGCGCCGCTGTTCCTGATCTGGTTCGGCTTCGGCCTGACGCCCAAGATCGTCATCGCCGCCCTGATCGCGTTCTTTCCCATCGTGATCAACATGGCCAAGGGGCTGACCTCGGTGGATGCCGAACTGCTTCAGTACATGGATTCCCTGGGCGCCACCCCGCGAGAAAAGTTCTTCAAGATCAATCTTCCCTGGGCGCTGCCCTACATCTTCGCCGCGCTGAAGATCTCCATCACCCTGGCCATCGTGGGAGCGGTCGTCGGCGAGTTCGTCGCGGCCGGCGAAGGCCTGGGCTACGTCATCAATTCGGCCAATATTTCCCTGGACACGGAACTGATGTTCGCGGCGATATTGGTCCTGAGCGTGCTGGGAGTCCTGCTCTTCCTGGTCATCGTCCTGCTCGAGTACCTGGCGATGCGAAAGAGCCAGAGCCACATGGAAGGCGCCACCGCCACCATGTGATCCCGGTTCGCCAAGCGCGGGCCGGCGGCGCGGCCCTTCTTTGTCCCGATGTATAGCTGAATAGAGGTCGACATCATGTTCGGATCCACGAAGTTCTCTCGTCTGTTCGTATCGGCCGGCGTCCTGGCGTTGGCCGCGCTGGCCTGCGGGGCACCGGCCTCGGCCGCAGAGAAGGTGACGCTGCGGCTGGACTGGACCTTCGGCGCCGAGCACGCGCCCATCTTCCTGGCGCAGGAAAAGGGTTTCTTCAGGGAAGCGGGAATCGACCTGCAGCTGCTGCCGGGCGAAGGGTCGTCCGTGACGACCAAGCTGGTGGGCAACCGCGATGCCGATTTCGGCTATGCCACCGCGGATCAGGTGCTGCTTGCCCGGTCCCGGGAACTGCCGGTGGTTTCGACGGCCGTGGTGCTGCAGATCAACCCGACCGCCCTGATCTTCCGCCAGGCCAAGCCGGTGCGCGATCCGCGCCAGGATCTGTACGGCAAGACCATAGGCGTGCAGCTCAAGAGCAATACCGGCCGGCAATGGGAGGCGCTGCGCAAGACGCTGGCGCTGGATACCTCCCGTCTGCGGGAAGTTCCGGCCGACGGCGCTCTCGTGCCGCTCCTGGCTTCGGGCCGTATCGACGTCGGCGTGGGGTTCTACTTCAACGACGCCCTCAAGCTCAAGGCCACCGGCGAGGACGTCGGCTGGATTCTGCTCGAGGACCTGGGTATGAAGATGTACAGCACGGCGCTCATCACCAACGACGAGCTGCTCGCCGAAAAGCCCGAGCTGGTCGAGGCGATGACGCGCGCATTCCTGCGCGGCTGGCAATACAGCCTGGAGCATCCCGACGAGGCGCTGGCCGCCTTCCTGAAGGCCAATCCGACGACAGACAGGAAATATGCGGAACTGAAGCTGCCGGAGGTGCTCAAGCTGACGCAATCCGATGACGTGGCCAAGAACGGGCTGGGGCATTCCACCGACGCCGGATGGAACGGCCTTCAGGACCAGCTGCTGTCCATGGGCCTGCAGACCGGAAAGACCGATATTTCCAAGGTCTACACCAATCGGTTTCTGCTCAAGTGAGCACCGGAGAACCGCAAGGAGGCGGCATGCGGCAATGTGACATTCTCATCATCGGCAGCGGCTACTTCGCCGAGATCATGGCCAACGATCTAGCGGCCACGGCGCCGTCGCCCGTGGCCGTCGCGATAGCCGGGCGCAACGCCGAACGCGTCAAATGGCTGGAGACCGCCGGCAACGCACGGTCGGCGATCTACGGCAGCCGGACGCGCTTCACCGGCCTTTGCGTGGAGCTGGGCGCAAGCGAGGACGTGGCCGGCCTGCTGGATCGCCTTGCGCCGAGTGTTGTCGTCCATGCGGCCTCGCTGCAATCTCCCTGGTCGGTCGACAGCGCCGGATCGGAATGGTCCCGCCTGGTCAACGAAGCCGGCTTCGGCATCACCATCGCCTTCCACGCCACGCTGCCGCTGCGCACGGCGCAGGCCATCGCCGCCAGCGGGACCGGCGCCGCCATGGTCAACACTTGCTATCCAGACGGCGTGAACCCCCTGCTCAAGGCGGCCGGCATGCCTATCGCCTGCGGGGTGGGCAACATCGCCATCTTCTCGTCGGTCATCGCCGGCACGCTGCCTTTCGAAGAACGCGGGCAGTTGCGGGTGCTCGCCCATCACAACCATCTGGTGGACTGGCGCCGCCCTGGAGCGGAGCGTAGCGGCGTGCCGGTGCGCGCCTGGATAGGCGAGCAGGAAATGTCCGGCGTGCAGGACCGCTTCCGCGGCATCCGCCTGCCCTTTCGCGATCTCAATGTCGTCTCGGGCGCCTCCGCCGTGCCGGTGTTGCTGGCGCTGGCCGGCGGGGGCGAGCTGCGCACGCACGTGCCCGGCCCCGCGGGACTGCCCGGCGGCTATCCGGTGCGCATTTCGGGCGGCAGGATCGCCCTGGACCTGCCCGCCGCGATCAGCCAGGAAGAGGCGGTGGCCTGGAACGGGCAGTTCACCGACGCCGACGGCGTGGCAGTGGGCGCCGACGGCTGGGTGCGCTACTCGCCGCGCGCGCGGCAGGCGCTGGGCCGCTACAGCAAGGACCTGGCGGAAGGCTTCCCTGTGTCCGAACTGGATGCGGCGCGCGATGCGCTGAACGAACTGCGATCGCGCCTGGGCGGCTGAGCTGCCGGCGTGCCGCGCGCGGCGTCCGGACGGGCGACGCATTTTTCCCTTACCCGAATCTTCCAGAAATCATGAGCCAGATCACTTCCGTGGAAACCCTGCAGGTCCAGCTGCCCACGCGCCGCGTGCACAAGTGGACCGGCCTGACCGAACCCATAGGCCGCTACGTGCTGGTCAAGATCTCGGACGACGCCGGCAATACCGGATGGGGCGAAGCCCCGGCGCTGAAGGACTGGGGCGGAGAATTCGGCCGCTACTTCGGCGAATCGGCAGCCATCGTCGAAACCGTGGTGCAGCGTTATCTCGCCCCGGCGATCGTGGGCGTCGAATCCGCCGACCTTGCACAATTGCACCTGCGGATGGACGCCGCCATCCGGGGCTATCCCTATGCCAAGGCGGCGATGGACTTCGCCGCCTACGACCTGGCGGGGAAGGCGCTGGGGGTGCCGGTCCATACGCTGCTGGGCGGCAAGTGCCGGACGCACATACCCGTCACCCACTCGATCGGCCTGCTCGAGTTCGCCGAAGCCGAGGCCGAGGTCGCCCGGGTCGTCGAAGAAGGCATCAAGACGATCAAGATCAAGATCGGGGTGGAGCCGGAGCGCGATATCGAGATGGTCCGCCGCCTGCGCAAGGTGGTCGGTTCCGCGGCCGAGCTGTGCGTGGACGCCAACGAAGGCTATGCCACGCCGGGGCTGGCGATCACGACCATCAAGCGCATGGAGGAATGGGGCATCAAGTACGCCGAGCAGCCAGTCATGGGCATAGAGCGGCTGGCCGCCGTGGCGCGCGCCGTCGACACGCCGGTCATGGCCGACGAAAGCGCCTGGAACGCCCACGACGTCATCCAGATTTCCGAGCAGCGCGCGGCGCAGATCGTCTCCATCTATACCACCAAGCCGGGCGGGCTCTATCGCGCCATGGAAGTGGCCGCCACGGCCCGTGCCGCAGGCATCGTGTGCAACGTCAACGGGTCGATAGAAACAGGCGTGGGCAATCTCGCCAATGTCCATCTGGCCGCGGCCGCGCCGGCGGCGTCGCTATCCTGCGTCATACCGGTCTCCACGCGCTCCGAGGATCGCGGCCGGCGGGTAGGCGGCATCTACTACACCGACGACCTGCTCGCCGAATCCATGCGCCTGGTGGACGGTGCCATCGAAGTGCCCTGCGGTCCCGGCATGGGCGTGCCCATCGACGAGGACAGGCTGGCGGCCTACCGCGTCCGCGACTGAACTCCCAACACCACCAAGGAACGAGAAGATGAAGCAGGAAATCATTGCCCGGCAGGTCGCCGCCATGGGCGAACGGGGGTGGGACGCCATCGTCTCCGTCTCGCCCGAAAATTTCGCCTATGTCGCCGGCTTTGTCGTCCCCTCGCAGCCGCTGCTGCGCCATCGCCACGCCGCGGCCATCGTCGCGGCCGATTCCCGGACCGCGCTGTTCTGCGTCGACATGGAAGAAAGCACGGTGCGCCGCAACGCGCCTGACCAGCCGCTGGCGGTGTGGGCCGAGTTCGGAGACGACGCCATGCGGGTGCTGGCCGGCCAGCTGCAGGAAATGGGGCTGGGGCGCGGCCGGATAGGCATCGAGTTCGACTACCTGCCGGCCGGCGACCTGCACAGGCTGCGCGAGTGCCTGCCGCATGCGGACCTCCAGCCCTGCGAGCAGGCCCTGGCGCGCATGCGCCAGATCAAGACGGCCGACGAGATCGCGCTGCTGCGTCGCCTGTCGCGCATCGCCGACCAGTCCATCTCGGACGCGTACGCATCGGCCGGCGTCGGTTCCAGCGAAATGGACATCGCGGCGGCGTTGACCCGGGGGGTCTATACCCTGGGCGCGGACGCCTTCAAGCTCATGATCGTCGCCACCGGCGAGCGCAGCCAGCTGCCCAACGTGGGGCCGACGCAGCGCACCCTGGCCCCCCGCGACGTCTGCCGCGTGGAGATCTTCGCCGTCAAGGACGGCTACCAGGCCGGGGTCTGCCGCACTGCCGTCGTGCAGGAAGCCCCGGAGCACGCGGAAGATATCTGGGCCCGCCTGGTGGACTGCAAGTACCAGACGCTGCAGGCCATCCGGCCCGGGGCCGGGGTACGCGACATCTATCGCGCCTACCTCGGGCAGATGAAGGCCTCCGGCCTGCCGCCCATCTCCTTCCTGGGGCACGGCATCGGCCTGCACCTGCACGAGGAGCCCTACCTGGCGATCCATGACGACACCGTGCTGCAGGCCGGCATGGTGCTGGGCATCGAGCCGCTGGTCTATCGCAGCGGCTACGGATTCGGCATGCAGAACAAGGACATGGTCCTGGTCACGCCGACCGGGTCCGAGCTGCTCTCGGACCATACCGATACCGACAGGCTGATCGTGGTGTAGGCCCCCAGCGGGCCGTTCAGCCGGCCGCCGCCCGCGTCCGCCGGCGGCGGGCCAGCCACGTACCCACCAGCACGATGAAGGCCGCCCCGGCGACTTCCGCCGCCAGCTTGAGCGTGGCGGACGGCTCGCCGATGCGCTCGACCACGAAGACATCGGATATCAGCATGCCGCCGGCGATCCAGCCCAGCAGGGCCGCGCCGAAGGTGACCACGGCAGGAAAGCGGTCGATCAGCTTGAGCACCAGCGTGCTGCCCCAGATGATGATGGGCACGCTGACCAGCAGGCCGAAGATCACCAGCCCAAGCTGGTGATCGGGGTTGGCTCCCTGCGCCGCGCCGGCGATGGCGATGACGTTGTCCAGGCTCATGACGAAGTCCGCCACGATGATGGTCTTGACGGCAGACCACACGGAGGCGCCGCCGTCGATCTTGCCGTGGGCGTCGTCTTCCGGCAGCAGCAGCTTGATGCCTATCCACAGCAGCAGCAGGCTGCCGACGATCTTCAGGAAGGGAATGGCTAGCAGCGTCAGCGCGAAGGCGATCAGTGCCACCCGCAGACCGATGGCGCCGGCCGTGCCCCACAGAATGCCCTGCATGCGTTGCTTCGCGGGCAGGTTGCGGCATGCCAGTGCGATCACGACGGCGTTGTCGCCGCCCAGCAGGATATCGATCAGGATGATCTGGAACACGGCGGCCCAGCTCATCGTTTGCAGAAATTCCATCATTTCGGGTTCTCCAGACTTGCAAACGCCAGACAAAAGAAAAGGCCTGCTCCTGACGGGACGCAGGCCATGCTCGGTCTGGAGATGGACCTTGCCCCCGGAAGGCGGCAAGGTCTTGCTTGCAACACGGATGTCTGGTGTTGCCCGCGCACCGGGCGTCCGCTGGCGGATGCGGACAGGCCGTAATGACGATGCGGCGGAGAAAAGCTACTCCCCTTGGTAGGCGCTAGTGTATGCGAACCGGGGCGGGCGTCAAGGGAGGGAAACCCCGGGGCGCGAAGGGCCGGGCCGCTAGGCCGTCCCTGATTTCTCGACCCCAGCCGGGGTCGGTCACTCCTGCAGGGCGGTCTCCGGCGTTTCGCGCGCCTCGGTGTCCGCGCCGTCCGGCAGGGGCCAATCCCAGTCCCGTCCGGCCCTCAGCCGCTCGAATCGGGCGCCGATGCGCGCGATCAGGGCGGCGTCCGTGTGTGCGTCCAGGCCCGGGTAGGGACGGCCGTTGTAGGGGCCGGCGTAGGTCAGCACCGCCTCGATCGACCCGGATGCGCCGTATAGCTCGCGGATCAGCTGGCATTCCCTGTCGCCGGTGGCCGGGGTGCGCAGCGCGTAGAGCACACCCAGGGCCGCGCCGAACTCCAGTGCGTCGGTAGGCAGCCCGTGCCGCCGCGCCAGGTCGATGTTGCCGAATACCCGCTCCCGGCGCTGCAGCTTGCGCAGGGGATCGCGGCCGACGCGCACGCAGGGATCCTTGAACGACGCCCGGCAGCGTGCAATCAGCGTCTGCACGAACGGGCCGATATGCCCGGCGGCCTGCGGCATGTCGTGCCGCATGGCCGGCTCGATTTCTTCCTTGATGAGCCGCGTCATCAGTGCGGCGACCCGCTTGTCCCCCATGCCCTGTCCGACGGTGCGGTAACCCAGGAGGTGGGAATACCAGGCAATGATGGCATGCGTGCCGTTCCAGAGCCGGTTCTTGAGTGTCTGGATCGGTGCGATGTCGTCGACGGTGCGCACCTGGCGCAGCCGCTCAAGCAGCGGATGACCGCGCTCCGCATAGACCAGCATGTCGGGCTCGCTGTTGAAAAGGATGAGATTGAGCTGCCCCAGGGCGTTGGCCAGGATTGAAGCCTGGCGCAGGGTGTGGGCATAGGCGCCGATGGAAGGCGGGGCGGCCCCGGCGGGCGCGGCGCCGGGCAGGCTGCCGTCCGTGCTTTCCTGGCCGGCTCGCGCGTGCATCTCGAAGCGTTCGAGTTTGATTCGCGTCTGGCGCAGCAGCGCTTCTCTGGAAAGCTTGGAGACGATGCGGTTGACCACGGTCTCGGGAAAGTGCGTCTTGGCCAGGATGGCGTCGGCGGCGTCGGCGCCGGCGCAAGCCGTAAGGGCCTCGTGCACGCACCGCCGCACGAAGCGGCTGCCCGACACCTTGTTGAGGACGGTCAGCACGGTCAGCGGCCGGCCGTTGCGTTCGTGGCGGGCCAGCAACCCGCGTGCGATCAGCGGCGCCTGCTGGCGGATGGCCTGTTCGGGCAGGCTCAGGCCGATGATCTCGCTCTCGGCATACATCGCCTGTACGGCGGCATGGTCGGCGCTGTCTATCAGCCGGATACGGTCTATGGTCTGGTCGTAAGCGTGCGCGTTGTAGCGGATGCTGAATCTCCCGAAGGCATTGACCAGTTCGCGCAGAACCGGGTTGCCGGTTACTGCGACGATCTCGCGCGGGCGCGTGTAGCCGTCCCAGTGGGAGAATATCTGCGTGAGATAGCCGCCGCCGATGGCGCCGAAGCCGTGTATGCCCACCGTGCAGTGGTTGGGCGTCTGGGGAAAGGGTTCGGTCAGCGTGGGCGGGGGCAGGGCCTGCGTGCAGTCGGCCAGATCGGCCAGGAAGTCGAGCATATGGTCGTAGGCCTGGAAGGCCAGGGCCTTGACGGCCGGCTCCGGATCCTTGATGTCCCGCACGAGTATCGGGCGCCCGCCGGCATCGGAGGCAGCCCGAAGGCCGTTCTCGGAGTCCTCGACCATCAGGCAGCATTCGGGCGGCAGATTCAGGTCGCCCGCGGCGCGCAGGAAAATGTCCGGATGCGGCTTGCCGCGCTCGATCTCGTCGCCGCACACGGTAATGTCGAAATACTTGAGGACGTTGGCGTTGATCAGGTATTCCTCGGCGATGGCGCGGCGGCTGGAGGTCGCCACCGCCATGGCCAGGCCGCTCTTGCGCAGCCGTTCCAGCACTTCCTGCAGGCCGTCCTTGACCGGCACGCCGTGCTCGCGCACATGCGCCAGTTCAAGTTCGTCGGCACGCCGGCGGATCTCGGCATAGGGGTAGCCATCGCCGTGCCGGGACACAACCAGTGCGTGCGCCCTGGCCGCGCTCAGGCCCAGGCAGCCCAGCAGCGTTTCGTGGTCGATGGGCGCGCCGGCGATTTCGGTGGCGGCCGCGCGCAACGTGCGAAAGCGCAGCCTTTCGGTATCGAACATCGTGCCGTCCATGTCGAAGATGGCGGCCCGTATCGCTTGCCCCTTGAAGTGGATCATGACGTTTCCCCTTGTTGTGAGTGGAAGCGTCTCCTTCGGGGTCCCCCTCGATGGCGCGCGGCAGGTTCTATGGCGTGTTCTGCGCGCCGCATACCCGGGTGGAAGGCGGGTTGCCTTTTTACCTTACCACAGGGACTTCGAAGGTATGCGGTTCCCGTCGATGTCGGCATGCCGCGCACGGGCCGGCGCGGTGCATGACGCGCCCCTTGCGCGGCGGGAGGCGAATGCGCGTTTCCCCCGGCCGGCGGCCGTGGCCGCGTCAGCCCTGGGAAAAGATCGAATAGCCGACCGCGCGGCCGATTCCGCGCCGCAATCCTTCCAGGCGCAACGCCTGGCCCAGGGTGACGTTGGCCAGGTTTACGTGGCTTCCCAGTTCCTGGATCATCTGCGCGTGCTGTTGCGGAAAGCGGTAGGGGTCGGCCTCGATCAGCACGCGTCCGAACCAATCGCTGCGCTTCAGTGCCTGCATGTCTGCCGGCCGCTCGGCTGCCAGCAGGTCGAGTTCGGACTGCTCCAGCGTCAGGTATTCGATACCCAGGCGGCGCAGGTCGAGCATGACGGCGTCCAGCTCGCCGAGTTCCATGGGCTGCTTGGGATCTTTGGCGCCGTATTCGTACACCACTTTCAGACCTCGCCGCTGCAGCTGTTCGATGGCCCCGAGCCGCTGGTCCCGGGTGAGCGATATGCAGTTTTCCGAGACTTCCAGGGCGTCCAGGCCAAGGCGCTGAAGCAAGCGGATCATCGATTCCAGTTCGTTACGTATCCATGCATACTCGAACAGCACTCCCCCTGCATAGACCGAGACGCCGAAGTCCCGATAGCATGCAACAGCCGCCCGCAGTGTGCCTTCCGGCATGAGCAGCAGGTTGGGTGCGAAGATCTTCGCGTAATCGACGTACTCGGCCGCGCAGTCCAGCGCATTGCGTATGCCTGCCGCGCTTCCGCCCCAGCCGAAGGTGTCGGGCCCCCAGTCGATGACCGAGGTAATGCCCCGTTGGCGGGGTTTCGCGTCGCGTTCGGGCAGGCATAGGCCTTTCGCTGGTGTCGGCGGTTGCTGCGTTGATGCGTCGGTGTGCATGGTTCAAGCCTCGGTGAAAGATGCGGCAGGCTGTTGCGCCCGGCGCCGAGCGATGCTGTCCAGCGCGCGGTCGACCGCCTGGGGCGCCAGGCCGAGATAGCTGCGGTGGTCCAGCAGGGCGTCGATCTGCGCGGCATCCAGGTGCGGCGCGATCTCCGTGTGGTCGAGCAGGGCCTGGCGAAAGCCGATGCCCCGTTCGCGCCCCTGTTTGGCGGCCTCGCGTACCAGGGCGTGGGCCCGGTGCTTGCCCACATGCCGGCCCAGCGCGAACATCACGCGTTCGGCCATGATCAGTCCGCCGGTGCGTCCCAGGTTGCGGTCCATGTTCTGGGGGTGGATGATCAGGCCGGCAAGCAGCGCGCCCGCTGCCTGCAGCAGCTTGTCCATGTCGCCGGCGATCTTCGCCAGCGAGGCGTCGTTGCTGATCTGGTCGCGTTCGTAGATGGAGACCATCCAGTCCAGCAGCACGCCGGATTCGTGCGCGATCTGGCGGGCCAGTCCTATGACGGCGGTGGCCTTGCGGGGGTTGGACTTGTGCGGCATGGTGCTCGAACCGACTTCCTGGTTACCTTCGTCCAGTTCGGCGAGGTCGTCGCCCTGCATCAGGAAAATGTCCTGGGCCATGCGCGCCATGCTCTTGGCGGCGATCGCGATCAGGCAGCCCCACTCGGCGTGTTTGTCGCGCGTGCCTTTCCAGTCGGCCGGTTCGGGCAGGCTCAGTCCCAGTTCCGTCATGGTCCGCCTTTCCACCTCGAACCCCATGTCCCCCAGCGCCGCATAGCTGCCCACGGCGCCGGCCAGCACGCCGGTGTCGGTGCGTTGCAGCCAGCCTTGCATGCGGTCGATATTGCGGCGGTTCTCCAGCATCCAGGTCGAGGCCTTCAACCCGAAGGTGATCGGCAGGGCATGGCGTCCCACGGTGCGCCCCATCATCGGCGTGCCGCGGTGGGTACGAGCCATGTCCATCAGGATGCCCTCGATCCCGAGCATGTGCTCGCAGCAGCGTTGTATGGAAAGGCGCATCTGGATGATCTGGGTGGTCAGCCGGATATCGGGCGTGGTCGCGCCATAGTGCAGATAGGCTGCGGCCTCGTTGCCCAGCCGTTCCGACCAGGCCGTGAGCAAGGCGACCAGGGGGTGGCCGACTTTGCGGATGTTGTCCGCAATGGCATCGGCCGGCACGAACTCGGGCCGGGCGGTCGCGTCTATCGCCGCGGCCGCATCGGCCGGGATCACCCCGAGCGCTGCCTGGGCCCGTGCCAGCGCCGCCTCGATGCGCATGATGATCGCGACGGTCGCGCGTTCGCCGAATATGTCTTCCATCGGTAAGGTCCTAGTTCTGCTTCATGCCCAGCTGGTCGATCACCTGGTCCCAGCCCCGTTGCTGCTCGGCCAGCCATGAGCCGAAGCCGGTCTGGCCGCCGGTAACCGGCTCGAACCCGATATCGCGGAAGTTGGCCTGCACCGACTCGGTTGCCAGCATTTTTTCGATGGCGGCGCGCATGCCGTCTACCGCTTCCGGCGGAGTGCCCTCGAGCCCGACCAGGCCGATCCACAGCTCGACGTCGAACTCTCCGTATCCCGCTTCGCGGAATGTCGGTACGTCGGGTGCCTGGTCGTTGCGGCTGTCGCCGGTCAGCGCCAGCGCCCGCAGCTGGCCGTTCTTCAGGTTGCCCAGGATGGGGGCCAGGCCGATGAAACCCACGTCGATCCGGCCCGCCACCATGTCGACGATGGACTGTCCGCCGCCCTTGTACGGGATATGCACGATGTCGATGCCGGTCTGCTGCTTGAAGACCTCGCCGGCCAGGTGGTGTACCGAGCCGGTGCTGGAGGCGGCGAAGCTCAGGCTACCCGGCCTGGATTTCGCCAGTTCCACCAATTCCTTGACGTTGTTTGCCGGAACCTTGGGATGGACCACCAGCACTTCCGGCGATGTGGCGATCTTCGCGATCGCCGTGAACTGCTCCATGTTCCAGTTCAAGCCGCGGTTCAGCAGAGGCTGGATGGGAATGGAATCCGTGATCAGTGCAAAGGTATAGCCGTCCGGCTGGGCGCGGGCCAGGTCGCCCATCCCCACGGCGCCGGCGGCGCCGCCCTTGTTTTCGACGATGACGGTCTGGCCCAGGGTCTTCCCGATCTGGTCCGCGGTGATGCGTCCGACGATGTCGGTAGCGCCTCCGGGCGCGAATGGCACGATCAGCGTGATCGGCCTTGCCGGCCAGCCCTGCGCATGGGCTGGCGCCGGGCTTGCCGCGACGGCGGCAAGCGCCGTCGCGGCGGCGATGAATGTTCTGCGCGGCATGGTCTTCTCCTCCTTCCCTATGGTTGTCTGGGCAGGAAGTATGCGCATGGAGGATATAACCGTAAAATCAAAAATTATGCTCATGTGATAAAGGATATTTTTCACTTGGCCTCGGCGCATTCTCCCCGGGTATCCCAGCTCAGGTTCCGAAGCCTGCATCTGCTGCGGCTGATCGACGAATGCGGCTCGGTACGCAAGGCGGCCGAGTCGATGCACGTGACACAGCCCGCGGCCAGCGCCATGCTGCGGGAGGTCGAACAGGCGCTGGGAATCGAACTCTTCGTGCGTTCGCATTCCGGCATGGCGGCCACGCCGGCACTCAAGGCGCTGCTGCGCCGCGCCCGCGTCATCGCCCATGAGCTCGATGCCATCGCCCAAGATGCCGCGGCGCAACAGCAGCGGTCCCGCGAAATCCTCAGGCTGGGCGTACTGCCGCGCAGCATGCAGAACATCATGCCCGCCGTGCTGGCCGACTTGGTCGGGCAACATCCCGGCCTGGAGCTTGTCTTGACCGAATCCACGTCGGATGTTCTCCTGCACGGCCTGGCGCGTGGGGAGTTCGACGCGGTCGTCGGCCGCTATACGCGCGACGCCGCCAACCTGCCGGACGGTGGCCGGGGCTTCAGGCTGCAGACACTGTATGAAGAAGGCATGTGTGTCGTGTCCGGCCGCACGCATCCCCTGGCCGGCCGGAAGCGGCTCGGGCTGGCCGACACCCTGCAATACGACTGGGTGCTGCCGCCCCAGGGTTCCGTGACGCGCAACCTGCTGATCGACGAGTTCCTGCACATTGGACTGCCACCGCCCGTGCCATTGATCCAATCGGCCAATTTCCTCTCGAATCTGGCGCTGGCCGAACAGGGGCTGCTGACCGTTTCGCCCTTTTCCGCGGCCAGGAAATTCGAACGGCTGCAGGGCATCCGCATCCTGGACCTGCCGCTGCATATGCCCCTTCCGCCCATTTCCCTGCTATGGCACAAGGACAGGCCGCTCGAAGGGCCGATGCAGGCGCTGCGAAATGCATTGATCCGTTCCGTGCCCGGAAGGCCGTCCATGCCGAATGACGCCGGGCTGCGGCGTGGATCGCGGTTGCCCGGATAGCGCTCTCGGGGTGCGTACAATCGGTCGCCAGCGCGGTCTCGCTCGCACGAGAAGTTCCGCCCTTGATTTCCCAATCGAACGCAAAGGAACCCCTGCAATGTCCGATCAATGGAAGTTCGAAACCCGCTCGGTGCATGCGGGCTACAGCCCCGATCCCGTGACCAAGTCCGTTGCCGTGCCCATCTACCAGACGGCCGCCTATGCCTTCGACAATGCCCAGCATGGCGCGGACCTGTTCGACCTGAAGGTCGCGGGCAACATCTACACGCGGATGATGAACCCCACGAACGACGTGCTGGAAAAGCGCCTCGCTTCGCTGGAAGGCGGAGTGGGCGCCTTGGCGATGGCCTCGGGGCAGGCCGCCGTCACCGCGGCGATCATGACGCTGGCCGAAGCGGGGGACAACATCGTGGCGTCCTCGGCCCTGTACGGCGGCACGTACAACCTGCTGGCGCATACCCTGCCGCAGTTCGGCGTGGCCGCGCGCTTTGCGGACCACCGCGACCCGGCCAGCTTCGAAGCGCTCATCGACGAGCGGACCAAGGCGGTGTTCGTCGAGTCGATCGGCAACCCCGCCGGCAACATCACCGACATCGCGCTCATCTCGGAAATCGCGCACCGGCACGGCGTGCCGGTGGTGGTGGACAACACCGTGGCCACGCCCTATCTGCTGCGTCCTTTCGAGCACGGCGCGGACATCGTCGTGCATTCCCTGACCAAGTATCTGGGCGGGCACGGCACCACCCTCGGCGGGGCCATCGTCGATTCCGGCAAGTTCCCGTGGGCGCGGCATGAGAAGCGTTTTCCCCGGCTGTGCACGCCGGACGTCAGCTACCACGGCGTGACCTACACGGAAACGTTCGGCGACGCCGCCTATATCGGGCGGGCCCGGGTCGTGCCCTTGCGCAACATGGGCGCGGCGCTTTCGCCCTTCAATGCCTTCCTCATCCTGCAGGGCATCGAGACGCTGGGCCTGCGCATGGACCGCATCAACGACAACACCCTGGCGGTCGCCCGCTATTTGCGCGGCCATGCCGGCAAGGTCAGCTGGGTCAACTATGCCGGGCTCGAAGACCATCCCGACCACGCTCTGGCCCGTAGATACATGAATGGCAAGGCCTCGGGTCTGCTTACCTTCGGCGTGAAAGCCGCCGACGGCGACGGGCGCGCGGCGGGCGCCCGCTTCCTCGACGCGTTGCAGCTTTTCACGCGCCTGGTGAACATCGGGGACGTGCGTTCGCTGGCCACGCATCCGGCCTCTACCACGCACCGGCAGCTTGCGGCGGACGAGCTCGCCAAGGCCGGCGTCGGCCTGGATACCGTGCGGCTGTGCATCGGTATCGAGCACATCGACGACCTGTTGCGCGACCTCGAAGCGGCGCTGCAGGCGGTCTGACGCCATCGGGGCTCCGGCGCTCAGTTCCTGAGCGCGACCACCGCCAGCGCCAGCACGCCTGCCGCCAGGCACAGGCCCAGCCAGGCCCGGCCCGCCGTGCGGACCGAGAACACCCAAAGCACGCAGCCGGCGTAGAGCAGGAAGCCGGACAGCGTGGCGGCCAGCACGGCGTCGGCCCGGCCGAGCGGCGATACGCGGGGCAGCAGCAGGGCCGCCGCCGCGGTGCCCACGGAGGCCAGGACATATCCCCCCAGCGATGCGGCCAGCACTCGTGCGGCGACCGCCAGGCGGTATTGCGCCAGGGGGGAAGGCCGCAGGCGCCGCGCGCGGGCGAGGATCCGGTCGGCGGCGCTTGCCGGGCGGCCTTCGTGCCGCGTACTCGGGAATTGCCGTTCCGGGCGTGGGGCGTTCATGCTCGGGTGCCCGTGCCCGGCAGGCGGCCGGATCCGCGGGCACGCATGCTTCCTGCCCGCCATGCCGCCCAGCCGAATGCCAGCCCTGCCGCCAGCAGGGTCAGGTCCACGCCCGCCAGCGCCCAGTCTCCAGCGGGCAGCGTGATTCCCAGATGGCGCCGGGTGGTGGCGGCATTGAGCGCCGGCAGCAGGGCGTAGGCCGCGGCGTCCAGCCACAGCAGCTCCCGCCAGGCGCGGCGCGCGGGGCGCAGCGCCGGCCAGGCCAGGGCGCAGGCCCAGGCCAGGAACAGGATGTGGACTTCCCAGTTCGCACGCATGGGCCACGCCGCGGGCAGCAGGCGGTTCGCCCAGAAGTACGCGGCGATGGCCAGCGGCAGGCCCGCCAGGGTGCCGATGTTCAGTCCTTCGACGATGCGGAACCCCAGCGGCGCACGGCCCCCGGCGCACACCAGGGCCTGGTGCCGCGCGCGGCGCTTGGCGGTCCAGAGCACCAGGCCCGTCGCGATCATGGCGCAGCCCAGCAGGCTGCTCAGGAAATACAGCCAGCGCAGTCCCGTGCCGGCGAACCGTCCTTCGTGCAGGCCGATGAGCGCGTCGTGCGCGTCGCGGGTCCGGCTCGGATTCGTCGCGGCCAGCGCGGCGCCCGTCGCCCCGTCGAAGTACAGCGACTCGAACGAGAACGACCGGCCGCCCTCGCGCCGTGCGCGGGCCTGGACCTGCGCGCCGGCGCCGTTGGGCCGCTGCACGAGCAGGCTGGCCACCACGCGGCCGTCGCCCCACCGGGCCTGCGCCGCCTGCACCAGCGCGCCCAGCGGTACCAGCGGGGCCGCCGGGCCGGCTTGCGTGGCGGAAGGCCGGTCGGACATGTCGCGGGAGTATTGCTGCCGGGCCTGCGGGCCCGGACCGTATGCCGCCAGCAGCCCCGCCGGCAGGTACTGGTACATGAAGAATGCCAGCCCGCTCACGGTGATCATGAAGAAGAACGGCAGCGCCAGCACGCTGGCGACGTTGTGCGCATCCAGCCAGCTGCGCGCGCCCTTGCGCGGGCGGAAGGTGAAGAAGTCCGCGAAGATCCGCCGGTGCGTGATCACGCCGGAGACCAGGGCGACCAGCATGAACATAGTGCAGGCGCCCACTATCCAGATGCCGATGTCCCGCGGCAGATAGTGCAGCAGGTAATGCATGCGGTAGAGTACCGGCCCGCCGCCGGTCGCGCGCGCCTGCCGGTTTTCCGCGGGCCGGCCGGTGCCCGGGTCGAGCACCGTGCGCAGCACGCGCTGGGAAGCGCCGCTGCCTTCCCGGGCGATGACCAGCAGTTCCGGGATGGTGCGCTCCACCGGCAGGTAGATGCCCCATTGGTTGGCGTGCGGCATCTGCGACTGGAGATAGGCTTGCGCCCGGGCCGCCATCGCCGCCGGGTCACGGGCCTCGCGCCCCGCCAGCGGCAGTTCGGGCCGCATCCACCGGTCGATTTCGAAGTAGAAGTAGCCGGTGGACCCGGTCAGGAAGACGAAGAACAGCAGCCAGCCCGCCAGCAGGCCCGTCCAGGTGTGCAGCCAGGCCATGCACTGGCGGAAGCCGTTTTTCACGGGACTGCGGCCGGGGTCAGAATTTCATGCTCGCCGACAGGCGCACGGTACGCGAGGCGCCCAGGAAGCTGCCGTTCGACCAGTAGCGCTTGTCGGTCAGGTTGTTGACGCTCAGGCGGAAGGTGATCGGGTACGGTCCCCGGTCCAGGACGTAGCGCGCTCCGGCGTTGACCAGGGTATAGGCCGGCAGCTGGTCGGTATTGTTGGCGTCGGCCCAGCGCGCGCCGGTATAGCTGATGCCGCCGGTCAGGGTCAGGGCTTCGAACCCCGGGACGCGGTATTCGCCGGAAAGCTTGAACATCCTGCGGATGGTGCCGGGCGGCTGGTTGCCTTCCAGGGCAGTGTTCTGCTTCTGGTCGGTGACCTTGGGGTCCAGGAACACCATGCCCCCGGTCAGCGTCAGGCGGGGCGTGAGCCGGCCGGCTGCGGTGAGTTCCAGCCCGCGGTGCACCTGGCGGCCGTCCTGCACGTAGACCGGTGCACCAGGGGTGCTGAGGTCATAGTACTGCAGGCCTTTGTCGATCTCGAACAGGGCGGCGGTCAGGCTCATGCCGCCCAGGCGGACCTTGGCGCCGATTTCCACCTGCTTGCTTTTGAGCGGGGACATCACCTCGCGCGCGTTGACCACGGGATTGCCCTGGTAGGTGTCGCCGGCGATGCCGCCTTCTTCCAGCGATTCGATGTAGGTGGCGTAGAGCGTGGCGTTGGGACGGGGCTTGTAGATGAGCGAGAAGGTCGGCGTCCAGGCGCTCTTGCGGTAGGTGGTTTCCCAGGGGGAGTCGATGGAGTCGCGGTCGCGCACTTCTATGGTCGAGCGGTTCACGCCGACCAGCATCGACCAGCGCTCGGTCAGCATGATGTCGTCGCCGATCATGAAGCTGCTGGATTTGCCGATATTGTCGTTCCAGACCGGACCGACGCCGTAGTCCGACCAGGCCGGCTCGGGCAGGTGCGTGGGCTCGTCCATCGGGAGCCCGCGGACGGTGTTGCTGGCCTGGCTGACGGTGTAGTCGTACCGCGTCGAGCTCGACGCCATGTAGCCGGCGGTCACCTTGTGGCGGATCGGCCCGGTGTCGAAGGCCTGGTCGACGAAGGCGTTGTAGGCGTAGCCGCGGATCTTCTGCGGCGCGGTGATGCGGTTGACCTGGGTATAGGTGCCGTCGGCCTGGATGGTGTTGGTCGAGAAGGCGTAGCTGCGCGTGTCCTCGCGGCGCAGGTAGCCGGCGCGGACCGTGGTGCGTTCCCCGGCGTCCCATCTCAGGTTGGCGCCCAGGCGCTTGCTGCGCACGTCGAAGAACGTCCAGGGCTGGGACCACAGCAGAGAGGGGTCGATGTCGTCGGCCGACGGCCGTTCGGCGTTGTTGGCCACGCCCCAGTATGCCTGGCGCTGCGAATGGAAGTCGCGGTACGAGCCGTCGACCTGCAGCAGCAGTTTGTCCGTGATGTGCCAGTCGAAAGCGGCGCTGACGAACTTCTTGCGCCGGTCGAAATCGTCGACGCCCAGCCGCCCGTCCTCGCCCACCAGGTTGATGCGGTAGCCGAAGCGCCCGGCGGCGTCGATGGGGCCGCCGAAATCCCCGCTCAGGCTGAAGTTGCTGTCGTTGGCATAGCCTGCCGTGACCGACCGGTAGGGGGTGGCCGTCGGGCGTTTGCTCACGTAGTTGATGACCCCGCCGACGTTGCCGGGACCGTACAGGAAGCCGGACAGCCCCGTCAGGGTCTCGACCCGTTCCACGTCCTCGGTCGTGGTGCCGTGGCCGTACATGGCGCCGCCCAGCCCGTTGCGCAGGGAGGTGGTGGCCTGGAACCCCCGCAGGAACACGTAGGGCGCGTCGTTCTGCGCCTGCGGCCAGCTCAGCTGGGCGGTCGGAACCACATCGAAGATCTCGTCGGGCGATGAGGCCTGCAGGTTCTCTATCTGCTGGCGCGGGACGATGTTCACCGAATAGGGCGTGTCCAGCAGGCTGCGCCCCTCCCAGGGGCCGACGGCGGACGGCTTGTCGACCAGGTAGCCGCGCTCGGCGCTGCCGTCCTCGGTTTCGCCGGTTACCGTGACCGCTTCCAGCAGGGCGTAGCTGCCGTCCTGCGCGGCCGTCGGTTCGCCGGCCGTCCCGGCGGCGGCATCGGCCCGTAGCACGTAACCCCCGTTCCCGAGCGGGGACGCACGCAGTCCCGTGCCGGCCAGCAGCGCCTGCAGGGCCGCTTCCGGCGTGTACTGTCCCTGCAGCCCGGCGGTGGTCTTGCCGGCCGCCTGGCTTTCCGTGAAGGTCAGCAGCACGTTGGCGGTGCTGGCGAAGCGGCGCAGCGCCGGGGCGAGGGCCCCGGGGGGAATGTCGTAGGCCTGCGCGGCGGCCCTGGCGGGCGGCGTGTCCGGCGACGACGGCGCCTGCGCTCGGGCGCCGGATGGCAGGCCCAGCAGACCCAGGGCCAGGCAAAGCAGCACGGCCGCGGCGGCATCGTCCAGGGGCCGCCCGCCCGGCCCTCGTTCCGGGCGGGCAGGCATGCGCCGCAGCGGCGCGGAGGGGGATGGCAGGGCGGGGCGGGCGGACCGGCGCGGGGCGATCGGCATGGCTTCCTCTCAAGTATCGGATGACGTTCACTTGATAGGTGCCCCGAGCGGGGCGATCGGGCAGGGTCGGGCGAAAAAAAAGCGCGGGCGGCGCGATGCGCTGTCGCGCCCCGGGCGCCGCTGGGTCAGGGCGCCGCTTCCACCGTGATCCAGTAGCGGGTACGGCGTCGCACCCGTACCGGCAGGACCTGCGGCAGGGACGCCAGGATGCGCCCGGTGTCGTCCACGGGGAACACGCCCGACAGCCGCAGGCCGGCCACCGCCGGGTCGCAGCGGACCAGCCCCGGCCGGTAGCGGCCCAGTTCGGCGAGGAAGTCGGCGAGCGGCATGTCCTCGGCCACGATCTGGCCGCGTATCCAGGCGCTGTCGGGTTCGGAGGCCGCCGACGCGGGCCCGGCCGCCGTGCGGTCGAAGGAGGCGCGTTCGCCCGCGCGCAGGATCCGCCGGCCGCCGCCCGCCGCGGGGGTGATTTCCACGGCGCTTTCCAGGACGGCGACGGTACTGCGGCCGTCCCATTGCCGCACGACGAAGCGCGTGCCCAGGGCGCGGACCCGGCCTTCGGCGGTCTCCACGACGAAGGGGCGGGCGTCTTCCGAGCCGTCCTGCGCGTGTCGCGTCGCGACGAAGACCTCCCCCGCGACCAGCCGCACGACGCGGCGCCTGCCGTCGATGCGTACATCGATGGCGCTGGCGGTATTGAGCGTGACGACCGAGCCGTCTTCCAGGGCGATGCGGCGCCGTTCGCCGGCGCCCGTGCGGAAGTCCGCCATTTGCCGCCGCCACTCGGGGCTGCGAGACGCCAGCAGGCCGCCGCCCGCCGCCAGCCCGCCCCAGAGCAGGAGGTGGGCGGCCTTGCGCCGGCCGTGCGAGCGGGGGGCGGCGCGCGCGGCCAGCGCGGCGTAGCCCGCCCGCGGCTCCAGTTCCTTGAGCCGGCCGGCCACGGCTTCGATATGCTGCCAGGCGCGTTCGTGGTCGGGATGGGACGCGCGCCAGCGCTGCCAGCGCTGGCGGTCGGCGTCGCTGGCTTCGCCGGACATCAGCACGGTCAGCCATTCGGCGGCCTGGTCGGCGACGGATTCGTCCAGGGGCAAACCCCCCGCCATGGGGAGGGAGGACGGCGCGGGCGCGCGGGATGCGGCGGCAGGCATGGCGGCCGATGCCCCTATGCCAGGATGGCGAACAGGCATTGCCGATTGGCGCGCATCAGATACTGCTTGACGGAGCTGGCCGAGACGCCCAGCCGCCGGGCGATCTCGGCGTAACTGAGCCCGGCCAGGTGGGCGAGCAGGAAGGCTTCCCGGACGCGGGGAGGCAGGCCGTCCAGCGCGCGGTCGACCTGCTGCAGGGTTTCCAGGGCCTGCAGCCGCGCTTCCGGGGACGGGGCGCAGTCTTCCGGCAAGGCCGCCAGCATGTCGAGGTAGCTGGTTTCCAGCAACTGGCGCCGGCGGTGGTGCGCCACCAGGCGGCGCGCGACCGTGGCCAGGAACGGCCGCGGCACGCGGATGCCGCCCGCGGCGTTGGCGCGCATGACGCTGACGAAAGTGTCCTGCGCCAGGTCCGCCGCCAGGAAGGAATCGCCCAGCCTGCGCTGCAGCCAGCGTTGCAGCCAGCCGTGGTGGTCGGCGTACAGGGCTTCGATGTCTTGCTGCAGGGTGAGTTCTGTGGTGCCCACGGATCCCCCGTTCCTGGCATGCCAGCCGGCAAGGAATTGGTAAAAAAATAATGAGAATTATTATTATTCTATGGGATAGCGGGCACCAGTGGAAGCCGGCCAGACGAATCCCGCCGCAGGCCTGTCCACTGCGCCAGGCTACCCCGGCCTGCCTGGCGCCCGAACCGGCCTGCCGGTCGAGGAACAGGGGGATGGACGCCTTGCACCTCGCCCCTCGGCTGCTGTTTCCAGGTGTCGTAAATTATTAAATAGTAATGATTATCATTCGTGATATTATTTATCTATCAACGCCCGCCGGGGGGGGGATCCCGCCAGGGCCAGAAAGAGGAAACCCATGTCCGGAAATCATCGTGTCCCGGGCCCGCTGAGCGCCCGGCCCCATGGCCTGCGCCGGGGCTTGCTTCTATGCGTGGCCGTGGCGCGCAGGGCGGTGCCTGCGCTGCGTGCCCTTGCGGCGGGCGGTATGCTGCTGTCTCCCATGGCCTTCGCGCAGACTCCGGGCGGTACGCCGGCGCCCGACGGCAACGTGGTCGTTCTGCCCGGCGTGACGGTCACCGGTCAGCTGGCCGAAGGCGATGCGCCCGCGCCCTACGCCGGCGGGCAGGTCGCCACGGGTGCCCGGCTCGGCGTGCTCGGCAACCAGGACGTGATGGATACGCCTTTCAACGTCACCAGCTATACGGCGGAACTGATCGAGAACCAGCAGGCGCGCACCATCGCCGACGTGCTGACGAACGACCCGTCGGTGCGGTTCACCACGTCGAGCGGGCATGCCTACGAGAACTTCCGCATCCGCGGCTTCGACGTGAACCAGAACGACCTGGCGCTCGACGGCATGTACGGCCTGCTGCCGGTCGGGCATACCCCGGTGGAAATGTTCGAACGGGTGGAAGTGCTCAAGGGGCCCAGCGCGCTCTTCTACGGCATGTCGCCCAGCGGCGCGGTCGGCGGCACGGTCAACCTGGTGCCCAAGCGCGCCGGGGACGAGCCGCTGAGCCGGGTTTCCGTCGGCTATCAATCCGAAGGGCAGTTTGGCACCCATGTCGACCTGGGGCGCCGCTTTGGCGAGGGGAACGCATGGGGCCTGCGCGTGAACGGTGTGTTCAGCGACGGCGATACCGAACTCGACGGCCAGTCCAAGAAGCGCGAATTCCTTTCCGCGGCGCTGGACTACCGGGGCGGCGGCCTGAAGGCGTCGATCGACGCCTACACCAGCCGGGAATCCTTCCGCGGCGGCACCCCGGCCATGTTCTGGATCGCAGGCACCGACATCCCCGATGCGCCCGACCCTTCCGTGAACCAGTTTCCCGCCGCGCGTGGCACGCTGGACAGCAAGGCCCTGATCGGCCGGGCCGAATACGCGTTCAACGGCAATGTGTCGGTCTTCGCCGGCATAGGCGTGCGCAACCACGATTACTCGGGCTTCATCAACGGCACGCACGTGCGCAGCATCGACGGGGCCGGCAACAGCACCTCCTCGGTCACCGTCGCGTCGCGGGGCTACGACGACAGCGTATCGTCGGAGGCAGGCCTGCGCCTGGCGTTCGATACGGGTCCCGTGGCGCACGAGATGGTGCTCCAGGCTTCCTATCTGGAAATGGAGTCGGGCGGGGCCAGCGCCATGTCGCCCTTTTCCACCAACATCTATCGCCCGGTCTACCACGACTTGCCGGCAACTCCGGATTCCGCGCCCAAGACTGCCGAAAATACCCTGTCCGGCGTGGCGCTGGTGGACACGATGTCCTTCATGGACGACCGGCTGAGGCTGACGCTGGGCCTGCGCCACCAGACCGTCAAGACCAAGAACTTCGACGCGGCCACCGGCGCGGTGACCGCTTCCTACGACAAGAGCGCCCTGACGCCCGCCGTGGCCGTCGTGGCCAAGCCGTGGGGGCCGGGGATTTCCCTCTACGCCAACTATGTGCAAGGGCTGAGCAAGGGCGACAGCGTGACGGCGCCGACCTATGCGTACGACCATACGTTCGCGCCCTACAAGACCGAGCAGAAGGAAATCGGCGTCAAGTGGAATGCCGGCACCTTCGCCCACACCGTCAGCCTGTTCGAAATCACCAAGCCCACCCTGATCCGGCTTGCCGGCAACGTGCCTTCCGACGGCGGCGAAAAGCGCGTCCGCGGGCTGGAATGGAACACCTTCGGCGAAGTGGCGCGCGGGGTGCGCCTGCTGGGCGGCGCGGCCTATACCCAGGGCGTGCAGACCAAGACCGCGGGTGGCGCCTACGACGGCAATACCGCGGTGGGCGCGCCGCGCTGGCAGGCCAACCTGGGCCTGGAATGGGATCCGGTCTGGGTGCCGGGCCTGACGCTCAGCAGCCGCGTATCCGCCTCTTCCAGCCAGTACCTGGACGCGGCCAATACGCAGAGGATCCCGGGCTGGGCCGTGTTCGACGCGGGGGCGCGCTACGCCACGGCGCTGTACGGACGCAAGCTGGTCCTGCGCCTGGACGTCGACAACCTGTTCGACCGCCATTACTACTCGGGCGCTTTCAGCGACACCACGCCCATCGCCACCTTCGGAACCGGACGTACGGTGATGGCTTCGGTGACGGTGGATTTCTGACGCCGAACCAGGTCGGGCCGGGACCCGCGGGCAGATTCCCGGCCCGGCCGTTTCCGCCAGGGCCGCGATCATGACACCGATGACACTGTTTACTTTCGCCGGATTCGTCGCCGTTACGGCGGGCTGTACATGCCTTTACCTGTCTTCGCCCAACCAGCGGTGGCTGGCCGGGCCGTGGCCGGCGGGGCCGGCGCGGGCCGCCGGCGCGGCCCTGCTGGCCCTGGGCGCGCTGGGCCTGGCGCAACGCGCCCAGGCGCTGACGGCGGTCTTCATCTTCGTCACGGCCGCGATGCTGGTGTTCGTCGCGCTGCCTTACCTCGGAGCGTTCCTGGATGCGCGCCGCGACCGCTGAGGCCTCCCGCCGCAAGCCGCCGGCGGTCAGGCGCGACTGGGTTTCCAAGACCCTGGCCGGTACGCTGCTGGGGCTGTCCCTGGCCCTGGCGCCAAGCGGGCTGTACTCGGAATTCAACGCCGCCATGCCCTTGCCGGTACGCGGCCAGCTGATGATGTGGATGGTGCCGCCCATCTGGCTGGGCACGCTCTCGGGCGTGTATTTCTTCGGCAGCGGGCTGCGCGCGTGGCTGTGGCTGGGCGGCGCCAATGCCGTGGCCTATGGCGCCCTGCTGGCACTGCGCCTGTCCGCCTAGCGCCGACAGGTCTTGCCCGGAACCGACATGAGAGCCGACTTCGTACGCATCTACAAATCGGTCCATACCTGGACCGGCATCCTGAGCGGCATGGCCCTGTTCATTGCCTTCTACACGGGCGCCCTGACCGTTTTCAAGGAGCCCATCACACGTTGGGCGACGGCGCCCGTCCAGGCCCGGCTCGTTCCTCTGGAAGCCGCGCAGCCGCTGATTCTCAAGGCCCTGGCGGCGGACCCGCAGGTGGCCCGGGGTTTTGCCGTCCACCTGGAGGACGCCGAGCACGTGATCGCCCGCATGGAGTGGGAGGTGCGCGACCCGCAGGCGGACGACCATGACGAGACCGGCACTCGCCACTACGGCGCGGTGCTGGATGCGAAGGGGGAGGTCCGGGTGCAGGAATTGCAGCCTTCTCCCCTGGCCGGCTTCATCGACGTGCTGCACCGGGTGGTCGGCCTGCCCGCGGACTCCGACCCCAACCGCTGGTTCATGGGCGTGGTCGCGGCGCTGTATACGCTGGCGCTGGTTTCGGGCGTGGTGGTGCTGCTGCCATCCCTGGTCAAGGATTTCTTCGCCCTGCGGGTGGGCAAAAACCTAAAGCGCATGTGGCTGGACGCGCACAACGTGGTGGGCATCCTCAGCCTGCCCTTCCATCTCGTCATGGCGTTGACGGCGGTGGTCTTTGCCTACCACGACCAGATCTACGACCTGCAGGACCGCTTCCTGCACCGGGGCGGGTGGGGCCAGGCCTTTCCCAGGCCGCAGGGCGAGCCCGCCAGCGTTCCCGCCCGCGACCCCTCGGCCATGCTGACGCCTGCGCAACTGGTGCAGGCCGCGCGGGCCGCGGCTCCGGGCTTCGAGCCCACCCTGCTGCAGTACCAGCAGGTCACCGGGCCGCGGGCAGTGGTGCGCGTCTGGGGCAAGGACGCCGCAGCGGTCTCGCCCAGGGCCATGGGCGGCTTCGCCGCCTTCGATCCCTACAGCGGCAAGCTCCTGAGCACGGACTACCTGCCGGGTCGGCAGGACACTCCCAACCTGTTCATCAGCAGCTTCTTCGCCCTGCACATGGCTTCCTTCGGAGGCGCGGAAGTGCTGTGGATGTATTTCCTGCTGGGCATGGCGGGAGCCTGGCTGTTCTACAGCGGCAACCTGCTGTGGATAGAGACGCGCCGCCGCCGGGCCGCCCGGAAGGATCCTGCGCTGCCGCCGCAGCGCCTGGACGCGCGCCTGATGGGCGCGGCCACCGTGGGGGTCTGCCTGGGCTGCGTATGCGGCACATCCCTGACCATCGCCGGCGGCAAATGGCTGCACGGCGCGCCGGGGGACATGCTCGCCTGGCACCAGGCTCTCTACTACGCCATGTTCTTCGGCTGCATCGCCTGGGCCTTCTGGCGGGGCGCCGCGCAGGCGGCCGTCCATCTCCTGTGGGCCGCATCGCTGCTGACCCTCGCCATTCCGCTGACCACCCTGCTGGCATGGCTGGCGCCCGGCACGGGCATGTGGGCGCACGCGTCACCAGGCACACTGGGCGTGGATGCGGTCGCTCTGGCGGGGGCATTGTGCTTCGCCTGGATGGCGCGGGCCACTGCGCGCCGCATGGCTTCGGGGCCGCAGGACAGCGTCTGGTCCGGCAGGCGGGCGCCGGAACGGTTGTCCGGCAGTGTCTCCCTTGCGCAGCGCTCCGAGTCTCGATGAAGGCATGTGCGTCGTCGCGGACGCACCCGCCGGGTCCACGCCTTGTCCGGCCTCGAACGGGCGGGTTCGGGGGGGGCTGTGCGCTCAGGGACGGGCGGATGCGACGTTCCCCCGGGTGGCATGGTCGTTCGCTGCCCGCGTACGCATATATGCCAGCGGGCTGGATCGCATTTCCGACCGAAAGGCATATATGAATGCCGAGGTCGAGCTGTAGCCGAGCTCCAGCGCGGTACTGGTCACGTCAAAGCCGTTCTCGAGAAGCTCCACGGCCCGGAACAATTTGAGTTTGCGGCGCCAGCTGCGGAGGGTCAGGCCGGTCTCCGCCAGGAATCTCCGGGTCAGCGTGCGCCCGGACATGCCAAGTTCCGTGCCCCATTCATCGGGGCCGCGCGGATCCGCCGGGTTGTTGTACAGCGCTTCGCACAGCTTCAACAGCGCGTGGCTCGTGGGCCATGCCAATACCGCCGAAATCGGGCGAACACGGCGCAACTGATCCAGGACCAGTTGATAAATGCGCCCGAGATAGCCATCCGTATCCGCCTCGCCATGGACGGTCCTCGCTTCGACGATAAGTGCCCTCAACAAGGGAGACACGCCAAAAACCGTCACCCCGCGTTCTGCGAGGGCCCCGCCCGGGTTATGGGACAGCCATAGGCTGTGGTAATCCGCGCCAAGGAAAGAACCGACGCTGTGCACCGCACCCGGGGGAATCCAGGCGGCCTGGTCCGGCGAAATGGCGAAGGACTGTCCGTCTGCAACAACCATCAGGACGCCTGAAATCGCGTAGACGACCTGGTTCCATTCGTGAGTATGCGCAGCGAAGTATTGCCGGGCACGGATGGACTGCACGCGCGCCGTCATGGGGGACGGAGGCAGGGCGTCCGGCGGGGCAGTAATGGTCATCCATTGCATTGGCAGAGCCTCCGTGGCGTCAATTCTATATAAATAGTCTCTTTATCGACAGACGGACAGCGTCTCCACGGGTTGTAATAGCGCACGAACCTTATCGGAAGGCAAGGTCCGGCATGGTCAGGCCCATGGTGGCGATGACTGGGAAAAGCCGGCACGGGGCAACGCCGGTGCCGGTACGAGAATTCCTGCCGTATCGCCTCTATGGAAAATGACGGATAGCAATCCCGCCTTGAAGCAAGACTCCTCCCCTGTTTTGCCCGAAGCCGTCCAGCGGGGAAACATATGGCGGCTTTCCATCGCGCAGGCGCTGGCCGGGGCGAACTCGGTAGTGATCTACGCCACGGGATCCATCGTCGGCAGCATGCTCGCCCCGACGCCCATGCTGGCGACCTTGCCGATTTCCATCTTCGTGGTGGGCATGGCGGCATGCACCCTGCCCGTCGGTGCGATCGCCAGGCGTCATGGCCGGCGGGCGGCTTTCCTGCTGGGAGCCGGGGCCGGCGTACTGGCCGGGCTGCTGGCCATGCTCGCGGTCGTCATGGGAGGGTTCTGGCTATTCTGCCTGGCGACATTCTTTGGCGGCGTGTATGCGGCGGTGGTGCTGACCTTCCGGTTCGCGGCCGCTGACGGAGTGGCGCCGGAGCGGCGCGCGCGCGCCTTGTCGCTCGTCATGGCCGGCGGCGTCGCCGCCGGGGTCGTCGGGCCCCAGCTGGTGACCTTGACGATGGATCTATGGCCGCCGCACATGTTCGCCGCCACCTTTATCGGGCAGGCTGCGGTCGCCGCGGCCTCGGCGCTCATCCTGCTGGGCGTGCGGCTGCCCGCATCGACCGCGCAAGAGAGGGCTGGCGGACGGCCGCTCACGGAGATCGCGCTGAACCCGCGTTTCATCGCGGCGGTGATCTGCGGCGCGGTTTCCTACATGCTGATGAACTTCCTGATGACGGCTGCGCCGCTCGCGATGCATATGTGCGGCCATTCCCAGGCCTCCGCCAATCTGGGCCTGCAATGGCACGTCATTGCCATGTATGCGCCCAGCTTCTTCACGGGCAGGCTGATCTCGCGTTTTGGCGCCGGGCGAATGGCGATGGCGGGCTTGCTGCTCATCGGCCTGGCGGCGGCCGTCGGGCTGGGCGGCTTGGAGATCATGAATTTCTGGTGGTCACTGATCCTGCTGGGCGTAGGATGGAATTTCGGGTTCCTGGGAGCCTCTGCGCTGGTCCTGGAATGCCACCGGCCCGAGGAAAAGACGCGCGTCCAGTCGCTCAACGATTTCATCGTTTTCGGTCTGATGGCGGTCGGGTCGTTTTCGTCCGGGGGGCTGTTGTCCGCCTATGGCTGGAACACGGTGCTCTGGGTGTCTTTCGTTCCGCTTGCCTTGTCGGCGGTGGCGCTTGTGATGGCCATCCGGCGAAGCGCCTCTGCTGCGCCCGGATGAGTGGAGCAGGGCGCCTCCGGCCTTCCATGGGAGGCGCCTTGCCAGCTTCTGCCGGCCGATAGGGGCGTGGGAGCAATCCGGCCATCGCCGCATGCCGCTTGCGCGGCATGCGGCGCCGTCAGCGCATGGTGACGAATTCTTCCGCTGCGGTGGGGTGAATCGCGACGGTATTGTCGAAGTCCGCCTTGGTCGCGCCCATCTTGAGCGCCACGGCGAAGCCCTGCAGTATCTCGTCCATGCCGTAGCCGATGCCGTGGATGCCGACGATGCGCTCCTCGGGGCCCACGCAAACCAGCTTCATGCGGGCGGGCTGCCGGTGCGAGGTCACGGCCGTATACATGGACGTGAAAGCGGACTGGTAGACCTTGACGCGGTCCTTGCCGAAGCGCTCGCAGGCCTGCGGCTCGGTGAGGCCCACCGTGCCGATGGGCGGATGGCTGAAGACGACGGTCGGCACGTTCTCGTAGTCCAGATGCTCGTCGGGCTTGTTGTTGAACAGGCGCTCGGACAGCCGCCGTCCCGCCGCCACCGCGACCGGCGTCAGCTCGACGCGCCCCGTAACGTCGCCCACCGCGTGGATGTTGGGCACGTTCGTCCGTTCGTACTTGTCGACCGCGATATAGCCCCGGTCATCCAGCGCGATGCCGGCCGCATCCGGCCGCAGGGCCGCGGTGTCCGGGACGCGGCCGATCGCCCAGACGATGCAATCGAAATCGTGACGTTCGCCGTTGGCCAGGTGGAGCGTCAGGGTTCCGTCGGGCTGTTTTTCCACGGATGCGGGCACTGCCTGGCGATGCAGGGTGGGTCCGCCGGTTTCCATGGCCTGCGTGAGGGCGTCGCCCAGCATGGGATCGAAGTGGCGCAAGGGGGCGTCGCGGCGCACGAACAGGTGGGTGTCGGACCCCAGGGAATGGAGGACGCCGGCGATTTCCACTGCGATGTAGCCGGCGCCGACGACCGCGGTCCGGCGCGGTAGCGCGGCCAGGGCGAAAAAGCCGTCGGAGTCGATGCCGTGCGAGGCGCCGGGGATGTCCGGCCAGGCTGGCCGCGTGCCGGTGGCGATCAGGATGTTGTCCGCCGTGTAGCGCGCGTCGCCGACTTCGACGGTGCGGGCATCGACGAAGCGCGCAAAGCCGTTGACCAGCGTCACCCGGTTGCGGTCCAGGCCGGTGCGATAGGACGTATGGATGCGGTCGATATAGGCGCTGCGGTTGGCGACCAGCCGGGACCAGTCGAAGCGTTCGACGGTCGTGTCGAAACCGTAGTCGGGGCCGTACTGGCGTATGGCGTCGGCGATCTGCGCGGCATACCACATGACTTTCTTGGGCACGCATCCGACGTTGACGCAGGTGCCGCCCAGCTCCCTGGCTTCGATCAGGGCACATTTTTTCCCGTACATGGCGGCGCGGTTGGCCGAGGCGATGCCGCCGCTGCCTGCGCCGATGACGAGGTAGTCATAGTGAGTCGAGGATGTCATGGGTTTCCCTATGTCGAGTGCCGCGCGCGGACCGGGGCGCCGCCCCCGTTCTCGAGACGCTGGCAGCACGGCCGGTGCGATGGTCAGGCTTGTCCGGGCAGCCCTGGGCCAGGCCGGCGGGCAGCCGCCGGACGGCCCCCAGGGCCGGTCTGCCCGAACGATACCATCGTCGCGCATAGGGATGCTTGCGGCATCTAGAACTTGTACGACAAGCTGCCGATCACCGTTCTTTCGTTTCCGTACCAGCAGCGGCCGCCGGATTCGCAAATGGAAAGGTACTTCTTGTTCGCCAAGTTGTTGACGTTCAGCGCCAGCCTCATGGGGCCGCGTTCGTACGAGGCCATGGCGTCGAACAGGGTCCGGGACGGAACGCTTGCCCCGCCGTTCTCCTCGAGCAGGCCGTTGGTGATCCTGCCGGTGTAGCGCGCGCCCATTCCTACGCGCAGCCCGGGCAGTCCGACGGAAGCCAGATGGTGAACGGCCCAGATCGAGGCGGTGTTCTTCGGCGTGCCTTCCGTCTGGACGCCGACGTCGCTGCCGGTCAGCACGTCCCCCTTCACGGTTTCCTGCTTCGTGTAGGTGTACTGCGCGATGATGTCCCAGTACTTGAGCCGGGCGGCCATGTCCAGCTCGAAGCCCTTGGCTTCTTCTTCGCCCGATTGCAGGTAATAGCCCGGATGCGCCGAATCGAGCATCAGCATGTTCCGGGATTTCGTCTTGTAGACTGCCAGGTTGGCCGTCAGCGCGCCGTCGCCGCTTTGCCACTTCAGGCCCGCCTCGATCTGCTTGGCTTCCTTGGGCCGCAGCAGCGAGTTGTCGTACTTGCTCATGCCGTAGTAGGGCTCGAACGATTCGGAATAGCTGACGTAGGGCGAGAAGCCGCCGCCGGCCAGCCACAGCAGGCCCAGGTTCTTGCCGTAGTTGTCCAATTGCTCCTTCGTTTCCGGGGTGCTGGCGTAGTTGTAGTTGTAGAGCTTGTCGTAGCGCAGGCCCAGGTTGACGATGAACCGGTTGGCTATCTTGATCTGGTCCTGGATGGTCAACGCCCAGGTCTTGTTCGTGGTCTTGGTCAGGCTGGTGGCGGGGCTGGGCCGGATTCCCGCGCCATAGACGGGGTCGTAGACGTTTAGCGCGGGGTAGTCCCCTTCGTCCGAGCCCTGGCGCGAAGTGACCCTGTCGAAGTTGCCGGCGAATAGCAGGTTGTGTTCCAGGCGGCCCGTGCGTACCTTGCCGTTCAAGAGCAGGTCGGCATTGGCCAGGCTGATCTTGTAGCGTCGCTCGTACCAGACGCGCTTGAGATATTCCCCGTTCGGATCGGGGTTGCCGGCGGCGTTGAAATAGCCGTCCCACCAGTTGGCGTACATGCCCAGGAGGTGGGAATCGATATCGGTGTACCGGAAGCGCTGCTTCAGCTCCCAGTTCTCGCCCAGCTGCTGCACGAACTCCCAGCCTACCCGTCTTCGGGTTCCGGCGGTTTTGTCCCAGTCCGGCTCGCCGATGAAGATGTCCGATGGAATCTTCCCGATGGGCCGGTCGATGAGGGTACCCTCGTAAGGCAGGAACGGCGTTTCGGTGTTCATGCGGTTCCGGGCGTATTCGCCGTAGACCGTCAGGCGGGTCCCGCGTACGGGCTCCCATGCGAGCATCGGCTTCACGAAGGCGTTTTCCCGCTTCGTCCGCTCGGTCTGCGAGCCGCTGTCCAGGCCCGTGGCGATCAGGCGATACGCCAGGCGCCCGTCTTCGCCCACCGGGCTGGTGAGGTCGAGGCCGATCTTCTTGTGATCGTGGCTGCCGTACTGGACAAAGACTTCGTTTTCCGCGTGGTCCAGCGGCCGCTTGGAGACCAGGTTCAGGATGCCGCCCGGCGGGTTGGATCCGGCGATCATGCCTGCCGACCCGCGCAGCACTTCGATGCGCTCGTAGGCAAAGGGCTCGTAGTGGGCGTAGCCTTCCTGCGACAGCAGGCTGCGCAGCCCGTCTTCCAGCAGCGGAGCCTTGGAGCCGCGGACATAGATCGCGTCCGTGCGGTTGTCCGAACCGAATATGTCGGACGTGACGCCGGCGGTGTAGCGGGTGGCGTCCATCAGATTCTGGGTGCCCGTGTCCTGGATCTGCTGTGCACCGATCACGCTGATGGATTGCGGAATTTCGTTCAGCGGCGTGTCCGTGCGGGTGGCCGTGGCGGAGCGGTGCGCCACGTAGCCCGAAACGGGGTCGAAGGCAGTGGCTTCCCGGGGGCTATGGACGGTAATGGCGGCAAGCGTCGTCACCGCTGCGTCCGTCTCGCTTTGCGCGGGAGCCGCGCGCAGGGTGTATTCCCCGCCGCCGCGGTTTACCGCGACCAGCCCCGTGCCCGAGAGCAGCGCGGCAAAGCCGGACGCCACCGAATATCTGCCTTGCAAGCCGGGGCTCGACCGGTCCCGGGTCAGGGCGGCGTCGACGGAGATCTGTATGTCCGCCTCGGCCGCGAACTGGTTGACTACCCGGCTGAGCGGCCCCGCGGGGATATCGAAGCCCCTTTCGGCGGCCGCTACTGCGGTTCCCGCTTCCGCGGCAAGGGCGGTTGCCGCGGGCGCTCCGGCCAGGCCCAGCGCCCAGGCGCCCAGCAGCGCGGCCCGCGCAAGGGGGCGCAGCCGGCCACCCTCTTCGGCGGGCGGACGCGGGAAGGAAGAAACATTGCGGGACGCGTCGAGGCGTGGGCGTGGCGAGCGCATGGGTATCTTTTCCGGTAGAGGGTGAAACGGCGGTTCTCACCATGCATGCCCGTCGAGGCCTGGAAAAAGGGAACCTCGCGCCGGAAATTTTTCGCGGGTGCCGGTCGACGCTGCGCGCCGGGCCAGGCAATGAGTCCGGCGGCGTATCGCCTGGAAGGCTGGCTAGAAGGGCTCGACCACCGTCCACCATGGCAGGGGCGAACGCACGCGCACCGGCAGCGTTGCCTCCAGGGCGGCGAGCACGCGGTCTGTGTCGGACAGGGCATAAGTGCCGACGATGCGCACGTCCGCGACCCGCGGGTCGCACCCTAGGTAGCCGGGCCGGTAGCGCGACAGGTCCGAAAGAAAGTCGGCCAGCCGCATGTCTTCGGCAACCAGTAGGCCGCGCGTCCACGCCTGCAGGCGGGCCTCGGCCGGCGCGGCCGGCCGGGCGCCGGAGGCGGTGAACCGGGCCTGCTCGCCCGCCCGCAGCACCGGCCCCGCGCCGCCCGATTCCTGGGGCAGGATCTCCACCGCCCCTTCGAAGACGGCGACGATGCTGGCGCCGTCCAGCTGCCGCACGCCGAATCGCGTGCCCAGCGCATGCAGCCGCCCCTGGGCGGTATCGACCACGAACGGGCGTGGCGTCGCTGCGGTATCGGACGCGGTCTCGACGAAAATCTCGCCAGCCCGCAGGAACACCCGCCTGAGCGTGCCGTTGTAGTCCGCGTCGATCGCGGAGGCTGTGTTCAGCCAGATGCGAGTGCCATCGGACAGACGCATCTCTAGGCTCTGGCCCGTTCCCGTCCGGTGCGCCGCCGTCCAGGCTTGCCACGGGACCGTCCGCTTCAGCCCCCAGGCACCCATGCCCGTGGCCCCCAGCAGCGCCAGCATCCCGACGGTGCGGCGCCGCGAGGCCTGTCGTCCGGCGGCGGTATCCAGGATGCGATGCGCCATCGGCTTGCCGTCGGCGGGCAGGTGCTCAAATTTCCCGCTGACGGCTTCCACGCGTGTCCAGGCCTGCCGGTGTGCCGCGTCGGCCGCGAGCCAGTTGCGCCACCCTTGTATGTCGCCGTCGCCCGCGTCCGGCGCGCGCAGCACGGCGAACCATTCCGCGGCTTCCTGAAGGACACGGTAATCCGGCTCGTCTGCGGCGGTTTCCGCGGCGGCTCCGGCGGCCATGTGATTCACGGGGTCCGTAGTCCGGACGCCAGGCAATGCAGCATGGCCTGCGCCATGTATTTCTTGACCATGCGTTCGGATACCTGCAGCCGCTCGGCGATCTCCCGGTAGCCCAGCCCGTCCAGCTGCGCCAGCAGGAAGGCGTTGCGGGCCTTGGGGTTGAGCCGGTCGAGCAGGGCGTCCAGTTCGCAGAGCGCTTCCAGCAGCAGTGCGCGGGTTTCCGGCGAGGGCGACAGGGACTCCGGCTGCAGTATCAGCGTTTCGAGATAGGCCTGCTCGATTTCCTGGCGCCGCCAGAAATTCACCACCAGTCCGCGGGCGATCGTGGTCAGGTAGGCCCGCGGTTCGCGCAGGGCGACCGCTTCCCGCTTGCCGAGTATTCGCAGGAAGGTGTCCTGCGCCAGGTCGGCGGCGTCGCATGCGTTGCCGAGCTTGCGCCGCAGCCATCCCTGCAGCCACCCATGGTGGTCGCAATAAAGGGTCTCGACATTCAGCGAAGATGTCCGGTCTGGCACGGCGCGGGTTCTGGAAAACGCCCGGGAATCCGGGGCAGGCAATATGAATAGGAATTAATCTCAATTATTGCCCGGGATGCCCGATTCCGCAAAATGGCCGCCCAGCAGCGGCAGCCGGTTCCTATCGCACACGCCAGCGGTGTCAGCCGGACGCCTGCCGCCATTCCGCGACCAGCCGTTCGACCAGTTGCGCGGCGGGCATTTCGCGCGCGAGCGGCGCTCCCTGCCCCGCCCATTGGACGGCGAAGTCGTCGATCCCCTTGCCGGCCGCAGCCGCGTTCAGCCGCTTCGTCGCGTCGTACGCGACCGGATAATCCGGAACGGGAGGGGCGTCCCTGGACTCGCCGTACTCGATGTACCGGTTGACGATGGCGCGGGCCGGCCGGCCCGACGGCACGGCCGTCAGGCGCGTGCGGGCGCCGCGGCCGTTCACCAGGTTCCGCCGGTGCCCGGCGCTGGCCGAAGATTCCGGGCAGGGGATGAATGCCGTGCCGAGCTGGGCCGCCGAGGCTCCCAGGGCGAGCGCCGCTTTCACGCCCTGGCCGTCCATGATGCCGCCCGCCGCCACGATGGGCAGGCGGGTCTGGCGCGCCAGCAGCCTGACCAGCACCGACAGGCTCAGCCGTTCATCGGCCGCCGCGGGGTCGAACATGCCGCGGTGGCCTCCCGCCTCGATGCCCTGGGCGACGATGATCTCTATTCCGGCCTGCTCGATCGCGGCCGCTTCTTCCGGGTTGGTGGCGGTCGCGGCGGTCCGTATCCCGGCCTCCCGCATGGCGCGTATTTTTTCCGGCGACGGGATTCCGAAATGGAAGCTCACGACGGCAGGGCGCTCTTCCAGCAGCATGTCGTATACGTCGTCGGCTTCCAGGAACGATCGGTATATCTCGTCCAGCGACCCGGGAATCGGCGCGCCGCATTCCTCGAAGAAGCGGCCGATATACCGCAGCCACTGCGCCTCACGCCCGTCGTCCCGGCGCGGGGGCTGCTGGGCGAAAACATTGACGCCGAACGGGCGGCAGGTCAGCGCGCGCGTCTCGCGGATCATCCGGCGGGCCTGGTCCGCCGTGCTCGCGCCGATGCCCAGCGAACCCAGTCCGCCGGCATTCGATACCGCGGCGGCGAGCGCCGGGGTCGACACGCCGGCCATGGGCGCCTGGATGATGGGATGGTCGATGCCCAGGTCGGACAGGAAGCGGGTGGCGTGGTCCATCGCGTGGTCTCCGTGGCGTGGCGGGTTGCGGTTGAGCGATTCATTGCTGTGCGCGGCGGGCGGCGGAAGGGGCCGTGCGACCCGGGCCCGTGCGGCCGTCGTCCGGCGGATCGCGCCAGGCGATCATGGCGGCGAGGTCGATCGCCAGCGCCAGCACCATGGCGGCGGTGCCGATGCCGAACAGCAGCCGGTAGCTTTCCCCCGCGTGCGAGAACAGGAACGACAGGCCGTATGCCGCCACCGCCTGGAACAGCGCGAACCCCACCGTCGCCGTGCGCCAGGCCGGCCCCTGCGCGGCGGGGTGGTGCGCGAGTATCTCGTGGATGCGGCCCAGCACCAGGGGCACGGTACCGGTGACGAAGGCTCCGACCAGCACGCTCGACGCGGCCAGCCAGGCGGGATCGACGGTGAGCGCCGGAATGGCGACTCCGAAGATTTCCAGTACGAATCCGGCGCGCAGGGCCGGTCCGAACCCGGTTCTGTCCGCCAGCATGCCCGCAAGCACGGGGCCCAGCGTGGCCCCGATGCCGAACAGGACCCAGTACCCGGCGCCCACGGCCAGCCCGCGCCCCAATCCGCGCGCAACGAAGTCGACCAGGAAGATCATGTGCGGAACCCAGCCCGCCGCGTTCAGCGCGTATTCCGCCCAGATGGCCGCCAGCCGGCCCGACGGCCGCGCCCGGACGGGCGCGCGAGCGGGCGCGGCGCGGCCCGCGGCCGGCGGGGGCGCGTCCGGCCATCCCTTCCAGGCGACCGCGGTCAGGGCGGCGGACAGCGCTCCGAGGCCGATCCATGCGGGCCGCAGGCCGTGCCCCAGCAGCAGGGGGACCAGCGTGCCGGACAGGACGATGCCGATGCCCACGCCCATGAAGATCACGCCGCCCGCCAGGCCCCGTCGGGAGGGCGGCACGTGCGGCAGGACCGCGGGGGCCGCCAGCACCATGAGCGCGCCGCCGGCCAGGCCGGCAAGAAAGCGCCATGCAAAGAACCACGCGAACGAAAGCGGCCACGCGCAGGCGAAGAACGCCAGCGTGGCCAGCGCCATCATCGCCCGCAGCGAGGCGGCGTCGCCGGCGCGCGCGGACAGGGGCCGGCCCGCCAGGGCGCCCGCCAGATAGCCGGCCAGGTTGGCCGCGCCCAGGTAGGCCGCCACGGAGGCGTCGAACCAGTGCGCGTCGACGATGGCGGGCAGCAGCGGCGTATAGGCGAAGCGGGCGAGCCCGATCCCGACCAGGCTGGCGCAGAAGCCCGCGGCCGCGGCCCACCGCGCATGCGCGCGCGGCCGCCCGGCGGGCGGCAGGCCCCCGGCCTGCGCGATGGCGTCCATCTTCGATCCTTCGGCAAATCCGATAGCGCCAGCCTACGCCCGATCGACAAGCTTGAGAACCGAATCAATCCGATACCACTTATCTGTAAGTCAGATTGAGCCCATGCAAAAAAACGCCGGCCGGCGGTGCGTCTTATCGCTATGATAGATAGCATTCCGTTTCCTGGCGCAAGCCCCCGCAAGCATGGACATCGTCGATCTGAAGACTTTCGAGGCGGTGGCCCGGCATGGCAGCATGAACAAGGCGGCGGCCGAGCTGCACACGGTGCAGTCCAACGTTACCGCGCGGGTGCGGGCGCTGGAAGAAGAACTGGGGTTGCAGCTCTTCCAGCGCCATGCCCGCGGCGTTACCGTCACGCCCCCCGGCATGCGCATCCTGCCAGTCGTCGCCCGGATCGCGAAGCTCGTCGAAGACGTGGCCGTCATGGCCAGGGACGACGGGGCGCCCGGGGGCGCCCTGAACCTCGGCGCGCTGGAAACCACCATGGCGCTGCGCCTGTCGCCCTGGATCACCCGGTACGCCCGCGCCTATCCGGGCGTGCGCCTGGTGGTCAATACCGGCACCACGGCGCAACTGTTGCGGGACGTCGTCGAATGCCGGCTCGAGGGCGCGTTCGTCGCCGGCCCCATCGAGCACCCGGACCTCCACCAGGAGGCGCTCTTTACCGAGGAGCTGGTGCTGGTCACCAGCCCGGGGCTGCGGTCTCCCAAGGCGCTCGGGCAGGTTCCCGACCTGCGCACCATCGTCTTCCGGGCCGGCTGCTCGTACCGCCAGCGGCTGGAATCCTACCTGGGCCGCATCGGCGTCGTCGCGGCCAGGCCCCTGGAGTTCGGCTCGCTGGACGCGATCGTCAGCTGCGTGGCGGCAGGCGTCGGCGTCACGCTGCTGCCGAAAGGCGTCGTCATGCCGGCGGCGGAATCCGCAAGCGTGGCGATCCATTCGATACCCCGCGATCTCGGCCGTGCCGACACCTTGTTCGTCCGCCGCCACGATGCCTACGTTTCCAGCGCGATGGCCGCCTTTCTGGGCATGGCGCGCGAGGCCCGCCGGTAGCCCTCGCGGGGTTTGCGTACTCCTGCCGCGGCCGGCGCCCCGGACCCCGTCCCGCTGGATCGCCCGGCGCCCGGCGGCGTACCGCGTGCAGGCGGCAGCCGTCAGGGCCGGCGGCCCGGAAACACAACGGCCCGCCACGGCAGGCAGGCGGAGGCGGGAACCGGCCGTTCCCGTATCTTCTCCGGAACCAGGCCGCGCGATTGCGGCATGCGCGCGGCGATGTAGTCGCCGGACTGGAAGACCGCTTCCTCGACGCCGACCGCGTCGTCGTACTCGCGTCCGGGTTCCGCCTTCAGGTTCACGCCCAGCCAGCAGCGTGCCGTGGCCGGCGGCAGGGCCACGAACTGGTAGGCGTCCGAACCGGTGTTGAGGTGGGCCAGCACATAGCCGTGCTTGCGGAAATACGCGTCGTAGCGGGCCACGAGTATGGGGATTTGGGTGTAGTCCGCGCCCAGCCTGTCGGCCTCCGCCAGGATGGCGCGGCGTTCGGCCGGTTCCGGCAGCGGCAGGCCGTAGTGGTCCAGCATGGAGTCGAAGGCGTCGGCGACATTTTCACCGCCGTCCTTCCAGTCGAAGCCGGCCATGTACGGCAGGCCGCGCGCCGACATGGCTTGCACGATGGCGATGGCGTCGGGCAGGGCGTCCGGCTCGAATTGCCAGCCCACGGCCTCGTCGAACCAGGGAATGGCCCAGGCGGCCTGGCGGTCGGCCAGCAGCGCGCGCGCGAACCCGACGGAGGCCGCATCGTTGGCGCTCATGGCCCTGGCGAAGCGCAGCAAGGGCGGGTCGAAGCAACCCTGGCGCCCGGCGTAGAGGCCCGCGGCGGCAAGCGCCGCGGCCAGCAGCGCGGCGGCGGCCAGCCTCATTCCTCGTCTTCTTCCTGCTCGGGAAGCCCGTAGCGCTTGCGGTACTCGGCTTCGTACCGCTTGCGCACGCGCAGCATTTCCAGCAATTCCTCGCTGCCCGCGGCGGCGGCCATCCTCTGCACCCAGGGCCGCGTTTCCTGCGAGAACTCATAGACGCTAAGGTCGTGTTCCTTCAGTACTTCCTGCGGATCCACGCCAGCCTCGGTGGCCGCCGTCAGGTGCGCCTGCACGCGCGCGTAATCCTCGAAGGTCGCCAGCTTGCCCTCGATGCGCGGCTGGCCGCCCTTGCCTTCGAAGCGTCCCACCGAGGGGTCGGCGAACACCTCGCCGTAGCGCTGGAAGGTGTAGGAGCGCGGATCGCCGTCCTGCATGGCTTTCGTGAAGGCCGCGTTCGCCTCGTTCCATTGCGCCTCGTCGACTTCCAGCGTCTCAAGCACGCCGTCCAGCGGCTGGTTGTCGGCCAGGCGCGCGTTGCCCGCCGCCCATTCCTCGAAGGTGATGCCGTTGACGGGGGCGGGCAGCGTGCCCGCGGCCATCGCTTGCAAGGCCAGCAGGGAAAAGGCCGCCGCGGCGGCGTGTCGGAGGAGTCGTTTCATCATGGCGAGGCTTGCTTATGGAAGAAAGTGGAAGGGAGGGCCGTGGGGGAGGGAGTTTGTGGTGCGCCGCCGCGAGGGTATCGCTGCTATCCTCCAGGTGCGCGTCATCATGCCATGGGCAGATGATGCGACTTGTAAGAATGGCAACGCGTTTTCTCCCTGGGCGGGCGGCCGCCATGCAGCGGGGCCGGCCATGCCCGGCGCTCGCGGCCCGTTTCGTCCCGAGGCGTTCGGCGCGGGCGCGCGAGTCCCGAGTGCAGGAGACATGCGCCCGGAGAATGTTTCGCCTACCCTGGGGGTCGCGACCAAGCGAGGGATATGCAATGCGCTTCCTGTCACCGCGCGGCTGGGCCACGTTCGCCTGGCAGTCCGATTACGGCCAGTTCTATCTCGTCGACCCTGCGGCCGGCTTCGCCGAGACGACCGAAGCCCGCTTCCCCTCGCGCCGGTTCTCGATCTCCAGCCCCTCCATGCCGGACCCCCTGCCTGCGGGCCCGGCATTCCTGCTGGAGGCCGGGAGCATGGCGGTCCGCATCGGCTGGATGAAGTTCCAGGGCAGCCGGGACGACAACGTGCCGGTCGAGCCGGACGTCATCGCGATCGCGCTCTGGCCTTGCCCATGATTGCGCCGGCGGTTCCGGCATCGCCGGACGATCCCTCCGTGCAGGCTTTCGCCCAGGCCCTGTTCGCCTGCTTCGACCAAGCCGATGCCGACGTCGCGCTGCGCGGGTTCCGGGATGAGGCCCGCAAGGCGGCGGACCTGGCGGGCCGGGCCGGGATGCCCGGCGGCCCGCATCCGCTGGTCGGCGTGGCCGCCATGCTGGTTTCGCGGGCGATGCTTCGAAGCGGCAGGGGGACGGACGTCCTGCCTTTCCTGGCGGAACTGGCCGCGCGCGCGTACGACGGCCCGCGCGAGCCCACGCCCGCGGAATGCCTGGACACCCTGACCGCGCGATACGCCGGCCTCTGGATTCCGCTGATAGAGGCCGCCGTCATGCAGGGCCGCATCGTCGAGGCGGCCGGCATGCTGGTCCGTTTCCATCGCGACACCCGCACGGGCAGGCCGCCCTGGCTGCGGGACGATCCTTGGCACATCGCGATCGAACGCGACGCGCGCGCCGCGCCCTTCGGGCCTTTCTTCTACGACGCCGCCTGGGCGCTGCGCCAGCAGGAAGCGGTCGAAGCCCGCGACGCCGGACACCCTGTCCTGGACCGCAGGCGCGAAACCGTCCGGCAGTTCGAGGCGCTGTTCCTGCAGAACGCGCTGGTGTGCGGCGAGCCCGCGCGGGCGCTGCCGCTGATGGATCGCCGGCTGCCGGACTATCTCGAAGGCCCCATCGCCGACGGCGAGCACTTCGGCTTCAACGCCGGTTGCGTGCTGGCCGGGCTGGGGCGCTACGACGAGGCGCTGGCGGTGGCCCGCGCCCAGGCGCGGCGCGGCTATGGCCTGATGTGGCGCTACAACCTGGCTGGGGCCGCGCGCATGGCCTGGACGCAGGCCATGCGGCAGAACGAATACCTCGGCCCGCTGGCCGAGACCGATGCCTACCGCTCGTTCCTGCGCGACGAGGTGATTGCCGCGCCGCCCGATCTCCAGGACCCTGCCCAGGTGCCGCTGGCCTTTGCCGAATACGGCGTCCTGGGCGGCAAGGCCAGGAAGCGCTGCTTCGTCTCGCGCCGTTTCATCGAGCCCGGCCAGCCCATCGTGCGCCTGCGCTGCCTGTTCGGCACGCGCTGCGCCGACCGGCTGGAAATCGCGGCCCGGGATGCGTTCGACGGTTCGGGCTGGGCGGCCTCGCTGGCGGCGCTGGAAACGGACGCCATTCCCTTGCCGCTGCTGTTCCCGCCTCCGGGCCGTTTTCGTCCCACGCTGGGCAGCCCCGCCATCGCCGCCTTCTGGCACGACGTGGGGCGCGACCCGGACGGCCTCGACCTGGGCCGGGCGGCGCGCCTGATCGCCGACCATGCGCCGCCGCCCATCCGGCACGAATGGGTGAAAGGCGGCATGCCGGGCCACCGCGAACTGGCCTTCGAGCCGTTCGGGGGCGACGCGGGCCATGGCGACGCCCCCAATCTGGTTTGGCGGCTGGTGAAGGCCGGGCTGGAAAAGCCGCTGCTCGAGCGCTGCGCGGCGCTGCCGCAGGCCAAGGCGGACAAGGTGTTCGCCATGCTGGCCACTTTCGGCTTCGATTCCCTGCGGCGGGCGGCGGCGGACCATTTCGGCCTGCCCGACCTGCCGTCCACGATGGAGACCGTATTCAAGACCCGGCCGTCGCTGGCCGACCATCTCGCCCTGGCGGATTTCGGCGCGCAGCACCTGCGCTTTCGCAAGGGCCTGGCGGCTGCCATGCGGGACTACGCCCTGCCTCTCTACTCCAACTGCCATCCGGGCGTGGATTGGTATCTGCAGGGGCTGACCCAGTACGCGCTGGCCCGGGGCTGCCATTTGCTGTTCTTCCTCATCCACCACCCCGAAGACGATGCGGTACTCGCAACCATGCTCGAAACCGGATGGCTGCCGAACTCGGTGGGCAGCGGCGCCTACGACGCCTACGGCAACTCGCGGCCGTTCTTCGTGCGCACCGTCGCCCTGCATCTGGCGCTGCACGCGCCCGGCCGCCTGGACGCCTTCCTGGGCCGGGACTGGATAGCCCGCTGGTGCGACACCTCCAGGGACCGCGAGACCTTCCGGCTGGTCAAGTCGCTGAGTCAGCCCGCCCGCCGGCGGCGGGCGGGAGCGCCCGATCCATCGTGAACGTCATGTCGCTGCCATCGATCCAAAGAAAGGACGTGGGCGCGCATTGGGGGGCCCGCGCAGAGCGGGCACGAAACGGACAGGCGGCAATCGATGAACGGGGCGGCGGGCCTCGCTCCCGCGCGCTCAATACATATTGCGCTTGTAGTCCTGTTCCAGCCCCTTGCGCATCAGGCCGGGAATGGACACTGCGCCCCTGGCGAGCGCCGCGCGCAGCCCGCCCGCCTTGTTCAGGCGGACATGGGCGGTAAAGACCCGGGCCGGGTCGATGTCGGCCGGGGCCACGGGCGATGCCCAAGGCGCGGCGCGGGCCAGCGCGGCGCTTTCGTGCAGGCCAAGGGCGGACGCCTCCAGGCAGGCCACCAGTTGGGGCGTTTTCTCCCGGACGGCGAAGGCTTGCCGCAGCGAGGGGTCGGCCGTGAGGCGCACCTCGCCTCGCACCACCGCCACCCGCGTGCAGCCCGGCACGACCAGCACCGCCGCGGCGTCCGGGCGCGCCAGCAGGTTGCGGAAGCTGTCGGTGCGGCGGTTGCCCGGGCGGTCCGCAAAGCGCATGCCGCCCGCGTCGCCTTGCACCAGCAGCCCGGCGGGGTCGCCCTTGGGACTCATGTCCGTGTGCAGGGCGGCATCGGCCGTGGCCAGCGCCATGAAGCGGCACGCGGCCAGGAAACCGCCGGTGTCCGCGGGAGCTTCGGCAGGCGCGCCGGCGCCGGCCGGCCGCCAGAAATCCGAGCGCAGCAGCGCCTTGGCGCAATGCGCATAGCACTCCTGCACGGCAATGACGACCTTTTCCCCTTCGGCCCGGGCGACCGTGCCGTTGACGCGCAGCGTCTCGCCCAGGCCGGGAATCAGGAACAACAGGCCCGCGCCGCGGCCGGGCAGGGCCTGTCGCGGGTCGCCCAGCAGCCCGCGCGGCAAGCACAGCCGCCCGGCGTCGAGCGCCACCGCGAAACCCGGCGCGCCGCCCGCCAGCGTGGCATCGACCCGCTGCGCATCGCTGAAACCGGCGAACGCCAGGGGGGACGCTGCCAGCCATCGTTGCGCATGAGCGTCCAGGTGGTCGATGACCTTCAGGTCCACCACGGCCGGCCGAGCGCCGACCCGGGCTTCCAGGGCTTCGACCGTGCGGATCGCGTCGTCCATTCCGGTCAGTCCCGGCGCGGCGCGTTTGCCGCGTGCAGTTCGTACAAGGCGTAGAACGGCACCCCCAGGACGAAGCGGAACGCGGGCCCGAACAGCGAGTACGGCAGGCCGTAGCCCTCCATGACCTTGTGGGCGGCCGCCAGCCGCAGCCGGGAATGCGGGCGCGTCACGTCCGCGATCCGGCGCGGGCCCCACGCGAACTCGGCCCCGGTGTGCCGGACCGACGGGTGGCGCCGCGCGCGGCCGGCCGCCAGCCAGCACATCGCGTCGAACGCGAAGACCGACCCGGCCGGCGCCCGGTCCCCGAACTCGGCCAGCACGGCCTCGACCACGGCGGGTTGCAGGTACATCAGCACGCCCTCGCTCATCAGGCACACGGGGGCGCCGGTGCGGGTGGGCGGCAGTTCCAGGCGGTCCCACCAGCCCGGTTCGCACAGGTCCACCCCGGCCAGCGTGTTCCGGTCCCCCGGAGGCCCCAGCAACTCTCGCCGCTGCGCGACGACGTCGGGCAGGTCTGCATCCGTCATGTGCGCCCGGCCGTTGTCCAGCCACTGGAAATAATGGCTCAGCCCGCAGCCGAGGTTGACGACGTGGCCGGCGGGGTCCCGCGCCAGATAGGCGGCGGCGATGCCGCGGAAGATCCGCGTGCGCGACAGCACGCCATAGACGCTGTGCCTGTCCTCGAGCCAAAGCCGGCCGTCGTCGCCCAGCCGCGCCAGGGCTTCGCGCGCGCGGGCGTCGCCCACCGCCATGCGCGGGAACAGGGTGGCTCCCAACGCGCGGGCGGCCAGGGGTATGCGCAGCGTATCGCTGATCGCCCGCCTGGCCTCGGCAGCCGTGTCCCGTTCGGCCCGTGCGTCGTTCATCGGAGCGGCTCCTGTGAAAGCCTACTGGTTGACAGCCGTATCGAAGAGCAGGTCAATCAGCTCGCACAGTTTCCGGAGTTCGGACGGCCTGGCCGCGTTGATGACACCCGCGAATTGGTCATCGGTCAGACCCGTACATCGTGCCTTATCGCGTCTATGGTGATGTTGTTCGCATCCTGCGCGTGCTGCATGGTGCGCAGCAATGGCCGGATGATCTTGGCGACTGAGCAGGATCTGTGAAGTGCCTCCATCGGCTGATCAGAAAGCAGGTCAACTGGTTTCAACATCTGCCCGGGTCAACAGTGCTGGCCATGAGATTCGTGGTGGTTTTTACCTATCGGGGCTTTGGTTCCGCCTGGAATGCGGCGGTATATCAAAGCGGTTCGATCGGTTTGAAAATGCCCGTTTTGCTCATTTGCCGTCGTAGCTCGAATCGGCCTAAGGCTTCTACGACGTCGATCGTGGTGAGTTGTGCGAAATCGATGCTTGCCCAGTCATTCCTATTCACTCGGGCAGAGTAAAGGTAGTCATCCCGAAGCTGCCTGGTGGCGGGGTCATTGCGCTGCGAGAAGCCGGATAGCGTGATGCGCTGAACGACTGGCAGCGCCGCGAAGGTTTCGCCGATCAGCCGAAAGGCGATACCGTGGACGTGCGCCATATACCGCTTGCGGACTTGGGCAGCAGGTAGTTCTTTGACCGAGAGCTTCAGGCCACGGGCAGGGACAGCCGCGAGCTTGGAGGGCATGTCCTCGATTTCCGGCAGGTCCACGTCCAGCAGGATATGGCGCCCGTTGTCGGCAATCTCCAGGGCGACCAGGGTTTCACGCGGCCAGGCGATGTCTTGAAGGTTCGCCTCCAGCCAGCGCTCCATCGCTGCCGTGTCGGTGTAGATGGCTTCCTCGATCAAGTGCTGCTGTGCTGCTTGCTTCTGTTCGTGATTGGCCTTTTCGCTTTGCCAGGCCGCCACTCGGGTCTGGTGCTCGGCGAGCGCCTGCCGATGAAGCGCTTTCAGTTTCGCCAGGCGTTTGGACAGGAACTTTTCCCACCAGCGCGGTCGGGGCGGCATCGGTGCCGCCAGCGGTGGCTCCGAATACGGTTCGGGGTGGAAGCGTGGCGGCGTATCGGGAGAAGGCGTGTGCAGATGAATGGTCGTCAGTGCGTCCAATTCCCCGTTGATCTGGTCGCACTTGCGTTGAATGAGTCCGAGGATCGCATCGCGATTTTGCTTCTTGGCAATCTCGACCAGAGCGTCGTCCAGGGTATTACCGTGCTCGTCCTGAAAGGATAGAACGCCGTCGTCATCCACCGAGCAGGTCAAAGGGATAGACCGGGGTGGAGGGGACAAGGCGCGCGGTGCAGTTTGGCGAAGACGGGGAGGCGGACGAGATAGGGCTTGGCTGGAGGAGAACCCCATGAAGCTCGTGTTCAAACGCGCACCGCGCTTGCCGATGCCGACCGTCGCACCGCGAGGCCCGAGCGTCCAGCTCACGCCCGACCCGCTGACATTCATACGGATGCCTGGTGCCAGTTTGATGGATCGCCGAAAGCGTAGCGCCATGGCCTCTTCCTTAGGTTTCTTGTACGCCGCTTGCTATTCCTTATATATCACGATTAGTTACACGATGCGTTGGCGAATGGCTGATCCAGAGAGCCGCGAGTCAGTGTATTTGCCGTGCCTCCTTCGGTTCCGGGCAATTCCGCCCGATTCCGATAGAGGCGGCCATGCAGCAATATTTCCCTTGCTCTCATTGACAGTACGAACCCCAGTGGGCGCGTGGCTGGGGCGCGAATCCGGTGGCGCGGTGTGCTCGGCCTAGCGGGCGGAGATCCTGGTCGTTACACCGCGCATGTTGCGGGGAAGTGGAACTGTAGAATCCCCGAAAATGTCAGAAACTGGTATATTATTTCTTACATCGAGAACGCCATGAACACGCTGCCCGAAACCATCCTTCGACAAGCACAATCTCTTCCCGAGGGAGCCGTGCTGTCACCCAAGGAATTCTTGCACCTGGGGAGCCGGTCGGCGGTGGACCAGGCGTTTTCGCGGCTGGCCAAGGCCGGCAAACTGCTGCGCGTGGCGCGGGGCACCTACGCGGCGCCGGTCGCCAGCCGGTTCGGCGCGCGGGCGCCGGCGCCCGAAAAGGTCGTCCAGGCGCTGGCCGGACAAAGCGGCGAAACCGTCGTGCCGCATGGCGCCAGTGCGGCCAACGCACTGGGCCTGACGCGGCAAGTGCCGCTCCGCGAGGTCTACCTGACTTCCGGCCGGACGCGGAAGTTGAAGTTCGGGCGCTCGGAAGTGCTGGTGAAACACGCGCCGCGCTGGATGCTGGCGCTGGGCGCGCGGCCGGCCGGCGCGGCCGTGCGCGCGCTGGCCTGGATCGGGCCGGCGCACGCCGGCGAGTCGGTGGTGTCGCTACGCCGCACGCTGCCCCATGCCGAATGGCAGGTGCTGGCTTCGGCGCGGGCGACGCTGCCAGGCTGGATGGCGCAAGCCATCGGCAGGGAAAATGCGCGTGGATGAATACTTTTTCGATCTGAGCAAGAGGGATCAACGCGACGTCTTGGAGTTCGGACGTGCCGAAACTGGCCGTCCCGCTCACTTGCTCGAAAAAGACATCTGGGTGGTGTGGACGCTGCGCGCGCTGTTCGCTTCGCCCCTGGCAGCCGACATGACGTTCAAGGGCGGCACGTCGCTGTCGAAGGTCTACAAGGTCATCGACCGTTTTTCAGAAGACATCGACCTGACCTACGACATCCGCAAGCTGATTCCAGACCTGATCGGCGAGGGCGGCGAGTTGCCGGCAAGCCGCAGCCAGGCGAGCAAGTGGACCCAGGCAGTGCGGCACCGGCTACCCGATTGGATCATGCAGACCGTGCAGCCTGTGCTCCAGGTGGCCCTGGCGCATGAACGGCTGGACGCTCAGCTCGAGCTTGGTGGACAAGACCGCGACAAGCTGTTCCTGCGCTACCCCGCCTTGACGCAGGGCACGGGCTATGTGGCGCCTGTCGTCACGCTGGAATTCGGCGGTCGCGCCACGGGCGAGCCGCACCAGGTCTGGCCGGTGACATGCGACGCCGCGGAACACATGACCAAGGTTTCGTTTCCTGCGGCCGCGCCGCTGGTCATGAGCGTCGCGCGCACGTTTTGGGAGAAAGCGACCGCGGCGCATGTCTTCTGCGCGCAAGGACGCATCCGTGGCGAACGCTACGCGCGGCATTGGCACGACCTGGCCGCGATAGCCCGAAGCCCGCACTTTGCCGCCGTCATGGCCGACCGCGCCCTGGCAGAGGCCGTCGCTCGGCACAAGTCGTTCTTCTTCATGGAGAAGGATGCAGACGGTCAGGTGATCGACTACATGGCGGCGGTCTCCGGACATTTGAAGATCGTCCCCGAAGGCGATGCCCGAGCGGCGCTCGCCAAGGACTACGCGGCCATGTTGGCGGATGAGTTGATGGTGGGCGATGCCATGTCCTTCGACGCGCTGATGGATGCCTGCGCCGCGCTCGAAACCGAACTGAACAAGGTCTAGGCGGGCGCTACCCTTGTGCCGGCGCCGGCGGGACACGCACCCCGTTCTCAATCATGGCTAATTCGCAAAGATGCCGGACTGTTATTTCCGTGGCGAGAGCTTGCGCAGACTGATCGCATGCACAGCAGTGAGCAGTTCCATGAGACTTGTACCTCCGGAGGTCGTTTTTCACGAAATCATTTTGGGGAACAAGCCGGGGTAGAACCAAACGTGGGATGTAACGGTACGACTTAGGAAGTTATGGGTGAACTTCCTTGCTGAAGTGCAACTAAAAATGCCCAGCTTTCAGGGCTGGGCATCGAATCGCTGGTGGCCTGGGGCGGAATCGAACCACCGACACAAGGATTTTCAATCCTCTGCTCTACCGACTGAGCTACCAGGCCACGAAAGGGCAAGATGATACACAAAAAACGCTACCCCTGCATGGCCTGCCGCGGCTGGAAAGCGCGGCAGGCCCCCGCAGGTCTATAATCCCCGGTTGTCCCCCCGCCTTCCGGGCCGAATCCGGCCCCAGCGCGCACCATGTCGGTAGACGTCCTCACCTTCGGCCTGAATCACGTTTCCGCGCCCCTGTCGGTGCGCGAACGCGTGTCGCTGCCGGTCGACCTGCTCAAGCCGGCGCTGGCCGGCCTGCGTTCGGCCTTCGGCGGCGCGGTGCGCGAAGCCGCCATCCTGTCGACCTGTAACCGCACCGAAGTCTACTGCGCGGCCGAGCCCCAGGTGGTCGAGCACCTTCCGGCCTGGCTGGCGGAATTCAACAAGGTCGAGGCCGGCGACCTGCAGCCGCACCTGTACCGCCACGAGCGCGACGGCGCGGTGCGCCACGCCTTCCGCGTGGCGAGCGGGCTCGATTCCATGGTGCTGGGCGAACCGCAGATCCTGGGCCAGATGAAGGACGCCGTGCGCGCCGCCGGCGAGGCCGGCTCGCTGGGCACGCTGCTGCACCAGCTGTTCCAGCGCACCTTCTCCGTCGCCAAGGAAGTCCGTTCCCAGACCGCCATCGGCGCGCAGTCGGTGTCCATGGCCGCGGCGGCGGTGCGATTGTCCGAGCGGGTGTTCGGCGACCTCGGGCAGGCGCACACCCTGTTCATCGGCGCCGGCGAAATGATCGAGCTGTGCGCCACCCATTTCGCCGCGCGCCGCCCACGCAGCATGGTGGTGGCCAACCGCACCCTGGACCGCGCCGAGCATCTGGCCGGGCGCCACGCGGCGGCCACTATGAAACTGTCCGACCTGCCCGACCGGCTGGCGGAGTTCGACGTGGTGGTGTCCTGTACGGCCAGCTCCCTGCCCATCCTGGGCCTGGGCATGGTCGAGCGCGCCACCCGCCAGCGCCGCCACCGCCCCATGGTCATGGTCGAC
>Ga0180222_1000223_pt1 | contig 96294 bp, 104 predicted proteins | sample eDN5th37CKraftOP_FD_151336 | JGI IMG/M metagenome (GOLD analysis project Ga0180222, IMG submission 151336) | Enriched Organic Plus compost microbial communities from Emeryville, California, USA - eDNA 5th pass 37_C Kraft OP (version 2) (version 2) ... | reverse complement strand
CGCCACTGCCGCCGCGTCTTCGGCGGCGATCGTGACAAGATAGAACAATCGGCGGATAATCGCGCGGCAGGCTTCGGCGTCTTCGGACATGGTCCGACGAAGCCGCAGGGGATCGACGAAGTCCAGATCCAGCTTTTGCAGCGTATTCGCATATTCCATTCGACTTCGCGGAGGAACGAAGCATTACTGTCATCACTGAATCGCGGCCGGTCAGATCGGCCGCTACCCCGACCGGCGTGACCGGCGGGGCTTCGGGTGGTGGGAGCGGCGTGCTGCCGCTCCAAAGCAGGAGCACCATCCATGACCAAAACCCTACGCCTCAACGACCTTCAACTCATCCTTCTGTCTGCGTATCCCGGCGCCGGAGATCGAGGCGGCTGTCAGCCAGCTTCTGGCCGGGGCGCTCGACGATCCGCTGGCCCTGCTCGCGCGAGCAGGGATACCGCTCGAAAGCAATCGCCTGCGCATGATCCTCAAACAGGCCGAACAACTTGCCGCTTCCGTCCGTAGCAAGCAGCGCGCTACGATCCGCGATCTTGTGGCAAAGGTCACGGTCCAGCCACACGAGATATCGGTCGAACTGTCTGTCACGGCTCTATGTGCAGCTCTGGCTGTCGGGCACCCGGCAGATACACAGACCTCGATCCCGCTTAGCTCGCCGGTCCGTCTGACCCGTACCGGCCGGGCTATCCGGCTGGTCCAGCGCGATGGCCGACTGGTCTCACAGGGCAGGCCCGATCCCGGCCTCGTCGAGCTACTGCGCAAGGGGCGCAGCTGGTGGCAACAGCTTCAGACCGGCACGATCGACATTGCCACCATCGCACGCGAGGAAAAGGTCAACGATTCCTGGGTATCGCGTATCGTCCGGCTGAACTTCCTCGCGCCCGCGATCGTCGAAGCCATCCTCGCCGGAACCCAGCCCGCGTCAGTCAGCGCGACATCGTTACGCACCGCCAGTCTGCCGATCGACTGGGATGAGCAGGTCGCCATGTTCGGCATGTGATGGATATCAATCCATCACGACATCAGCGGCGCTTCGGCGCCGCTTTGCGTTTCCGGATCAACGGAAGCAGCCCATGCTGCAACCTCACTCCGTACCGCGAAAATAGGCGACAGAGAAAAAGCCGACGGAACGACCAGATGTTGCTCCAGATTCGCTCTCCGCAGACCGGGCCGCCTCCCCGAATGGCGCGGAACCGCGCGCCTTTCGGCAAGAGTAAAAATCATTCTATATCAATGACTTATGTGTGGCGGAGCGGGAGGGATTCGAACCCTCGATACGGTTTTGCCGTATACTCACTTTCCAGGCGAGCGCCTTCGACCACTCGGCCACCGCTCCGCATGCCCTGGAGGCCGTTCCCTCTAGTGTCGCCGCGCGCTCAGGGCAAGCTGGCGGCGATCGCGTCGATCGCGCGGGCGAGCGCGATGTCCTTTTCGGTCACGCCGCCGGCATCGTGGGTGGAGAGCGCGATCTCGACGCGGTTCCACACGTTCGACCAGTCGGGATGATGGTCGGCCTTCTCCGCCGCCATCGCGACGCGCGTCATGAAGCCGAAGGCGGCGCCGAAATCCGCGAAGGCGAAGCGCCGCACGATCGCATTGCGCGCAGCATCGAAAGCCCAGCCGTCGAGCCCGGCCAGCGCCGCCTCGCGATCGGCCTTACTCAATATCGCCACGGCTCTTCCTCCTTTGGACCGCGCCCTCTATGTCCCTGTCCATGGCCGGGGGTCAAATCTACGCGCCCGACGCTGCGGCGATCGAGCGGCTGGCGGAGGCCGCGCTGGCGGCGCTGCCGGCGCATTTCCGCGCGCTCATCGGCAATGTCGTGCTGCGCGTCGAGGAGTTCGCCGACGACGAGGTGCTGGACAGCCTCGGCATCGAGGACCCGTTCGAGCTGACCGGCCTCTACACGGGCCGCTCGCTCGACAAGGCGGACAGCTGGGTCTCGGGCGAACTGCCGCCGATGATCCACCTCTACCGCCGCCCGCTGCTCGATGAATGGGTCGAAACCGGCGTCGCGCTGGAGGATCTCATCACCCACGTCATCGTCCACGAGGTCGGCCACCATTTCGGCCTCTCCGACGAGGACATGCACGCGCTCGAGAACGAGGCGTGAGCGCGCCGCTGCTGAGACTCCGCGAGGTGACGCTAAGCCGCGGCGGGCGGCGGCTGGTCGCGGTGCTGAGCCTTGAGCTCGGCCCCGGCGAGGCGGCGGTGCTGACCGGCCCGAACGGGGTCGGCAAGTCCAGCCTCATCCGTCTCGTCGCCGGGCTGCTGCACGCCGAGGCGGGGACAGTGGAGCGGGCCGACGCGGCGCTCGCCGACGACCAGCTCGCGCTCGATGCGCGGCAGCGGCTGGGCGCGGCGCTCGGCTTCTGGGCGCGGCTCAGGGGGCGCGAAGCGGCGCCGGGCCTTGCCGCCATGGGGATCGGCCATCTCGCCGACGTGCCGGTGCGGATGCTTTCGACCGGGCAGCGCAAGCGCGCCGCGCTCGCCCGCGTCATCGCCAGCGGCGCGCCGCTCTGGCTGCTCGACGAGCCGGCCAACGGGCTGGATGCCGACGGGCGCGTGCGCCTCGCCGACGCGATGGCGGCGCATCTCGCCGGGGGCGGCGCGATCCTCGCCGCGACGCATCAGCCGCTCGGGCTCGAGCGCGCGCGCGAGGTGGCGCTCGGATGATCGCGCTCGTCGTCCGGGAGCTTCGCCTTGCCTGGGCCGGCGGCGTGGCGGTGCTGCCGCTCGTCTTCTTCCTGCTGGTGGCGACGCTCTTTCCCTTCGCCGTCGGGCCGGACGGGCCGCTGCTCGCGCGGACGGGCGGCGGCGCGCTGTGGATGGCGGCGCTGCTCGCCGCCCTGCTCCCGGTCGACCGGCTGGTCGCGCCGGACCGCGAGGCTGGCGTGCTCGACCAGCTGGCGCTGCACGGCGTCAGCGAGGAGGCGGTCGCCCTCGCCAAGCTTGCCGGCCACTGGCTGAGCTTCGGCCCGCCGCTGATGCTCGCCGCCATCCCCGCCGCGGCGCTGCTCAAGCTCCCCGCCGACGTGCTCGCCCGGCTCGAGATCGGACTCGCGCTCGGCACGCCGGGCCTCGCGGCGCTCACCGTTGGCATTGCCGCGCTGACGGCGAGCCTGCGCCGCTCCGGCGCGCTCGCCGGGCTGCTGATGCTGCCGCTCGCGGTGCCGCTGCTGATCTTCGGCGCGGGACTGGTCGAGCGCGGCACCGATCAGGGCGCGCTCCAGCTGCTCGCCGCCGTCTCGCTGCTGTTCGTGGCGGGTGCGCCTTTCGTCGCCGCCGCCGCGATCCGCGCCGGGCGGGAGTAGGGGGCGCGGGCTTACCTGCTCCAGCGCGCGAAGATGGCGGTGGGGAGAAGGAGGCCCCGCGCCTCCTCGCGCACGGCCATGTCGCCGCATTCGACGGTGCCGCCCAGGTCGCCGAGCGTCTGGCGCAGCAGCTCGCCAATGGCGAGCGCGGACATGCGCACCGCATAGACGGTGAGCACCAGGAAGCGACTGTCGGCGTCGAGCAGCTTGCGGCAATCGGCGATCAGGCCGGGCAGCCCTTCCTCCAGTCGCCAGACCTCGCCGTTCGGGCCGCGGCCGAATTTCGGCGGATCGAGGATGATGCCGTCGTAGCGGCGGCCGCGCCGCACCTCGCGCGCGGCGAACTTAGCGGCGTCGTCCACCAGCCAGCGGATCGGGCGGTCGGCGAGGCCGGAGAGCGCGGCATTCCCCTTGCCCGCCTCGACCGACTTCTTCGAGGCATCGACATGGGTGAGGCGCGCGCCGGTCGCCGCCATCGCGAGCGTGCCGACTCCGGTATAGCCGAACAGGTTCAGCGCCTCGCTGTCCTCGCCGACCCGTTCGCGCATCCAGGCCCATTGCGGCGCCATGTCCGGGAAGAAGGCGAGGTGGCGGAAGGGCGTGCACTGCGCGCGGAAGCGCACCTCCGCCCAGGCGAGCGGCCAGCCGTCGCGCGGCACCTCGCGAAAAAAGCGCCAGCGCCCGCCTCCCTCCTCGTCCGAGGCGGGGACGAACTCGCCGTCGGCGTCCCATTCGGAAGCCGCCGGCGCCCACAGCGCCTGCGGCTCGGGCCGGATGAAGCGATAGCGGCCGTAGCGCTCCAGCTTGCGGCCGTTGCCGGAATCGACGAGGCCGTAATCGGGCCAGGGCTCGGCAACCAGCGTGTCCAGCCTCACCGGCCGCTCCCGCCCGGCGCCGCCCTCATGCCGCCCTCGCCATCGGCACGCCGATCGTCGCGCGGGCGGGCTTGGCGGCGAGCATGGCGGCGCCGGCGGCGCGGACCTCGTCCAGAGTCACCGCCTCGATCCGCGCGACCAGGTCCGCGGGCGGCACCAGCCGGCCGTGGACGGCGAGCGCGCGCGCGACATAGCTCGCCTGGCCCCAGCTCGTCTCCAGGTTCATCAGCAGCCCCGCCTTGGCCTGCGCCTTGGCGCGGTCCAGCTCCCGCGGTGTGACGGCGCGCGCGGCCTCGGCCACCACCTCCTCGATCAGCGCGGCGGCGGCCGCGGCGCTGCGCGGCGCGGTGGCGGCGTAGAGGTAGAGCAGTCCCGAATCGCGATAGGTCTGGACCGACGACCAGACGGAATAGGCGAGGCCGCGCTCCTCGCGCACGGCCTGGAACAGGCGCGACGAGGCGCCGGCGCCGACGATGTCGGAGAAGAGCCGCGCCGCCTGCGCCTCGGGCGCGGCCGCGGCCGGCGCGGGAAAGGCGAAGGCGAGATGGGCCTGGTCCGCGCGCGGCCGACTGGCGCGACTGCTGGCGGCGAAGCGCGGCGCCTCGGCGGAGGCGATCGTGCCCGTCGGTAGCGCGCCGAACCGCGCCTCGGCCAGCTTCACCAGCCGCTCGTGATCCACCTTGCCGGCGGCGACGAGGATCAGGCTGCCGGCGCGATACTGCTCGGCGCGCCAGCGCTGTAGCGCATCGACGTCGATCGCGGCGATGCTCGCCTCGTCGCCGAGCACCGGGCGGCCGAGCGGCTGGTCCGGGAAGGCCGCCATCCAGAGATGGTCGAAGATGATGTCGGATGGCGTGTCGCGCGCCTCGGCGAGTTCCTGGAGCACGACCTCCTTCTCGCGCGCAAGGTCCTCCGGCCGGAAATGCGGCGCGAGGATCATGTCCGCGATCACCTCGAGCGCGAGCGGCAGATGCTCGGCGAGCAGGGTCGCGGAAAAGCTCGTCCCCTCGCGGTCGGTGCAGGCGTTGAGATCGCCGCCGACATCCTCGATCGCCTCGCTGATCTCGCGCGCGGTGCGGCCGCCGGCGCCCTTGAACACCATGTGCTCGAAGAGGTGGGCGATGCCGTTGAGCTCCGCCGGCTCGTGCCGCGCCCCGGCCTCGGCGTGGAGCGCGACGGCGACCGTCTCGACGCCCGGCATGGCGCGGCTGGCGACCCTGAGGCCGTTGGCGAGCGTGGTAAGCTGCATCGACATGAAGCGCGCGATTTAGGCGCTCAGGCCTTCGGCGGCAATCGGCGCTGCCGGCGGCGCAGCGCGAGCGCGTAGATCAGGACCGCGAGCGCGGCGAAGATGAGCCACTGCGCCGCATAGGCCCGGTGGTTGTTCGCCACCTGGTCGATCGAAGGCGGCGCGCTGGGCGCGAGCGGTGGCCGCGCGGCCGCGCTGGTGACCACGAGCGGGCCGTTCGGCTCGGCCGCTCCGATGCGCCCGGCGATCAGGCCCTCAGCGTCGAGCCGGACGCCGTGCAGTGGCATCGCCGTCCAGCCGACATTGACCTTGATGCGGCCGGCGAGGCCCGTGGCGCCCGGGCGGCAGGGGACGACATAGCTGTAGCCACCCTCGCCGCGGAGGCTGCGGCCGCCATGCGATTCGGGCACGGCGCCGCGCGCATGGCAGGTCACGAGGACCCGGCGGAAGGCGAGGGCGACGCCGGCCGTGTCGCCGCGCTCGATCAGCGGATCGAGATCGAGCGCGGGAAGCGCCGCATTGGCTTGATACTGGGCGAGCAGCCCTTCCTTCCACGTCGCCCGTCGGAGCTGCCAGACGCCCAGCGCCACCATCGCCGTCGCCGCGCAGAGGACGACCAGCGTCGGCAGGAGCGGAAGGCGTCTCATTCCCGGTCGGCGATGCGGGCCTCGCGCGCGCCCTTGCGATATTCGAGCGTGAGCAGCAGGGCCTTGCTCAGTCGCAGCAGCCCGACGGTGAGCACCGTCGCGAACGGGATCCAGAGCAGGGGATGGACCCAGAGCGGCGGCTCGAAGGCGAGCTCGACCCACATGCCGAGCGCGACGGTCAGCCCGCCGACGATGAAGATGAGGAAGGCCGCCGGCCCGTCGCCGACATTGAACTCGGCGAAATCGAGCCCGCAGGCCCGACATTTCGGCGCGAAGGAAAGGAGGCCCGCGAACAGGGTCTTCTCGCCGCAGTGCGGACAGAGGCCCTTGATGGCGGTGACGGCGGGCGGGGTGTCGGTCATTCATTCCTCCCTGTCGCGGCGAAAGCCGGGAGGGGTATTTGCGGGGCCCGCTGGCGGGTGCCGGCCGGCCGCACCGTCGCTCCCCGCGAGCCGGGCTCGCGGGGAGGGAAACGGTCGATCAGTGATATTCGGCGCCCCAGCCGCCCCAGACGTAGATGCAGAGGAACAGGAACAGCCAGACGACGTCGACGAAGTGCCAGTACCAGGCCGCTGCCTCGAAGCCGAAATGCTGCTGCGGCGTGAAGTGGCCCTTGTAGGCCCGCACCAGGCACACGATCAGGAAGATGGTGCCCACGATGACGTGGAAGCCATGGAAGCCCGTCGCCATGAAGAAGGTCGACGTGTAGATGTTGTCCCGGAAGCCGAACGGGGCATGGGCATATTCGTAGGCCTGGACGCAGGTGAAGAGGAGGCCGAGCAGGACCGTCAGCCACAGGCCGTTGATCAGCCCCTTGCGGTCGCCGGTGATCAGCGAATGATGCGCCCAGGTGACGGTCGTGCCCGAGCAGAGCAGCACCATCGTGTTGAACAGCGGCCAGGTGAAGGGATCGAGCACGTGCATGCCGGCCGGCGGCCAGGTGCCGCCCACCGATTCCGCGCCCGAGGGAAAGAGCGCCGCGTCGAAATAGGCCCAGAACCAGGCGAGGAAGAACATCACCTCGGAGGCGATGAAGAGGATCATGCCGTAGCGCAGGTGGAGTTGCACGACGGGCGTATGCTCGCCCTGGTGCGCCTCCTTGATCACGTCCGCCCACCAGGAGAACATCGTGAAGAGCACGCCGATCAGGCCGGCGATGCCGAGGTAGGTCCCCGCCGCATGATCGTGCAGCCACATCACGAATCCGCCGAACATCAGCAGCGCCGAGATGGACGCGACCAGCGGCCAAGGGCTCGGGTTGACGAGGTGGTAAGGGTGGTTCTTCGCTCCGGCCATTTCTTGCCCCTGTGACTTTCCTTGCGCGTGTCTCTAGCCCCGGGTCCGCGGCTGGTCCACCGGGTAAAACGTGTAGGAGAGGGTGATTTCGCTGATGTCGCGCGTGTTGGGATCGTCGAGGATCTTCGGGTCGACGTAGAAGACGACCGGCATGGTCACCTCCTGCCCCGGCGACAGCCGCTGCTCGGTGAAGCAGAAGCACTGGATCTTGGTGAAATAGGCTCCGGCCTGCGCCGGCGTCACGTTGAACACCGCGCGGCCGACGATGTCGTGATCGGTGAGGTTGCGGGCCGTGTAGTTGGCGAGATTGCGCGCGCCGATCGCGACGCGGCGGGTGGTGGCCACCGGCCGGAAATCCCAGCCCATGCCGGGCGCGGTATTGGCGTCGAACCGGATCGAGATGAGGCGGCCGGTCGCAACCGGGGTCGCCTGGCCGGCCTCCGCGCGCTGGGTGGTGCCGCCGAAGCCGGTCACCTGGCAGAAGATTCGATAGAGCGGCACGCTCGCCGCGGTGAGGCCGAGCATGGCGACCACCGCAAGCGCCGCGAGGCCGGCGACGCGGCCGTTGCTGCGGGTCTTCGTCGTCATGCGCCGTACAGCTTCATCTTGGCGATCGTGACGAAGAAGACCAGCACCACGAATGCGGCGAGCGCGAGGCCCATGACCTTCGCCCGGGCGCGCTGCCGGCGACGGACTTCCTCGGTGTGCGGATCGTTCGCGCTCATGCGATCAGCCACTTGTCGACGACGACGGCGCCGAACACCGCGAAGAGATAGAGAACCGAAAAGCCGAACAGCCGCTTCTCTGGCTTCATGTCGCGCGGCTCGGTGGCGGGATTGGCGAGCGTCGCCAGCGCGAGCACGACGAAGATCGCGCTGAGCGCCGTCGCGGTCGCGCCGTAGATCGCGCCGGTGAGGCCGAGCGGCCAGGGCGCGATCGCGGAGGCGGACATGAGCAGCGTGTAGATGAGGATCTGCCGCCGCGTCGCCTTCAGGCCGGCGACCACCGGAAGCATCGGCACGCCCGCCTTGGCGTAATCCGACCGGACGAACAGCGAGAGCGCCCAGAAGTGCGGCGGCGTCCACAGGAAGATGAGCGCGAACAGCAGCAGCGGCAGCGGATCTACGGTCCCGGTCGCCGCGGCCCAGCCGATCAGCGGCGGGAAGGCGCCGGCCGCGCCGCCGATTACGATGTTCTGCGGCGTGCGCCGCTTCAGCCAGACGGTGTAGATGACGACGTAGAACAGGATCGAGACGGCAAGGATCGCGGCGGCGATCCAGTTGGTCGCGAGCTCCATCAGGAGCACCGAGAAGACCCCGAGGCCCACGCCGAAATGGAGCGCCGAATCGCGGTCCATCCGGCCGGCCGGGAGCGGCCGCCCGGCCGTGCGCTTCATCAGCGCGTCGAGGTCCGCCTCATACCACTGGTTGAGCGCCGCGGCGGCGCCGGCACCCAGCGTGATGCACAGGATCGCGGTGAAGGCGAGGGCGGGCGGCAGCGTCGCCGGCGCGGCGAGCATCCCGCATATGCCGGTGAAAACGACCAGCACCATGACCCGCGGCTTGGTCAGCGCGACGAAATCGCGCCAGTCGGCGGGCAGCGTACGCGGCGGGGAATCGATTGCGGTGCTGTTCATTCTGTTCCTGCGTTCATGCCGCGTCCGCCGAAGGCCGCCCCCTTGCCCCGCGCGCGAAGGGGAGGGCGGGCTTCGGGCAGGCGCGGCCCGAACGCGTCCGTTGGCCTGCCCTCAGTCCACCTTCGGCAGCGTCGAGAACTGGTGGAAGGGCGGCGGGCTCGAAAGCGTCCACTCGAGCGTCGTCGCGCCCTCGCCCCAGGGATTGTCGGGCGCCTTGGGCCCGGCAATCAGCGACCAGACGAGGTTGACGAAGAAGATGATCATCCCGACGCCCATCACCACGTAGCCGATGCTGGCGATGTGGTTCCAGGCGCCATAGGCGTCGGCATAGTCGGGCACACGCCGCTGCATGCCGTCCGCACCCAGGAAGTGCATCGGGAAGAACAGGATGTTCACGCCGATGAAGAAGATCCAGAAGTGCAGGCGGCCGAGCCACTCGTTGTACATCCGGCCGCTCATCTTGCCGAACCAGTAATAGAAGCCGGCGAAGAGCGAGAAGACGGCGCCCAGGCTCAGCACGTAGTGGAAGTGGGCCACGACGTAGTAGGAGTCCTGGAAGGCGATATCCAGGCCGCCGTTCGCGAGCACGACGCCCGTGACGCCGCCGATCGTGAACATGAAGATGAAGCCGAGCGCCCACAGCATCGGGACCTGGAAGGTGATGCTGCCGCCCCACATGGTCGCGATCCACGAGAAGATCTTGATGCCGGTCGGCACCGCGATCACCATCGTCGCCGCGGTGAAGTACATCTTCGTGTTCACGTCGAGGCCGACCGTGAACATGTGGTGGGCCCAGACGATGAATCCGATCACGCCGATGGCGACCATGGCGTAGGCCATGCCGAGATAGCCGAACACCGGCTTCCTGCTGAACGTGGCGACGATCTGGCTGATCATGCCGAAGCCCGGCAGGATCATGATGTACACTTCCGGGTGGCCGAAGAACCAGAACAGGTGCTGGTAGAGCAGCGGATCGCCGCCGCCCGCCGCATCGAAGAAGTGCGTGCCGAAGTTGCGGTCGGTGAGCAGCATCGTGATCGCGCCCGCTAGCACCGGCAGCGCCAGCAGCAGCAGGAAGGCGGTGACGAGCACGGACCAGACGAACAGCGGCATCTTGTGCAGCGTCATGCCCGGCGCGCGCATGTTGAAGATGGTGGTAATGAAGTTGATCGCGCCGAGGATCGAGCTGGCGCCGGCGAGGTGCAGCGAAAAGATCACCATGTCGACCGACGGCCCCTGCGCGGAGGTGGTCGAAAGCGGCGCATAGAGCGTCCAGCCGGTGCCCGAGCCGAGGCCGTAGCCGCCGCTCACGAACATCGAGCCGAGCAGCAGCGCGAACGAGGCCGGCAGCAGCCAGAAGGAGATGTTGTTCATGCGCGGGAAGGCCATGTCCGGCGCCCCGATCATCAGCGGCACGAACCAATTGCCGAAGCCGCCGATCATCGCCGGCATGACCATGAAGAAAACCATGATCAGGCCGTGGGCGGTGACGAGCACGTTCCACAGATTGTGGCCCTCGTCCACCGTCGCGTCGGGCAGGCCGACGAGATGGTTGGCGATCGTGGCCCAGTGCTGAAGGTGCTGGACGCCGGGCTCCGCCAGCTCCCAGCGCATCAGGCCGGAGATCGATCCGCCGATGATCCCCGCGATGATCGCGAAGATCAGGTAGAGGGTGCCGATGTCCTTGTGGTTCGTGGACAGGAACCAGCGCACGAAGAAGCCCGGCTTGTGATCGGCGTCATGATGCGCCTCGGGGCTGTGCGCGGCTTCGAAATGGACGGCGTTTACGGTGGTGTCGGTCATGTCTCTTTCGTCGCCTTATCTGGTCGCGCCCTGGTTCGACGTCGCGGGCTCCGCCGCGGCTTCGATGACATTCGAGGGGGCAGTGGTCGCCGCCGTGTTCGATTCGGCGGAATTCTGGGATGCCGCGGGCGCGGCCGCGTTCTCGGCGTTCGCGCCCGCCAAATGTCCGCCCTGGCTCGCGACCCAGCGGGCGAACTCGGCCGGGGGCACCGCCTCGACCGCGATCGGCATATAGCCGTGGCGCGGGCCGCACAGCTCATAGCAGACGCCGTAATAGACGCCGGGGCGATCGACCTGGAACCAGGTTTCGTTGAGCCGGCCCGGGACGGCGTCGATCTTCACCCAGAAGGCGGGGACGCCCCAAGAGTGGATGACGTCGTTGGAGGTGACGATCACCTTCACCACCGCGCCGGTTGGAACCACCATGCGGTTGTCCACGCCCAGCTGCCGCGGCTCGCCCCGCGCCGCCGCCTGCTCGGGCGTCAGCATGTTGGAAACGAGGTGGATGCCGTTGTCCGGATATTCATATTCCCAGAACCACTGGTTCCCGATCACCTTGACGGTGACGTCGGCTTCCGGCGGCGAATATTGATGCGCCAGCAGGCGGATCGACGGAATCGCGATCAGGACCAGGATCAGCACCGGAACCAGCGTCCAGACGACCTCGAGCAGCGTATTGTGCGAGGTGCGCGAAGGCGTCGGATTCGCGGCGCGGCGATAGCGCACGATGACCCACAGCAGGAGCGCGAGGACGAGGAGCGAGATGCCGACCGCGACGGGAAGCAGCACGCGGTCGTTGAGCCCTGCCGCCTCTTGTCCGATCGACGATACCTGCTCGGGAAGGCCCAGCCGGCCGTCAGGCTGCCCGATCCCCGGAGTCGGCGCGAGCCCGGTCGTCGACGGCGCGGCGGCGTTGCCGGCCTCGGCGGCGTTCTCCGTCTGGCTGGCGGCGGCCACCGCCGCATTCGTGGTCTGGGCGGCGGTCGCGGGCGCAGCCTCCTGGGCGCTCGCGGTGACTGGTGTCAGGCCGAACGCTGCGGCGATGGCGACAAGCTTGATCAGAGTCTTCATCTATACCCCTGTGAGCAGCCCCCCTTGGGGCGGCCGGAGAACCGGCCAAGTAAGGCGCGACGCGGCGCTTATAGGCAGCGCTTTGGCGTGTCTCAAGCGGGTTGCCAAGCCTTTTGAGGCGCTTGATGCGCCCGCGCGCGCCCCCTATCACCGCGACCGCTGATTGAACAATGGATTTCCTCGATGAGTGAAGACGAGGTCCTCGCCGAGTTCCGCGCCGCGGGCGCGCTGCTCGAGGGGCATTTCATCCTGTCCTCGGGGCTGCACAGCGCGCGCTACCTGCAATGCGCGCGGGTGCTGATGGACCCGCGCCGCGCCGCGCGACTCGCCGAGGCGCTCGCCGCCACCATCCCCGCGGAGGTCCGCGAACGGCTCGACCTCGTCGTCTCGCCCGCGATGGGCGGTGTCATCATCGGTCATGAAATGGGCCGCGCGTTGGGGCTGGAGGCGCTCTTCGTCGAGCGACCGGAAGGCGTGTTCGAGCTGCGCCGCGGCTTTTCGATCGTGCCCGGCCAGAAGGTGCTGCTGGTCGAGGACGTGGTCACCACTGGCCTCTCCTCGCGCGAGGCCATGGCGGCGATCGCGAAGGCGGGCGGCGAAGTGATCGCGGCGTCGGCGCTGGTGGATCGCTCCGGCGGCGAGGCGGACCTCGGCGTTCCTTTCTTTCCGCTCGTGCGGCTGACCGTGCCGACCTACCCGGCCGACCGCCTTCCGCCCGAGCTTGCGTCCATTCCGGCCGAAAAGCCGGGCAGCCGCAAGGCTGCGGCATGAGCGCGCCGCTCCGCCTCGGCGTCAACATCGATCATGTCGCGACCGTGCGCAACGCGCGCGGCGCCGGCTATCCCGATCCGGTCCGCGCCGGCTTGCTGGCCGCGAAGGCGGGCGCGGACGGCGTGACGGCGCACCTGCGCGAGGACCGCCGCCACATCACCGACGACGACATTGCCCGCCTGTCGGCCGAGCTGCCGGTGCCGCTCAACCTCGAAATGGCGGCGACCGAGGAGATGCTGGCGATCGCGCTGCGGCACCGGCCGCACGCCGCCTGCATCGTGCCCGAGCGGCGCGAGGAGCTGACCACCGAGGGCGGCCTCGACGCCGCCGGCCAGTTCGACCGGCTGGCGCCCATGGTCGCGGAGCTCGGTCGCGCTGGCATAAGGGTGTCGCTGTTCATCGAGCCCGACGCGCGGCAGATCGACGCGGCGATCCGTCTCGGCTCGCCGGTCATCGAGCTGCACACCGGCCGCTATGCCGAGATCGACGGCGAGGCGCGTGCGGCGGAGCTGCGCCGGCTCGCCGACGCCGCGGCGCTGGCGGCCAAGAACGGCATCGAGGTCCATGCCGGCCACGGCCTCACCTATGACAATGTCGCCCCGATCGCCGCCATCCCGCAGGTGCGCGAGCTCAACATCGGCCATTTCCTGATCGGCGAGGCGATCTTCGTCGGTCTCGAGGCGAGCGTGCAGCGCATGCGCGCGCTGATGGACGAGGCGCGGCGATGAGGAGAATCCCTTATTCGGACTTTCTCCCGGCGAGCGGGAGAGGGAGTCCGCCTGCGCGTTCGTGGCGCGGTGGCCGCGAACCTCCCCCGCCTGCGGGAGAGGGCAGGGCGAGGGTGCGCCATTGATCGTCGGAATCGGCTCGGACCTGTGCAACATCGAGCGGATCCAGCGCTCGCTGGACCGGTTCGGGGATCGGTTCGTGCGGCGGGTCTTCACCGACGTCGAGCGCGCCAAGGCGGAACAGCGCCCGTTTACCCGCGCCGGCACCTACGCCAAGCGCTTCGCCGCGAAGGAGGCCTTTTCCAAGGCGGTGGGCACCGGCTTTCGCCGCGGCGTCTTCATGAAGGATATCGGCGTCGTCAACCTGCCGAGCGGCACGCCGACGCTGGCGCTCGCCGGCGGCGCCCGCGAGAGGCTTGACGCGCTGGTCCCGCCGGGCCACGCAGCTCGCATTCATTTGACAATGACCGACGATCACCCATTTGCGATGGCGGTCGTCATCATCGAGGCGATTCCCGAGGAGCAGGTTTCTTGACCGAAAGCAACGCCCACGAGGCGGCAGAACCCCCCAGCGCCGACAGCGACGTGGTCGCGCCGCCCGAGGGGGTGTCGGCGAAGCCGGCGAAGCAGGGCACCGACTGGTGGGCGGAACTGCGCGCGATCGTCTGGCTCCTGCTCGCCGTGCTCGCCTTTCACAGCTTCATCGCCAAGCCATTCTACATTCCGAGCGAATCGATGATGCCCAGCCTGCTGGTCGGCGACCGTCTGGTCGTCAGCAAATATCCCTACGGCTGGTCCTGGGTGAGCCCGAGCTTCCACGTCTTCCCGCACTGGCGCGGCCGGCTGTGGGGGCGGCTGCCGGAGCGCGGCGACGTTGTAATCGTAACGCCGGACAACGGCCCGAGCGCGGAGTCCGATTATATCAAGCGCGTCATCGGACTGCCCGGCGACACGATCGAGGTGATCGGCGGCCGCGTCTTCCTGAACGGCCAGGAGCTTCGCCACGAGACCCGTCCGCCGACGATGATCCCGGTCGATGCGAACACGCCGTGCGCGCCCGACATTTTCGGCGATTTCCGGGTGCGCGGTCCGGACGGCAAGCTCTACTGTCGCATGCCGGTGGTGCGCGAATATCTGCCGGGCGGGCGCTATTATGACACGATCGACGTCGGACATTCGGTCGGGGACGATTTCCCGCGTTACACGGTGCCGCCGGGCCACGTGTTCCTGATGGGCGACAACCGCGATCACAGTGCCGACAGCCGCTTCCCGGTCAGCCAGCTCGGCCTCGGCGGCGCGGTGCCGTGGGAGAATATCGGCGGCCGCGCCGAGTTCATCACGTTCAGCCTCGACGGCTCGTCGAGCTACTGGAACCCGATCAGCTGGATCACGGCGCTGCGTTCGGGACGGGCCGGCACCTCGCTGCGCCCGTCCCGGGCCGAGCCGCCGCCGGCGACGGCGGTGGCGGCGCGGTGAGCATGGCGGACGCGCCGCCGCCCGGCCGCCCGGCCGACCGGCCGGGCCCGTCGGAGCTGCGCGATCCGATCATCCGCCAGGAGCTGAAGAGGGCGAGCGTGTGGTTCGCGCTCGGGCTCGCCGTGCTCGCGGTGATCTTCCTTGCCCAGCCGCTGCTGCTGATCTTCGGCGGCATAGTGCTCGCCTCGATCTTCGACGGCGGCACGCGGCTGCTCGGGCGGGTGCTGCCGATCGGCCGCGGCTGGCGATTGCTGATCGTGGTGATCGCCGCCTTCGCCTTCCTGTTCGGGACGATCTGGCTCGCTGGCGTCCAGCTCAGCGCGCAGGCCGCCGCCTTCCGGGTGACGCTGGAGACGCAGATTTCGCGGCTGCTCGCGCTGGGCGCCGCTTATGGATTCGAAGCGCCGTCGGTCAGTGCCGACCAGCTGATCGAACAGGCGATGGGCTCGGTCGGTCGGCTGACCTCGGCGGTTGGCACCGCGGTCGGGGTCGTCACCAATCTCGTCATGATCCTCGTTATCGGCCTGTTCATCGCGGTCGAGCCGCGGCTCTACGAACGCGGCCTCGCCTGGATGCTGCCGAGCGCCAGCCGCGATCGCTTCTACCGCACGATGGATCGCATGGGCTACACGATGCGGCGGCTGATGGCCGGCCGGCTGGTCGGCATGGCGGTCGAAGGCGTCGGCACCTGGCTGTTGCTGATGGTGGGTGGCGTTCCGATGGCGGCGCTGCTCGGCCTGCTCACCGGCATTCTCGCCTTCCTGCCCAATATCGGCGCGATCATCTCGGGCCTGCTGATCGTCCTCATCGGCTTTTCCGCCGGGGTCGATACCGGGTTGTGGGCCGTCTTCGTCTATGCGGCGGTGCAGATCGTCGATGGCTACCTGATCGTGCCCTACGTCGCACGGCGCACCGTGGACCTCGCCCCGGCGCTGGTGCTGGGCGCGCAGCTCATCTTCGGCGCGCTGTTCGGTATCCTCGGCCTCGCGCTCGCCGATCCGATCGTCGCGATGGCGAAGGCCGCGCTCGAGCAGAAGTCGGAAGACGACGCGCCGGACGTGTCGATTCCCTGAGCAGCGCCGCCCGCCTTAGGGCTCGCAGACGGGAATGTCCTTCGGTTCTGGCTTGGGGCCGCGCGCCGCGAACCAGGCAAAATAGGATTCCGAATCCGGCAGGCGTTCGAATCGCCGCAGATCGTAGCCGACGGCGTTGAACTCGCACACAAGCAGGCGCGGCGGCGTGCCGTGGCGGTTGGTCGGGCGGTCGCCGTCCACGACGACGATGCTGCCGTTGGGCTTCAGCGCGTCGCGCAAGTGCCACAGGAACTCGCTGGGCCGCGCGATCTCATGATACATATGGATCATGAAGATGCGGTCGAACGATGCGTCGGGAAGCTGCGGGTCGTTCGGCTGGCCGAGCTTGATCGCGACATTGTCGAGCCGCTCGCGCTGGACGCGCTGGGCGAGCGCGCGAATCGTGCCGGGCACGATGTCCTCGGCGAGCACGCGGCCGCGCTCGCCGACCATCGGCGACAGACGCACCGTGTAATAGCCCTCGCCGGCGCCGATGTCGGCGACCGACATGCCGGGCGAGACCTCGGCGAGACGGATCACCGTGTCGAACTCGCCGACACTGTCGCGCGCGTCCTCGTTGAGGTAGCGCGAGGATACGATCGGCGCGACTGGCCGGCGCGGCTCGGGAAAGGGCGACTTGTCCTCGGCCTCGCCGCCCCGGCAGCCCGCCAGCGCGGCGATCAGGGCGAGGGCCAGGACGCGCCTAGTCCGCATCTTCCACTTCCACTTTCTCGCCGGTCACGCGCTGCGAGAGCGCGGCCGCCATGAAGCGATCGAGATCGCCGTCGAGCACGTCCGACGGGGAGGTCGAGGTGACGCCGGTGCGAAGGTCCTTCACGAGCTGATAGGGCTGGAGCACGTAGGAGCGGATCTGGTGGCCCCAGCCGATGTCGGTCTTGGCGGCGTTCTCGGCATTGGCCGCCGCCTCGCGTTCTGCAAGCTCGCGCTCGTAAAGGCGGGCGCGCAGCTGCTTGAACGCCTCCGCGCGGTTCTTGTGCTGGCTGCGCTGGTTCTGGCACTGGACGACGATGCCGGTCGGCAGGTGCGTGATCCGCACCGCCGAATCGGTGGTATTGATGTGCTGCCCACCAGCGCCGGACGCGCGATAGGTGTCGATGCGCAGGTCCGACTCGTTGATCTCGATCTCGATATTGTCGTCGATCACCGGATAGACCCACACGCTCGAAAAGCTGGTGTGGCGCCGGGCCGAGCTGTCGTAGGGCGAAATCCGTACGAGGCGGTGCACCCCGCTCTCGGTCTTCGCCCAGCCATAGGCGTTCTCGCCCTTGACCAGCAGCGTCGCGGACTTGATGCCCGCCTGTTCGCCCGGATGCTGGTCGATCAGTTCCACCTTGTAGCCGTGGCGTTCGGCCCAGCGCGCGTACATGCGCTGGAGCATCTCGGCCCAGTCCTGGCTTTCGGTGCCGCCGGCGCCGGCGTTGATCTCGATATAGGTGTCGTTCGCGTCGGCCTCGCCGGAGAGCAGCGCCTTCACCTTGTCGGTCTCGGCCCGCTCGGCGAGCGCGACGAGCGACGCGACGGCATCGTCCACCAGCGCCTCGTCGCCTTCGGCTTCGGCCATCTCCATCAGCTCACGGGTTTCGGCGAGGTCCTTCTCGATCGCCCGGGTGGCGCCAATCGCTTCCTCGAGTCGGCGACGCTCGCGCATCACCTCCTGCGCGGCTTTGGCGTCGTCCCACAGCTTGGGGTCCTCGACACGCGCGTTGAGCTCGTCCAGCCGCTTCAGCGCCCGATCCCAGTCCAGGAACCGGCGGAGCAGGTCGAGGGCGGCATTGATCTGATCGATCGCGGCTTGCGCTTCGGCGCGCATTCTTTGTCCCTGGTTTCATTCGCCCCCGCGACGGCGGGAGCTGGCGTTTCGATGTCGCGGCCGGATTCCCGCCTGCGCGGGCAGCGGTCCGCTGCTCGATCGCAGCGGACCTAGTAAATCCCACCCTGACTTTGCAAGAAGTCGCTGTCGCGCCGGTCGGATCGCGTCGCGCGCTGCGTCTGCGTCGGCATGGGCGCCAGGTCCTCGCGCGCGGTCGTGCGCCTGGGCTCGCTTTCCGGCTTGAACGCTTCCCAGATCACGGCCGCGCGCGGATCGTTGCCGGGCCAGGTGAAGGCGCGCTGCCCGCTCATCCGGTCGATGGCCACCATGCGGATGCCCGGCGGCGCGCGGAAGGGGATCACCGGCATGTCGCGGAAGGCGACCTGCGCGAACTGGCGGAAGATCGGCGCGGCGAGCGTGCCGCCCTGCGCATAGCCGCCCATCGGGCGGGGCTCGTCGAAGCCGAGATAGAGCCCCGCGACCACCTGCTGCGAACCGCCGATGAACCAGACGTTGGTTGGGCCGGTCGTCGTGCCGGTCTTGCCGAACAGCGGCCGGTTCGGATCGCGTGCGGCGACGCCCGTGCCGCGCTGGATGACGCCCTCCAGCATGAGGACGATCTGGTAGGCGGTCAGCGGATCGACCACCTGCCGGGTGCGCAGCGGCGGGCGCCGCATCGGCCGCCCGTCCCAGTCCGGCGCGTTGCAGCGGTCGCACGGCCGCGTGTCGGCGCGCCAGATCACGCGCCCGTGCCGGTCCTGGACATAGTCGATCAGCGTCGGCGTCAGCGCCCGGCCCTGGTTGGCGAAGATCGCGAACGCGTTGACCATCCGCTCGACCGTGGTCTCGCCGGCGCCGAGCGCAATCGCGAGATAGGGCGGATAATCGCCGACGTTGAGCTGCCGGGCGCGCCGCACGACGAGGTTCATGCCGATCTGGTTGGCGGTCCGCACCGTCATCAGGTTGCGCGACTGTTCGAGGCCCCAGCGCATCGTGCGCGGGCCGGCGCCGGCGGCGCCGCCGAAATTGCGGAAGCATTTCTGGCCCGGCCGACCCTGGTTCACGCAGAACGGGCCGTCGATGATGATCGAGGCCGGGGTCAGGCCGGCGTCGAGCGCCGCGGAATAGACGATCGGCTTGAAGGTTGAGCCGGGCTGGCGCATCGCCTGCGTCGCGCGGTTGAAGGCGCCATTGCGGAGGTCGAAGCCGCCCTGCATCGCAAGGATGCGCCCGGTCGCCACTTCCTCGACGACCATGCCGCCGGACACTTCCGGGATCGAGCGCAGCGCCCAGCCGCCGCCCTCCGGCGCCACCGCGATGATCGCGCCTGGCCGCAGCGCGGAAAAGGCGGTGCCGCCACGGCCGCGCACCGGCATCGATGCGGCGGAGGCGGAGAGCGTCCCGGTCGAGCCGTCGACGAAGCCGATCGTAGCGCTGCCTGCGTCCTTCGAAAGCACCACCGCCGCCCGCCACTCGGGATAGCCGACGCCGAAGGGCGCGGCGGCGAGCTGGCTGCGCCAGTCGCGCGACAGGTCGACGGACAGGCCCGGATCGCGCCAGCCGCGGCCGCGCTCGTAGCGCACCAGCCCGTCGCGGAATGCCGTTTCCGCCGCCTGCTGCATCCGCGGATCGTAGGAGGTGCGGACCCAAAGGCCGCCGGCATAGACGCTGTTCGGCCCGTCGCCGGCATCGGTACCGAAGCGCTCGATCAGCCGGCGGCGTACTTCCTCCATGAAGTAGCCGCCGACGTTGCGCTGGGCGCGTTCGTAGCCGCTCACGGTCCGCAGTGGCTCGGCCACCGCCGCGCGGTACTGCTCGGTGGTGATGAAGCGATTGCGGCGCATCTCGCTGAGCACCCAGTTGCGCCGCGCGAGCGCCCGGTCTCGGTGCCGCACGGGGTCGTAATTGGTCGGGCTGCGCGGCAGGCTGGCGAGCATCGCCGCTTCGGCGATGGTGAGCTGGCTCACGTCCTTGTCGAAATAGGCCCGCGCCGCGGCCTCGACGCCATAGGCGTTGCGGCCGAGGAAGATCTGGTTGAGGTAGAGTTCCAGGATCTGCTGCTTGGTCAGCGTCGCCTCGATCCGGCGGGCGAGGAACGCCTCGCGGATCTTGCGCGTGACCGAATATTCGTTGCCGACGAAGAAGATCTTGGCGACCTGCTGGGTGATCGTCGAACCGCCATGGGCGCGCTCGCCGCTGCCGGCCTTGGAGATATAATCGATCACCGCGCCGAACAGGCCCGGATAGTCGATCCCGCCATGTTCGAAGAAGGTGCGGTCCTCGGCGGCGAGGAAGGCGTTGATCAGGCGCGGCGGGAACTCCTCGTAGCTGAGCTGGATGCGCCGCTCGCGCGCGAAGCTCTGCACCGGCACGCCGTCGATGTCGCGCACGAAGGTTGGCAGCGGCGGCTCGTAATTGAGCAGCGACTCCGCCGAGGGCAGGCCGCGCGCGAACAGCAACCACAGGATGAAATAGGCGAGGAACGGCAGCGCCGCGAGGACGACTGCCACCTTCACCCAGCGCCTGCGCCAGGCGTCGGCCAGCTGGCCCCGCAGGCTGGCGAAGGCGCCCGTGTCGCGGCGGAGGGTGACGCGAGCGTTGGCTTGGTCGGCGTTCATCGCGGGCCAGCCCTAGCCCAACCGGCGCAGGCCGGAAAGGCCAAGCGGCATCAACTCGCCGCGCCCAGGAACCGGCGCGCGAAATGCGCCTCGATGGCGCGGCGCATTCCCTCGGCGATCTGGCGACGGCCTTCGGGCGAGGTGATGTAGGCGGCGTCCGTCCGGTTGGTGATGTAGCCCGATTCGAACAGGATCGAGGGAATGTCGGGCGCCTTCAGCACGACGAAAGCGGCGAATTTGTGCCATTCGGGCCGGAAGGGAAAGACCGGCGCGGCCTCGCGGTAGAGCAGTCGCGCGAAGGCGGTGGAGCGGTCCATGCTCTCGCGCTGCGCGAGATCGATGAGGATCAGGTTGACCTCGGGATTGCGGCTCATCGGCGCGCCGGCCACGCTGTCGGCGGCATTTTCGTGACGCGCGAGCAGCGCCGCCTGCCGGTCCGAGGCGACCTCGGAAAGCGTGTAGACGGTGGCGCCGTGCGCCAGGTCGTTGGACGGTGCTGCGTCGGCGTGGATCGAGATGAACAAATTGGCGCGCAGCCGCCGCGCGATCTCGTAGCGCTGCTGCAACTCGAGATAGCGGTCGTCGTCGCGGGTGAGCGCGGCGCGCACGCGACCCGACCGCGCCAGCGCGTCGCGAATTTCGCGGGCGAGCGCGAGCGTCACGTCCTTTTCCGGCAGCGGCGAGACGGGGGACGTCGCGCCCGGATCGTGGCCGCCGTGCCCGGCGTCGATCACCACCAGCGGCGGATCGATACCGCGCGCCGGCGTGATCGCGGGCAACTGGACTTCCTCCGTCCCCCGGGCCGAGCTGAGCGGGATGGTGACGGCGCCCGGCGCTTCTCCGGCCACCGGCGGGCGGCCAGGCGGATCGATCATTGCAATGATCAGCAGCAGCAACCACGTCATCGTCGATCGTTGTGCCGTTTTGCCTGCCCGCGGGTCCAGTAAAATTGCGCCGCGTCATTAGGTGACGGTTGCCGCTCGGGCAGAGCGGTGCTAGCAGCCTTGCGTCGTTTCCAAATGGCCGCAATCTCCGCCATTTGCACCGCGACGTTGGAATTTCGCCGGCGATCGTCCGGCATGAGGTTACGCTGCATGAGGCAATCTTTCCCCGGGTCTGACCGCGTCCTGACGGGAAGCGGCATGCCCGGCGAATGCACGGTCGTTCGGGCCGGCGCGCCGATGTCAGCGGCAAAAACGATCGTGTTTTCAACCCGGACAGAGCTGGCGCGCGCACCCTTTGCCGCGCCCAAGTCCCCATTCGAGCGCGCTCGCCGTGGCGTTTCGCATGCCAGGGCGCGCGCGTGGAGACATTTCAATGACAATGCGCATGCTGATCGACGCGCGCCACCAGGAAGAGACAAGGGTGGCCGTGATCAAGGGAAACCGGATCGAGGAGTTTGACTTCGAGTCGGCCGAGCACAAGCAGCTCAAGGGAAACATCTATCTCGCCAAGGTGACCCGCGTGGAGCCGTCGCTCCAGGCGGCCTTCGTGGATTATGGCGGGAACCGGCACGGTTTCCTCGCCTTCTCCGAAATCCATCCCGACTATTACCAGATCCCGCGCGAGGACCGCGAGGCGCTGCTCCGCGAGGAGGCGGAACATGCCGCGGAGGAGGCGCGCCTGCGCGCCGCCGAGCTCGAGCGCGAGGACGAGAACGACGACGCGGCCGAAGCCGAGCCGATCGAGGCGATCGATGTCGCCGACGATTCGGACGATAATGGCGACGATGCGCCGCCGACCGCCGAGGAAGCGGAGACGAGTTCGCTGGAAAGCGCCGCCGAGACGCTGCGCAAGAAGCGCCAGGCGCTGCGCCGTCGCTACAAAATCCAGGACGTGATCAAGCGTCGCCAGGTGCTGCTCGTCCAGGTCGTGAAGGAAGAGCGCGGCAACAAGGGCGCGGCGCTCACCACCTACCTCAGCCTCGCCGGCCGCTATTGCGTGCTGATGCCGAATACCAGCCACGGCGGCGGCATCAGCCGGAAGATTTCCAACGGCTCCGACCGCAAGCGGCTCAAGCAGATCATGGCGGAACTCAGCCTGCCGCCGACGATGGGCCTGATCGTCCGCACGGCAGGGCTCGAGCGCACCAAGACCGAGATCAAGCGCGACTTCGACTATCTCGCCCGCCTCTGGGACGAAATCCGCGAGAAGACGCTGCATTCGACCGCGCCGACACTGATCTACCAGGACAGCGACCTGGTGAAGCGCGCGATCCGCGATCTCTACAACCGCGAGATCGAGGAGGTGATCGTCGAGGGCGAAGCCGGCTATCGCGACGCGCGCACCTTCATGAAGCTGCTGATGCCGAGCCACGTGCGGCGCGTGAAGCAGTATGTCGATCCCGTCCCGCTGTTCCAGCGCTACGGCGTCGAGGATCAGCTTTCCGCAATGTATCAGCCCGTCGTTCAGCTCAAGTCGGGCGGTTACATCGTCATCAACCCGACCGAGGCGCTGGTCTCGATCGACATCAACTCGGGCCGCTCGACCCGCGAGCACAATATCGAGCAGACCGCCTTCATGACCAACATCGAGGCGGCGCACGAGGTGGCGCGGCAGCTGCGCCTGCGCGACATGGCGGGGCTCGTCGTCATCGACTTCATCGACATGGAGCAGGCGAGCCATATCCGCAAAGTCGAGAAGGCGATGAAGGAGGCGCTGAAGAACGACCGCGCCCGCATCCAGGTGGGCCGGATCAGCTCGTTCGGCCTCATGGAAATGAGCCGCCAGCGGCTGCGCACCGGCGTACTCGAGGCCTCCACCAAGCCCTGCCCGCACTGCGAGGGAACCGGCCTGATCCGTACCGCTTCGTCCGCCGGCCTTTCGGGCCTCCGGATGATCGAGGACGAGGCGGCCCGCGGCCGTGGATCGAAGATCCTGCTGCGCGCCGGCCGCGAGGCGGCGATCTACCTGCTCAACCGCAAGCGCGACGAAATCATCGACGTCGAGCGGCGCTATGGCGTTTCGGTCGAGATCGCGATCGAGGAGAGTTTCGAGGGCGCGCGGATGACGGTCGAATCGTCCGGCCCGCCGCCGGCGGAGCGCGTGCTGCCCGCGCCGGTCGCCCTCGCCGCCGATGACGAGCCCGATGTCGAGGCGGACGAGGAGGTGGACGTCGAGGAGGAAGAAGCGCGTCCGCAGCGCCAGGAAGAGGAGCGGAGCGAAGGTCGCCGCCGCCGCCGTCGCCGCGGTCGGCGCGGTGGTCGTCGGCGCGACCGCGCCGAGGCCGAGAGCGGTACCGATGCGACCTCGGCCTCGGGCGAGGGCGCTGGCGAGCCGGAGGCGTCCGAGCCCGCCGATGAGGTGACGACCCAGTCGGCGCCTGGCGACGAGGCTGCCGAGGCGGAAGCGCCCGCGCGCAAGAGTCGCCGTCGTCCTCGCGCGCGCAAGCGTTCCGCCGCCGAGGAGGCAACCGAAGCCCGCGACGAGACCGAAGGCCAGGCACCGGGCGACGAAGGGGCGGCTGACGCCAGCTCGCCCACGCCGGCGGAAGTGTCCGAGTCCGAGCCGGCGCCCGCGCCGAAGCGCCGCTCGCGCCGCCGGAAGGCCGATGCCGAGGTCGCCGAGGCGCCTGCGCCCGACCTTGCCGAGGAGGCGCCCGTCGAGCCGGCCGAGCCGACCAACGACCCCAGCCCTCCCGCGCGTCGCCGCTGCGGCTCGCGCGCGAAGAGCGAACCGGAGGCTGCCGCCCAGGCGCCCGCTGCCGCCGAACCGGAGGCGGAGCAGCCCGCGCCGGCCGCCGACTCCACCGACGAGCCGCCGCGGCGCGGCTGGTGGCAGCGGACGTTCGGCGGCTGACCGTCGCCATGCGCCCGCCTGGCCGCATCGGAACGAGCCGGTCATCGCCGGTTCAGCCGCCGGGGCGGACATGGCGGGGCATGGCTGGAGCCGCTCGCACGCCGCGCCGGACGATCTCGCTCGCCTCGCGTTTCGCGATGCTGCTTGCGCTGAGCTTCATGGCGCTGGTCCGGCCCGCGCTGGCGCAGACCGTGCTGCGCGACGCCGAGACCGAGGCGCTGTTTCGCGACATGTCGCGGCCGCTCATCGAGGCGGCGGGCCTTAGGCCCGACAATGTCCAGATCGTGCTGCTGCAGGATCCGGAGATCAACGCCTTCGTCGCCGGGGGGCAGATCGTCTACCTCCAGACCGGCCTGATCGTGGATGCGCAGAACGCGAACCAGGTGCAGGGCGTGATCGCGCACGAACTCGGCCACATCACGGGCGGGCACATCGTCCGCATCGGCGAGGGCGCCCGCGCGGCGACCGGCATCAGCCTGCTTTCGCTGCTGATCGGCGCGGCCGCGATCGCCGCCGGCGCCGGCGATGCCGGCATCGGCGCGGTGATGGCCGGGCAGCAGGCGGCGATGGGCAGCTTTCTCGCCTTCAGCCGAACGCAGGAGGCATCGGCCGACCAGGCGGCGGTGAGCTTCCTGCATCGCGCCCAGGTCAGTGGTCGCGGGCTGCTCGCCTTCTTCGGCCGGCTGCAGAACATGGAATATCGGATGGGCTATTCGCAGGATGCGGACGCCTATGCGCAAACCCATCCGCTTACCGGCGATCGCATCCAGCTCCTGCAGCACCTGCTCGAAGCCGATCCGGCGTGGAACAGTCAGACCGACCCCGCGCTGGAGGCGCGATTCCAGCGCGTGCGCGCCAAGCTGATCGGCTACGTGCAGGATCCGGCGCGCGTGCTCGCCATGTATCCCCAAAGCGACCAGTCGGTGCCGGCGCGCTATGCCCGGGCCTATGCTTGGCATCGCGCGGCGCATCCCGAGCGCGCGCTGGCGGAGGCCGACAGCCTGCTTGCCGAGGCGCCGAACGATCCGTTCTTCCTCGAACTCAAGGGCCAGATCCTGCTCGAAACCGGCCGGCCGCAGGAGGCGGTGGAGGTGCTGCGCCGGGCCGTGAACGCCGCGCCGGACCAGCCGCTGATCGGCGCCCTGTTCGGTCATGCCCTGATCGCGACCGAGGATCCCAACAATTTCGCCGAGGCCGAGCGGGTGCTCAAGGTCGCGGTCCAGCGCGACAATTCGAACCCGTTCGCCTGGTATCAGCTCGGCATCATCTATGATCGCGAGGGCGACGAGGCGCGCGCTGCGCTCGCCACTGCGGAGCGCTACAATCTCCAGGGCCAGGCGCAGCTCGCGCTGGTCAACGCCGAGCGGGCGATGATGGGCCTGCAGGTCGGGACGCCCGACTGGTTGCGCGCGCAGGATATCGCGATGGTGTCGCGGACCGCCGCGCAGCGTCGCCAGCGGGACAATTGATGGGGCGCGAACGCGGCGGCAGCATCGGCGGCTGGGCGCTTGCGGGCGTTGCGCTGCTGCTCGGCAGCGCGATCGGCGTGGGAGTGATGCTCGCCGCGAACGGCTATTTCATCCGTTCCTATCTGCTCGCGCACCCGGAGGTGCTGCCCGAGGCGATGGACCGGCTCCAGGCGCAGCAGGCGGCTTCCGCCGTGGCGGCCAACCGCGAGGCGCTGACGACGCCCTTCCACGGCGCCTGGGCGGGCGCGGCGGACGGCGATGTCATACTCGTCGAGTTCTTCGACTATGCCTGCCCCTATTGCCGCGCCTCCAACCCTGACGTCGCCCGGCTGCTGAGCGAGGACCCGCGGCTCAAGGTCGTCTGGCGCGATTACCCGGTGCTCGGCCCGGCGAGCGAGCAGGCGGCAATCGCCAGCCTCGCCGCGGCGCGGGCGGGACGTTACCGCGCTTTCCACGACGCGCTCTACGCGGCCGGACGCCCGAGCGCGGCAACGATCGCGCAGGCCCGCGCCGTGGCCGGCCTTCCGGAACCGTCGCTGACCGAGGAGATCCGCGCCGAGGTGCAGCGCAACTACGAACTCGCCCGCGCGATCGGGGCGAGCGGCACGCCGACCTTCGTCATCGGCGATCAGGTGCTGCAGGGCGCGGTCGGCTATCAGGCGCTCAAGGACGCCATCGCCGCGGCGCGGGAGGCGAGGGGAGGCTGAGCCTCAGCCCTTGAAGCCCTGCGCGACCACATACCATTCCGACGAATCCTTGCGACTCGCCGGCGGTTTGGCGTGCTTGACGCTGGAGAAGCGCCGCTTGAGCTCTGCGACGAGCGTCGTGTCGGCGCCGCCCGCCAGCACCTTCGCCACGAAGGCGCCGCCCGGCTTCAGTACCTGGCAGGCGAAATCCAGCGCGGCCTCGACCAGCGCCATGGTGCGCAGGTGGTCGGTCTGCGGGTGGCCGACCGTGTTCGCGGCCATGTCGGACAGGACGAGATCGGCCGGGCCGCCAAGCGCCTCCTGCAGTCGCGCCGGCGCCTCCTCGGCGAGAAAATCCATCTGGAGCAGGACGGCGCCCTCGATCGGGTCGGCGGGCAGGAGGTCGATCCCGACGACCGTCGCCTTGGGCGCCTTCTGGCGCACCACCTGTGTCCAGCCGCCCGGCGCGACGCCGAGGTCCACGACCCGCTGCGCGCCCTTGAGGAAGCCGAAACGCTCGTCCAGCTCGATCAGCTTGTAGGCCGCGCGCGAGCGATAGCCCTCGGCCTTGGCGCGCCGCACATAGGGATCGTTAAGCTGCCGCTCGAGCCAGCGGGTCGAGCTCGCACGGCGGCGCCGTGCGGTGCGGACGCGGGTGCGCGGGCCGCCGCTCCTCACGGGGTGGCCCAGGCGTTGCAGGGCGACGGACAGATCATATCGGGTGGCCGTCGCGGGCCATCAGCGAGCGCAGGATGCCCTCGCGAATGCCCCGGTCCGCGACGCCGAGCGTCTGCGCGGGCCAGATGTCCATGATCGATTCGAGGATCGCGCAGCCCGCCACGACCAGGTCCGCCCGGTCGTGACCGATGCAGGAATAGCGCGCGCGCTCCTCGTGGCTCATGCCGGAAAGAGCGGCGCAGATCTCGCGCATCGACTCGACCGGCACCTGCAGTCCGTCGATCGCGCGCCGGTCGTAGCTGGGCAGGGCGAGGTGGACGCTGGCCAGGGTCGTCACCGTGCCGCTCGTCCCCATCAGCCGGATGTCCTTCTTGTCGGCCGGCAACAGGTCCACGAAGCGCGCGAAGGCGTGGCGGACGCGCTCACGCATCCGCCCGTAGGCGGCCAGCCGTTCCTGGGTGGTCGCGAAGCCGCGGCCCTCGCTCTCGGTCAGCGAATAGACGCCCCAGGGCGCGCTCCACCAGCATTTGATCCGGGGCTCGCCGCCCTCCGTGTCCACCAGCACCAGCTCGGTCGAGCCGCCGCCGATGTCGAAGATGAGCGCCGGGCCGTCGCCGGGCTGGAGCAGCCGGTGGCAGCCCAACATGGCGAGGCGCGCTTCCTCCTCCGGCGCGATGATCTCGAGGCAGATGCCGGTCTCGCGACGCACCCGTTCGACAAAATGGCGGGCGTTGACCGCCCGCCGACACGCCTCGGTCGCGACCGAGCGGACCAGGCCGACCCGCCGCCGCCGCAATTTCTCCGCGCAGATGCGCAACGCGGCGATGGCGCGGTCCATCGCGCCCTGCGAGAGCTTGCCGCTGGTCGCCATGCCCTCGCCGAGGCGCACGACGCGCGAGAAGGCGTCGATGACCTGGAATCCGTTTTCGCAGGGGCGGGCAACGAGCAGCCGGCAATTGTTGGTGCCGAGATCGATCGCGCCGTACGTGTGGCGAGGCGGCGGGCGGCGGAAGGGCCTCGAACTGTCGGGCTCCGTCCCGGCCGGCTCGCGAGCCGGCGCCTGCGGCGCCATCACGGCATGCTGCGGCATTTCAGACGTCTCTTATATTCTCGTTTCGGCCGGCCGAAGCCGCCCGTTGACCTGAGGCCCTTGTACATGAACGGGTTTTCAGGAGCAAGGCGCGCCGCCGCGCGTCCGTTGACAGAGCGGCCCAGCCTGCCTATTTCGCGCGGCCGTTGCCCCGTCGTCTAATGGTAATTTTCCAACGACTTAGGGGCTTCAAGCACTTAGCTGGCGAAACCTGTGCGACGCGGCTTCAAATCCGGGGTCGGCGTCGCACGGCCTAGGGTATGATCCCGTCGATCCGTTGCTTGATATTGACGATCTCGTCGGCGAGCGCGCCGAGATCGTCGGCGATGCTGTCGACCGCCTCCAGCGCGACCGCCTGCGCGCTTTGCGCCTGCACCTGGGCATTGGCGCGCGCCGCGGCCTGCGCCTGCTCGGCGTAGCGTTTGGCATTCCCGTAGCCGCGCATCATCCCTCCTCGTCACACGTGAGCCCGTAGAACACGCGCACCCAGCAAATCCGCGCATTGGCCTCGCCCAGCGCCGCGTCCAGCGCGCGCACGAAGGCGGCCATCTGCGCGTCGCTCACGCACAGGCGGCCTGGATCGAACGCGCACGGCACGCTGGCCGGCGGCACCGGCGGCCGCGGCACCGGCCGCAGCCGCTGCTCGGGCGGCCGATCAACGGCCGGACCGGTTTCGCAGCTCGCCAAGCACAGCGTCGGCAGCAGGGCCGACAGGCTGGCGAGCAGCGTCAGGATGGGCCTGGGTCGCATTTCGCTCTGCCTCCTCCAATGCCCGCGCACGGGCCGTCTCGCGCTCTCTGATCGCATCTCCGGCCTCGTCGGCCCGGATGATCCCCCGCGCCGTCTCGCGCGCCCTGGCGGCCTCCTGGGTGGCCTCGTGGCGGCGAATGACCGCATGGTCGTAGATCGCCTTCGCCGCCCACAGCGCCAGCGCGCCCGCGACGATCGCGCCCGCGATGATCACCGCCCGCGCCGCTCGCGGCGACAGGCTCGGCAGGAGATAGGCGGCGAGGCGCGCGATCATCGTCATTGTCCCTCTGCTTGGTCGCTGATCTCGAACCCGTCGCGCCCGGCCCGGATCGTGCGCCGGACGAGCAGCGCCGCCAGCGCGGTCATGCCGACGAGGATCTGCGCGTGCGCCGCGAGGGCGAGGTAGAATGCGAGCTGGGCATCGCGGCGGGTGAGATAGACGCCGACAGCGGCGAACAGCGTCATCACGATGCAGCCGCCCAGGATCGCGGCGAACGCCCAGGCGCGGCGCTCCGGCGTATCGAAGCTGAACCCCCTCATGCCGCCCTCACCTGGCGGGCCAGCCACCCATATTCAAACGCCTCCTGGCTGGGATTGCGCTCGGCGATCTCGACATAGCGAGCGCTGCGCAGCGCGCGCACCGCCCACAGCACGTCGAGCCCCTCGTCGGTGCCGCGCCGGCCGATGTAGCGGTCGAGGGTGAACAGCGTCATCGGCCCGATCACGCCGTCGACCACGATGTCGGGATAGTCCGCCGCCTGCCGGTTCAGCACGTTGAGCGCGCGCTGGAGGAGCCGCTGCATGATTTCCGGCCCTTGCGAGACTTCGACGTAGCGATTCAGCGCCGACATGCGCTTGCTCGCCTCCTCGGCGATGAGGCCGAGCCGCACCGCCAGTTGGCGATCCTCGCGCGCCGCCGGGTTGAGCAGCTTGAGGTAGCCGGAAATGGAGCCGGTCGCGGCGCGACCGATCGGCAGCCCGTTGAACGCGCGCGTCACCGCCTGGAAGCCGACATCGGTGAGCGCCGTTATCGACGCGGCGCCGAGCAAGGCGGAGGTGAGGAAGTTTCGGACGCCGCCCATCACGCGCGCGAGCTGCTCGTTGACCGGCGAATTGAGGTCGCCGGACACGGAGTCATAGAGCTGGCCGAGCAGGAACGCCGTCGCGCGCGCGCGCGAAATCCCGTCCTGGCCGGGGTCCGGCGCCTCGGCCGCGCGCTTCTGAACCAGGTCCTGCATCCAGCGCAGCGTCGCGCGCGGATTAGGCCCCAGCATCTCCATCAGCGCGATGTCGCGCGCCATGCCGGCGACGTGGCCGGTCATGGCGTCGAACGCGCTGCCCGTGCCATATTTGTCGTGATAGTCCAGCTAGTCGTCGGCTGACTTGAACACGAAGAAGCGATGATCCGCGCGGCGGTTGGCGAGCTTGCCCTGGCCCATGCCGCCGGCCTCGCGCCTGATCCATCCATCGCTGCGGATCACGTCATAGGCCGCGCGAAGCGCCTCCTCGATCCTTTCCTCGGTGAAGGGCTGGCCGGTCGCGTCGTCGATCATCCGCGACAGGTCCAGCTTCGGCAGGATGTCCGCGCGCCATTGCTCGTAAGGCACGGCGCGCACGCGCACCGGATCGTGCGCCTGCGGCAAGCCCCAGTCGGCGCGCTTGGCGATATTGCCCCCGGCGCGGTTGAAGCGCTGGCGGGCATATTCGCTCGCCGCGCGCCAGCCCTCGACCAGCTCCTTCGCCGAGCGGTTGCCCGTATCCTCGCCGAACGCCTCGCGGATGAGGTCGCGCAAGCCGGTCTTGTCGCGCGCCTCGCCGAGCAGGTTGCGGCTGTGACGGAACAGCACCGCGTCCATGCGCGCGTGCAGCCGCCCCAGCACCGCGCGGCTCTGCGCGTCGACCTCCTCCAGGATCGCGATCGGCGTGGCATGAATGTCGCCCGCGTCGATGCGCTGGAGGATGCGCTGCTGCGCGCGGATTTGAAGCCCGGTCTGGCGACGCATGAGCGCGTTTGCATGGTCCAGCTCGGCCAGCGTCAGGCGGCTCGCCTCGGCGGCCGCCGCCTCGTCGCTCATGCTTGCGCGAAGCCGCCGGAAGTGACGCGCATAGGCGCGCCGCGCGCGCTCGCCGTCGCCCTTGCGGATGCGGCCCTGCTCGATCAGGCCGGGGATGCAGTTCGCCAGGCTCATTCGCCGCCCCCTTTGGGCGGCGTCATGCACTGCCGCATCTCGTCAACGGCGCGCTCGGCCTCGTCCAGCTCGTCGAGCACGCTGGCGATGTCGATCTCGTCGCCGTCCTCGTCGAGTCGGAACGTCTGATCGGCGCGCGCGGCGGCGTCCGGCGCCTCGCCGGCCGCCTCCATCGCCAAATCGTGGGTCAGGCTGTCTGCTTGGGCTCTGTGGGCTCTGGCGTCGGGGCCGGTGGGGTCGGCGAACCCTGCGCTTTCTGGATCTGCTTCAAGTTCCTGAGCGAGCGCTCCACGCGCGCCCGCGTCTCCGGCGTCAGGCCCGGATGGTCCGCCGCCGCTGTCAGCCTCGAAATCGCCTGTTCCCTCCGCTGCGGCGTCATCATAGTTGATCTCCTCCTCCCAGCGGCGGCCAGCGTCGTCCATAGCAAAGTCTGGCGTCCCTGTCTCGGCCGCCGCATCCTCCAGGTCGCGGAACGCGGCCGCCTCGATCGCATCGAAAAGCGCCTCCTCCGGTTCCGTCGCATAGCCGTTGACCAGGCGGAAATGCGCGTCGGCCATGGTGGCCTCGTCCACCTCCAGCCCCTGGTCGTAGGCGAGGTTATCAAGCCACTGCATGGCGGCCTCCTCAAACTCATTGGCGCTCCGCGCGCGCGCGGCGCTCCGCCAGCTCGTTGAGGTCGTATTCCGAATAAATGGACTCCCCTCCGAACGGCTGCTCACGCCGCCGCCTCGCGCGGCGTCAGCTCGGCGCGCCACTGCTCGATCGGGTAGAAGTGATCGGGGCGGACGGCGCCGCCGGTGAACAGGAACAACCCGCGCTTGGCCTGGGTGCTCGGTTCCTTGCGGCCCTCGTCGTGAAACAGCCGCTCCCAGCTATACCAGGTCTGGACCGGCACGGGCTTGCCGATCAGCTTGGCAAGTCGGTCGGCGCACTCGGCCACCGTGAGCCCGTGCCGCTTGCGCCACCGTTTCAGCTCATTGTCCCGAACTTGGACAGTGCTAGGGGGGCTGTGCTCGACCATTGCATTGTTCTGCCACCAGCTTAAAAATCGCACAAGCCCGTCCCCGCCATTTTCTGTGGACAGCGTAAGACTCGTGAGCGCGATCGTCCTACCGTTTCGGCCAATGACGAAGCCAGCCGACGCGCTCCCGAACCGCGTGCGCCTGTTCCGCAAGGCACGCGGCATGACGCTCGAACAGGTCGCGCTCGAAATCGACTGCTCGATCCCGCAGCTCAGCGACCTGGAGCTGGGCCGGCGCCAGCTTCATCTCGACTGGCTCCGCAAGATCGCGCGCGTGCTCGGCGTCCGCCCGGCCGACCTGCTCCTTGAGAGCGACGGCGCGCCTACGCTCCAGGAGATCGCGCTGATCGACCGTTTCCGCGCCGCCACGCCGGCGCAGCGCGAGCAAATCCTGCGAATGGCGGAGGTGCTCGCGCCGGCCGCGCCGCCGTCGGGAGCCGCCTGAAAAATGAAGGGCTTGGACACGATTTAGCACATAGCGTAATTTTGTCCTTAACCCGAATTAAGCGTATAGCTTAAAAAAGCCTCCCGACTAAGGGAGGTTGCGTTGACGAACATCCTCGAATTTCCGGCTATTGCGGAACGGTCGCTGCGCGACCATGCCGCGCCGGCGCTGCGCTCCGGCGCTGCGCTCCGGCGCTGCGCTCCGGCGATGCCGATGTGGCCTTCATCGCCCGCGAACTCCGCATGTCGCACCGCCCGCTGCGCGCGGTGATCGAAACGGTGCGCGAGCTGGTGCGGCATCATGGCTTCCCGGAGCCGCGCACGCCGCGCTTCGTTGCCGGTCGCCGCCTGCGCGGCGCCGATGCGGTCTGGAAGCGCGCGGTGTGGGACCGCGACGCCGTGCTGCGCTGGTTCGAGCACGATCTTCCCCCCGGCGAGGCGGCCGCCCGTGCCGCCTCGCAACGGCTTGCCGTGCGCGCGGACCTCGCGGCCCGCGCCGCCCAGCTCGCGGAGGCGCTGTGATGGCCGACGATCTCGACAAGGCGCTGCGCGACTGTGGTTTCAGGGACGCCGATACCAGCAACTGCATTCTGACCGAGGGCCACGTCCCGACGCCGCACTATCTGACGCTGCCGATCTGCGGCAAGCCCGCGCGGAGCTACAGCGGCGACGGCCTGATCGTGTCGATGCTCGCGGGCGGCGGTTTGCCGCCGGTCGGGGTCAACGCGATCGGCAGCGGCGGCAATCTCGCGATTCACATGGGGGTCGACGCCGCCAACCTGCGTAGCTTCGCCGCCGCCGCGCTGGCCACCGCCGACACGCTCGACCGGCGCGCGGGAGTTCAGTGATGCGCCGCTGTCCGCTCTGCGCCGAGCCGGCGCCCTGCCGCCGCTGCGTCGATCCGTCCGCCTCGCGGCTCGGCGAGCAGGACGAGGGATCGGTCTGGACGGTGACGCTGCTGGGCCTGGGCTGCCTCGCCCTGCTCGTCGTCCAGTTCGCCTATCTCACCTGGCTGGGGTCGATCCGATGATGCCGTGCCTCACCATCGTGGCCTGCGCCCTGGTTGCCGCCGGCGGTATCGTCGCCGCCTCCGCCCGCTGGGATGTCGAGCCGGGGACGCCCTGGCGCGTCCGGTTTAAGGTCGCCGTCATCACGGTGCTGGCCGCGGCGGCGTTCCTCTTTCGCGGACGCCGCATCACGTCCGTCACGATCAGGTCGAAACGGCGATGAGCGGCGTCGGCGGCCCCCTGTGCTGCGTTCCCGAAGCCTTCCGCGTCCCCCAATCCGCGGAAGCCGGCGCCGCCGCTCTCGACCCCTCCGGCGGCGGCGCCCCCTCTCCCTGTGCCTCCCACGTCACGCTGGGCGGCACTCCTCCGGCCGCGGCGGGCTTTTGTCCCTCCGGGTCCGCCGCGGCCGGCTTTTCCTGGGATGGACAGGACCCGCAACTCAATGATTGAAGATCTTCTCTGCGATGCGCCGGGCGCCGCGCCGCTGCCCCAGGACTGGCTGGACGTCATCGCCCAAATCTACGCGAGCGAAAGCATCTGCGATGTGCTCTCCAAGCGCGTCGAGCAGGCCCTCCGCTGGGGCCACACGCCGGCCGCCGACGCGGAGCGGCCGCCGGTGCGCATCGCCCGCGAAGCCTATGACCGGCTGCGCGACGTGCTGCCGATGCTCGATCGCGAGCGCCTGGACGCCGCCACGATCGACACCGCGCTCAAGAAGGTGACGGCGAGCGCCGCCATTCTGCTGGCGCTGCACGATCGCCTGAGCCTCGCCGCGGGCGAAGCCGACGAACAGGAGGCCGCCCCGTGAACGCCCTCTGCGATCCGCCGGTGCGCCTGCGCCGCTCGCAGCGCGAGCTGCTCGAACTGATGATCGCGGGCAACCGCTTGACCGAGATCGCACAGATGTGGGGCGTGCGCGTGCAAAGCGTCCACGATTCCGTCGTCCGCATCCGCCGCAAGCTGGGCGCGCGCACGTCCTACGACATGATCGTGATCGCCGTGCGCGACCGCCATGTGACGCTGCCGGTTCGGCGGCCGGCCAGGAGCATCCGCGCATGATCTTCTACACGCGCCCCAGCCGCGTCGAGGCGTTCCGGCTGACCCACGAGAACCGCGACCATCCCGAGGAATGGCCGGGCTGGATGCGCGAGGCGTATGCAAAGGTCTGGAACGAGGTCGGCGCCGTCAGCGACATGCTGGGCAGCCGCTCGCTCTACGTCCGCGATCGCATCGGCGCGATGCTGGTCTGCCATCTCGACTGGTGGATCGTCCGCAACGACCAGAGCGACCTGTCGGTTTATGACCCGGAGACGTTCGCGCAACGCTTCGTCCCCTCGCTCCGCACGGTCCTGGAGGAGGCCGCGCAATGAGCCGGGGCCACCCGCCGGATTATCACGCCTACCGGCCCCTGCCGGGCGGCGATTAGCTTGAACTGCTCTGCGCCTGTGCGCGCCTGGCGGCGGCCGCGCGCGTGCGGCACGGCATGGACGGCCTGGTCCATGTCACTGTCGTTTCGCCGTCGGCGCCCCGGCGCGGCTATCAGCCCGCCCGACGCCTGGTCCGAGCGCGATCTCGAACCGGCCCGCCTGCTGTGATCGGAGGAGACCTATGCGCCTGTTCAACTGGCATTCGTATCGCTTCGGCCCCCACGGCATCACCTTCAAGGGCGAAGACGAGGCGGGGCGGCCGGCCCGGCTGGATCATGTCGTCAGCATCTGGACGAAGGAAGGCAAGGCCTTTGTCGCGCAGCCCGGCGTCGATCAGATTCACACGCTCGAAACCTGCGCGCCGCCGCGCGTCCGCCGTTCGCCGGCATCGGCCGGCGAGGGGCGGCGGTAAGCCGCTTGGCCGCCGCCCCGCATCGCTCACGGGAGGGAAGGATGACCGCACCCAACAAGAAACCGAGCGCGCCGATCGACATCAACGCGCAGCTCCGCGCCGATATCCGCAAGCGCGACTGGAGCCGCGTCCACCTGGAGGCGGACCGCCGGCCGCACGTCCCGCTCTGGCCCCGCCGCTGGGGCTACACCGACCCCGTTTTGCGAAGGACCAGGAGCGTCGCATGAGCGGCGTCGGCACCGACGGCTTCCTCGACGGCGACGGCGAGGGCTACGGCGAAAGCTACAGCTACAGCTACGGCGACGTCGACGAGGATGAGGATGAGGATGATTGACCCGCCGCCACCGCGATCCTAGCCTCCCTTTCCGCTTCGCTGCTCCCGAGGCCCGTCATGCCCAACCAAATCCCCTATCTGTCGCCGTCGAGACCGCGGCCCGGCGCGGTCTATCACTGGAAGCCCAGCCCGAAGCTGCGCCGCATGGGCTGGACCAATCTCAAGCTCGGCTCCGATTGGTCGCTGGCCGTGAAGGCGGCGATCGCGCGCAACGAGGAAGTGAGGGCCGCGATCGAGGCGGCCGCGACGAGCGGCCGCGCCGTCGTGCCGCGCCGGCCGCGCTGGCGCGATCTGGTGCGCGAATATCTCCGCTCGCCTGAGTTCACCGACCTCAAGCCCAAGAGCCAGGCCGAATATCGCTCGCGCGTCCGCACGCTCACCTTATGGGCGATGGACGGCGATCTGCTGCTCGACCATCTCGATCGCGCGATGATCCTGGACCTGCGCGACGCGCTCGTGCGCGACGGGCGCAAGCATCGCACCGCCGCGCTGCTGCGCGTCCTGCGCGTCCTGCTCGGCTTTGCCGCGCGGCGCGGGTGGGTGGCCGATGGCCTCGCCACGAATATCGACATTCCCGAAGCGCCCTCGCGCAAGCGCGTGCTGACGCCGGCGGAGGCCTATCGCCTCGTCGACGCCGCCAACGCCTCCGGCCAGCCGCGCCTCGCCCTGGCGATCCTGCTCGGCTTCTGGACCTTCCAGCGGCAGGGCGATCTGCTCTCCCTGCGCCGTCTGTCGCTGCGGCGCATGGATGACATGAGCGCCCGCGCGCGCCGCGTCCTCGCCGGCCCTGACGGCTTCGTCAACGGCCTGCGGCTCTGCCAGGCCAAGACGAGCGCCTGGGTGGACATTCCGCTGCCCTGGACGCTGTGGACGATCCTGGAGGATGAGCTGGCGCGGCAAAGCGAGGCAGAGCGGCACTGGGGCCTGCTGCTGCCGCGCGAGGGCGGCGAGGACGAGCCCTGGCCGGACTGGGCGTTTCAGCGCGCCTTCCGGGATCTCCGCGAGGCGGTCGGCCTTGGCGATGTCCAGTTCCGCGACCTGCGCCGCTCCGGCATGGTGTTCTTCCGCGAATGCGGCGTCGAAATCCAGTTCATCACGGCCATCAGCGGCCATGCCGTGCTCGGCCGCAAAACGATCCTCGATACCTACATGCCCGGCAACAGCCGGTTTGCGGCCGAGGGCATGGCGATCGCCTGGGAGGCGTGGCAGGCCCGGCGCGCCGAGGGCCGGCACGAGCAGCACGGCTAGATCGTCGCACGTGCGACGCTTTTTTCGTCGCACGGCGCGTCGGCCGAGCGGGCTTGACCAAGGCGAATCAACACCTTATCTGCGCAGCCCGTTGCCCCGTCGTCTAATGGTAAGACTACGGACTCTGACTCCGTCAATCGTGGTTCGAATCCACGCGGGGCATCCAGTTTTTTTACTCCCCCGCGCGACAACAGGATAACGTGCTGTCTGGCGCGCTCGCATGACGTTTATCGCATCCTATCCAGATTTGTTTATCGCATCCTATCCAGATTTTAAGTTGACCGGGTCCCGGCCCGTTCGCATGGCGCTGCGACGATCTGCGGCGCCGCGGCCGGGCCGGGATGCCCTGGTTCTGACGGCTGGACGGGGCCAGCCCGTCTTGCGATGGCAGACCCGCCGCTGTGGCGGGACCGGACGCGCCGCGCGGCCGATCCCCGGATGTTGATGGACGGAGGCCGGATTTGAACGGTGGGGAGAGGACGAGTTCGGCCGACCAACGAATGAGCCGCCGCGGCGCCCCGACGCTCACCCGTTCGCCCACGGCCCTGCTCGGCCTCGCCCTGCTGGCGCTGGCCGCCTGCTCGGCGGGCGAAAGCGGGAGCGGCGGGCGCAGCCGCGGCGAGCAGGGGACGCCCGAGGTCGGCTATGTCGTCGTCCAGCGCGGTGCCGTCCCGATCGTGCAGGAGCTCACGGGGCGCACCGCCGCCTACGAGACCTCTGAGGTGCGCCCGCAGGTTTCCGGCGTGATCCGCGCGCGGCTGTTCACCGAAGGCGGCATGGTCCGCGCCGGGCAGACGCTCTACCAGATCGATCCCGCGCCGTTCGAGGCGGCGGTGGCGCAGGCCCGCGCCAACCTCGCCGCCGCGATCGCGACCCGCGACGCGGCGCGCACGCGCGCCCAGCGCTATGCGCCGCTCGCGCAGATGGAAGCGGTGAGCCAGCAGGAATATACCGACGCGCAGGCCGCCGCGCGGCAAGCCGAGGCCGCGGTCGAGCAGGCGCGCGCCGCGCTGCGCACCGCCGAGATCAACCTTAATTACACGCGCGTGCCCGCGCCGATCAGCGGCCGGATCGGGCGGTCGCTGGTCACGGTCGGCGCGCTCGTGACCGCGAACCAGGCCGAGCCGATCGCCACGATCCAGCGGCTCGATCCGATCTATGTCGATATCCAGCAGTCGAGCGCGGACCTGCTCGCGCTGCGGCGCGCGCTCGCGGCCGGCGGCGCCGTGCCGGCAAGCACGAGCGTCCGCCTTCGGCTCGAGGACGGAAGCGACTATGGCTATGCCGGCACCGTCCAGTTCTCCGAGGTCACCGTCGATCCTTCGACCGGCACGGTGACGCTGCGCGCCCGCTTCCCCAATCCGCAGGGCCTGCTGCTGCCCGGCATGTTCGTGCGCGCGATCTTCGCCCAGGCGGTGAACACCGAGGCCATCCTGGTGCCGCAGGCCGGCGTCTCGCGCGATCCGCGCGGCAACGCGACCGTGCTCGTCGTCGGACGAGACAACAAAGTCGTCCAGCGCACGGTGACGGCGGCGCGCGCCGTCGGCCAGAACTGGGTCGTGACCTCCGGGCTCAACCCCGGCGATCGCGTGATCACCGAGGGCACGGCGCGGGTGCGCCCGGGCCAGCTCGTGCGGCCGGTGCCGGCCGGCACCCCTCAGCGAATCCGGCCGTCGGCGGGCGGCGGACGCGCGGGCGCCTGACGTCGGATGCTCTCCCGGATTTTCATCGACCGGCCGATCTTCGCCTGGGTCATCGCGATCATCATCATGCTCGCGGGCGCCGGGGCGCTGTTCACGCTGCCGGTGGAGCAATATCCGGATATCGCCCCGCCCAACGTCAACATCAGCGCCAACTTTCCCGGCGCCTCGGCCCAGACGCTGGAGAACAGCGTCACCCAGGTGATCGAGCAGCAGCTCACCGGCATCGATGGCCTGCTCTATTTCACCTCGACGTCCAGCTCGCGCGGCCAGGTCAGGATCACCGCCACCTTCGACAAGGGCGTCGATCCGGACACCGCCCAAGTGCAGGTTCAGAACAAGGTCCAGCAGGCGCTGCCCCGCCTGCCGCAGCAGGTGCAGCAGCAGGGCATCAACGTCACCAAGTCCAACCCGGATTTTCTCCTCGTCGCCGCAGTCTACGATGCGACCGACCGGATGACGAACCAAGACGTCTCCGACTATCTCGTCTCCAATTTCCAGGACGCGATCGGGCGTATCCCCGGCGTCGGCGACACCAACGTGTTCGGCGCGCCCTACGCGATGCGGATCTGGCTCGATCCGCAGAAGCTGGCGAGCTTCCAGCTCATGCCGGGCGACGTGCTGGCCGCGATCCGCGCGCAGAATACCGAGGTCGCCGCCGGCGAGATCGGCGCACAGCCGATGCCGGACACGCAGATGCTGGACGCGACGGTCACCGCCCAGTCGCGGCTCCAGACGCCCGAGCAGTTCCGCAACATCATCCTCAAGACGCAGCCCGACGGGTCGATCGTCCGTCTCTCCGACGTCGCCCGCGTCGAGCTCGGCGCCGAGAACTACCAGGTCATCAGCCGGATCAACGGCCATCCCGGCGCCGGCCTCGCTGTGAGCCTCGCGCCCGGCGCGGACGCGCTCAAGACGGCCGAGCTGGTCAAGGCGGAGATCGAGCGGCGCGCCCGCGATTTCCCGCCCGGCCTCGAATATGCCTTCCCCTCGGACAGCACCCACTTCATCAAACTTTCGATCGAGGAAGTCTCGAAGACCCTGTTCGAGGCGATCGTGCTGGTCGTCATCGTCATCTTCGTCTTCCTCCAGGGCTGGCGGCCGACGCTGGTGCCCGCAATCGCGGTGCCGGTGGTGCTGCTCGGCACCTTCGCGGTCCTCGCGGTGGCGGGCTTCTCGATCAACACGCTGACCCTCTTCGGGCTGGTCCTCGTCGTCGGCCTGCTCGTCGACGACGCGATCGTCGTGGTCGAGAATGTGGAGCGCCTGCTCGAGGAAAATCCGGGGATGAGCCCGCGCGAGGCGACGATCAAGTCGATGGGCGAGATCCAGATGGCGCTGATCGGCATCGCGATGGTGCTTTCGGCGGTGTTCCTGCCGATGGCCTTCTTCGGCGGCTCGACCGGCGTGATCTACCGCCAATTCTCGATCACGATCGTCTCGGCGATGGTGCTCTCGGTGCTGGTCGCGCTGATCTTCAGTCCGGCGCTCACCGCCTCGGTGCTCCGCTCGCGCGAATATGAGACGAGCCATCGCGGCTGGCTCGATCGCCGCTTCCCCGGCGCGATGGAGCGGCTGCGTGGCGCCGGTGCCGCCTTCAACCGCGGCTTCGCCGCGATGGTCGCGAAGCATCAGGGCTGGGTGCGCTACGTGGTCGATCGCAAGGGGCTGTTCCTGGGCCTCTATCTCGGGATCACGGTGTTGCTCGTCGTCCTGTTCCTGCGGCTCCCGACCAGCTTCCTGCCGGTGGAGGACCAGGGCGGCGGCTTCCTGCAATACACGCTGCCGCCGGGTGCGACGCAGTCGCGCACTCTCGCCGTGCAGCGGGAGGTCGAGAACTATTTCCTCAACGAGGAACGTGCCAACGTCTCGACCATCTTCACGATCAGCGGCTCGGCCGGCGGCGGGCAGGGCGGTGGCCAGAATGTCGGCCGCGGCTTCCTTCACTTCGTGCCGTGGGACGAGCGTCCGGGCCGCGAGAACGGCGCCGCGGCGATCACCCGCCGCGCGACCCAGGCGCTCTCGGGCCTGCGCGATGTCGAGTTCTACTCGACGCTGCCACCGGCAGTGCGTGGCCTCGGCCAGTCCAACGGCTTTTCGATGCAGCTGCTGAACACGGGGCAGCTCAGCTACCAGCAGTTCAAGGCGGCGCGCGACCGGCTGCTCGAAATGGCGCGGCGCGATCCGGTCCTCGCCAACGTGCGCCTGTCTGGCCTCGAGGACGTGCCGACCTTGCGCGTCGACTGGGACGCGGCGGCGATGCAGACGCTGGGCGTCGATCCGGCCGACGCCAACGAGACGCTCTCGACCGCCTGGGGCGGGCGCTATGTCAACGATTTCATCGACCGCGGCCGGGTGAAGCGCGTCTACGTGATGGGCGACGCGCCCTACCGCGCCACGCCCGACGATCTCGGCAAGTGGTTCGTGCGCGCGCGCACCGGCGCGATGGTGCCCTTCTCCGCCTTCGCGCGCACCTCCTGGTCGCAGGCGCCCTCGACGCTGACACGCTTCAATGGCGTGTCATCCTACGAATTCCAGGGGCAGGCCGCGGCGGGCCACAGCTCGGGCGAGGCGATGGACCGGATCGCCGAACTCGCCGCGCGGATTCCAGGAACCTCGGTGGCGTGGAGCGGGCTTTCCTACCAGGAGCGGCTGTCGTCGGGGCAGGCGCCTTACCTCTATGCCCTCTCGCTGCTCGTCGTGTTCCTCTGCCTCGCCGCCCTCTACGAGAGCTGGTCGATCCCGATCGCGGTGCTGCTGGTGGTGCCGCTGGGTCTCGTCGGTGCGGTCTTCGCGGTGACGCTGCGGGGGCTGGAGAACGACATCTTCCTGCAGATCGGCCTGCTGACGACGATGGGCCTCGCCTCCAAGAACGCGATCCTGATGATCGAGTTCGCGGAGCAGGCCGAAAAGCGCGGCGCGCGGATCATCGACGCGGCGCTGGAAGCCGCGCGGATCCGGCTTCGCCCGATCCTGATGACCTCGGTCGCGTTCATGGCCGGCGTCTTCCCGCTCGCCATCGCCACCGGCGCCGGCGCCAACAGCCGCGTCGCGATCGGCACCTCGGTGATTGGCGGCATGCTCACCGCGACCATCCTCGCCGTCTTCTACATCCCGCTCTTCTTCGTCATCGTGCGGCGTTCGACGCGCGACATGCTCAATCGCCTGCACCACCGCGACGAGGATGGCGCGCGCCCCGGCCCGACCCAGGAGTCGGCATGATGCGGCGCGGCCTTCCCCTGCTTGCCGCGCTGGCGGCGCTCGCCGGCTGCACGCTGGAGCCGCGCTACGAGCGTCCGATCGCGCCGGTGCCGCCGAGCTGGCCCGCTGGCGACGCCTATCTCGCCGAGAGCGAGGCGGCGCTTCCCAGCGTGTCGTGGCGCGACGTCTTTCGCGACTCCCGGCTTCAGCAGGTGATCGAGCAGGCGCTCGCCAACAATCGCGACCTGCGCGTCGCCGCGGCGAACGTCGCCGCCGCGCGCGCCCAGTTCCGCGTCCAGCGCGCCGTGATCTTCCCCGGGGTCGAGGCGGGCGCCGGCGCGTCGGTCGCGGACCGCGGCAATACGGGCGGTGCCAACGGCGGCACGCAGGAGAGCTACAGCGCCGACCTCGGCGTCAGCGCCTTCGAGCTCGACCTGTTCGGACGCCTGCGCAGCCTCTCACACGCGGCGCTGCAGGACTATTTTGCGACCGAGGCGGCGCAGCGCGCGGCGCGCCTGTCGCTGGTCGGCGAGGTCGCCCGCGCTTGGCTCACTTATGCCGCCGACCGCAGCCTGCTTCGCATCGCCGAGCAGACGCGCGACAGCGCGCAGCGCTCGGTCGATCTCACCGGCGCGCGGCTGCGGGGCGGCGTCGCCTCGCGCATCGATTTGCGACAGGCGCAGACCGTGCTCGCCACAGCGCGCAGCGACGTCGCCGCCCTCACCACCGCCGTGGCGCAGGACCGCAATCTGCTCGAGCTGCTCGTCGGCGCGCGCGTGGAGGACAGGCTGCTCCCCGAGGGAATCGAGGCGAGCGAGAAGGCGCTCGCCGAGCTTCCCGCCGGGCTCAGCTCGGAAGTGCTGCTGCGCCGGCCCGACGTGGCCGAGGCCGAATATCGGCTGCGCGCCGCCAATGCGCGGACCGGCGCGGCGCGCGCCGCTTTCTTCCCGCGCATCAGCCTCACCGGCCTGCTCGGCACCGCGAGCGACGCGCTCTCTGGGCTTTTCGCGGGCGGCTCCTTCGCGTGGAGCGTGAGCGGCAACGCGACGCAGACGATCTTCGACGCCGGCGCCACGACGAACAACTTCCGCCTTGCCCGCGCCCAGCGCGAGGCCGCGCTCGCCCAGTATGAGCGGGCGATCCAAACCGCCTTCCGGGAGGTCGCCGACGCGCTCGCCCGGCGTGGCACGATCGACGACCAGCTCGCCGCGCAGCGCGACCTCGTCGAGGCGGCGCGCGACAATGCGGCGCTTTCCGATGCGCGTTATCGCGGCGGCATCGCCTCCTTCCTCGACAGTCTCGACGCGCAGCGCACCTCCTACGCCGCGCAGCGCTCGCTGGTCGCGACCCGGCTCGCCCGCGCGCTCAACCTTGCCGATCTCTACACCGCGCTCGGCGGCGACGCGCTCGCCGACGTCCAGCCCTACGCGCGCCAGACCCCGCCGCCGCAGACTGACGCCGCGCGCTGAGCGGTGCACCGATCCCGCTTCCCTTCGGCCGGCGAGTGGCCGAAAAGGGCGGGCGACCTGAAGGGAGGGCGGTGAATGGACGAGCTGCGGGCCGAAATCCTCGCCGCCATCGAGCCGCATCGCGGGCGGGGGCGCGTCGCGGACTATATCCCGGCGCTCGCGCGGGTCGATCCGCGCAAGTTCGGCATCGCCTTCGCCGACGAGACCGGCGCCGTCCACGGCGCCGGCGATTGCGACGAGCCCTTTTCGATCCAGTCGATCTCCAAGGTGTTCATGCTGCAGCTCGCGCTCGACAAGGTCGGCGCGAAGCTGTGGGAGAAGGTGGGGCGCGAGCCTTCGGGAAGCGCGTTCAACTCGATCGTCCAGCTGGAGAGCGAGCGCGGCATTCCGCGCAATCCGCTGATCAACGCCGGCGCGCTTGTCGTCACCGACCAGCTGCTCGCCGGCAGCACGATGGAAGCGGCGCTGGACGCGCTGCTCGGCCTGCTGCGCGCCGAGGCGCGCGACGATCGCATCTTCATCGACGAGGAGGTGGCTCGCAGCGAGGCGGAGACCGGCGCGCGCAATCGCGCGCTCGCCTGGTTCATGAAGAGCTTCGGCACGATCCAGGGCGACGTCGAACCGGTGCTCCAGACCTATTTCCACCAGTGCGCGGTGGCGATGAGCTGTCGTCAGCTCGCCCGCGCCGCGCTCTACCTCGCTTTCGACGGCAAGGATCCCGAGACCGGCCGCGCCGTGACCGCCTGGCATCGCGCGCGGCGGATCAACAGCGTGATGCTGCTGTGCGGCCATTACGACAATTCGGGGGAGTTCGCCTTTCGTGTCGGGCTGCCCGGCAAGTCGGGCGTCGGCGGCGGCATCCTCGCCGTCGCGCCGGGCCACGGCACGATCGCCGTCTGGTCCCCCGGCCTCAACGCCGCCGGCACCAGCGAGACCGGCGCGCTCGCGCTCGAGATGCTGGTGGAGAAGACGCGCTGGTCGGTCTTCGTGTGAGGCGGCTCAGGGCCGCCGGTAGATCGTCCCGCCCTTCATCACCATCCGCACCGCCCGCACGGCGCGGATGTCGCGCGTCGGATCGCCCTCGACGGCGACGAGGTCGGCGAGCAGACCGGGGCGGACGGCGCCGCGGTCGGCAAGGTGGAAGAGCGCGGCGTTGCCCGAGGTCGCGGCGATCAGCACGTCGGCGGGGCGCATCCCCCATTCGGCCATCAGCTCCATTTCGCGCGCATTGTCGCCATGCGCGAAGACGCCGACGTCGCCGCCGACGCACATGCGCACGCCCGCCGCCAGCGCCGCGGCGAAGCTCGCGCGCTTGGCGCGGATGGCCTGCGGCTCGGGCGCCTGGCCGTTCCAGCCGCGGTAGCGGGCGATCGCCTCGGTCGCGGCCAGCGTCGGGCAATAGCCGACGCCATGCTCGCGCATCAGCCGGAACACCTCCGGCGTGCCGCCGTCGCCATGTTCGATCGTGTCGATCCCGGCGAGGATCGCGCGGCGCATCCCCTCGGCGGTGCCGGCATGGGCGGCGGTGATCCGCCCCGCCGAATGCGCCGCCTCGATCGCCGGGCGCAGCTCCTCGACCAGGAAGGTCGGCCGGCCCGGCTCGCCGGGGCGCCAGCGATAATCGGTGTAGAACTTCACCGCGTCGGCGCCCGCGCCGATCTGGTGGCGGACCGTCGCGAGGAGATGTTCGCCGTCCGATTCCTCCGCGCCCAGCGCCGGCAGCTTGGGATCGGCGAGCTTGGGGCCGTAGGCGCCGGTGGCGACGATCGCGCGGGTCGCGACCAGCAGGCGCGGCCCCGGCACGATGCCGCGATCAATCGCCTCGCGCAGGCCGACATCGGCATAGCCCGCGCCCTCGGTGCCGAGATCGCGCTCGGTGGTGAAGCCCGCCATCAGCGTTTCGCGCGCCGCCACCGTCGCCCGCGCGACGCGCAGCGCCAGCGGCTCGCGCAGCACCTGATCGTCCCAGTTCGTCTCGTCATAGGGGTGGAAGAAGAGGTGGCTGTGCCCCTCGATCATGCCGGGCAGCAGCGTCATGCCCGGCAGGTCGATCACCTCGGCGCCAGTCGCGGTGACGTCCGGCCCGGCCGCCACGATGCGCGTGCCCTCCACCGGCACGCGCCAGCCCTCGTGCGGGGCGGGGTTCACGCCGTCGAACACGCGCGCCGGGCGCAGCAGGATCGGCGGCTCGGCGAGCGCCTGCGTCCCGTCGAGGCAGATCAGCAGCAGGGCCAGAAGCACGCGCATTGGTTCCTCCCCGGGGAAGTGTTATGGGCGCTCATCGGCTCCTACGTAGATTTGCGTAGGCCGCGAGCGTCGAAGTCACGCTAGTGCCGCAGGCGTTCGTCCGAAGGCAAGGGGAGCGAGATGGTCGTGTCCGATGCCGCATTGCTGCTCGCGCGATGGCAGTTCGCCTTCACGGTCAGTTTTCACTTCCTCTTTCCCGCCTTCACCATCGGTCTCGCCTCCTACTTGGCGGTGCTCGAGGGGTTGTGGCTGAAGACCGGGCAGGACCGGTATCTCAACCTGTTCAAATACTGGCTGAAGATTTTCTCCCTCGTGTTCGCAATGGGGGTCGTCTCCGGCATCGTCCTTTCCTACCAGTTCGGGACCAACTGGTCGGTCTTCTCGGATCGCGCCGGGCCGGTGATCGGCCCGCTCATGGCCTATGAGGTACTGACCGCCTTCTTTCTGGAGGCGGGCTTCCTCGGCGTGATGCTGTTCGGGATGGACAAGGTCGGCCGCGGCCTGCATTTCACCGCGACCGTGCTGGTCGCGCTCGGCACCTGCGTCTCGGCCTTCTGGATCCTCTCCGCCAACAGCTGGATGCAAACGCCGGCCGGCTGGCGCGTCAACGCCGATGGGCAGTTCGTCCCGAATGGCTGGCTCGACGTCATTTTCAATCCGAGCTTCCCCTATCGCTTCGTCCACACATTGATCGCCGCCTATCTCACCACCGCGCTCGCGGTCGGCGGCGTCGCGGCCTGGCACATGCTGCGCGGCCGCAAGACCGACGAGGTGAAGACGATGTTCTCGATGGCGATGTGGATGGCGGCGCTGGTCGCTCCGATCCAGATCGTCGCCGGCGACCTGCACGGGCTCAACACGCTCGCGCACCAGCCGATGAAGGTCGCCGCGATGGAGGGCCACTACCAGAGCCATCTCAGCGGCGCGCCGCTGATCCTGTTCGGCATCCCGGACGATGCGAACCAGGTGATGCGCGCCGCGATCGAGATTCCGCGCCTTGGCTCGGTGATCCTGAAGCACGATCCCAACGCCCCGATCGCCGGGCTCGACACCGTGGCGCCGCAGGACCGGCCGCCGGTGGACATCGTCTTCTGGTCGTTCCGGCTGATGGTGGGGCTCGGCCTGCTGATGTTCGCGCTCGGCATCTGGAGCTTCCTCGCGCGCTGGCGTCGCACGCTCTACGACTCGCGCGCGCTGCACCGCTTCGCGCTGCTGATGGGGCCGTCGGGCTTCGTCGCGGTGATCGCAGGCTGGGTGACGACCGAGGTCGGCCGGCAGCCCTGGGTGGTTTACGGCCTGCTGCGCACCTCCGACGGCGTCTCGCCCATCGCGGCGCCGGGCGTTACCGGCTCGCTGATCGCCTTCGTCCTCGTCTACGGCGCGGTGTTCACGATGGGCATCATCTACATGCTGCGGCTGATGGCGCATGCGCCGGCGGCGGGCGAGGCCGGTGCCGAGGAAATCCCGATACGCACGGCGGGCATCACGCCGGCCCCGGCGCTCGATCGGCCCGACGGGGAGGCGCACTGATGGACCTCACGATCATCTGGGCGATCATCATCGGCGTCGCGGTCGCGATGTACGTCTTCATGGACGGCTTCGATCTCGGCATCGGCATCCTGTTCCCGAGCTTCAAGGTCGGGAACGAGCGCAACCAGGCGATGAATGCGATCGCGCCCGTCTGGGACGGCAACGAGACCTGGCTGGTGATGGGTGGCGGTGGTCTGCTCGCGGCCTTTCCGCTCGCCTACGCGATCCTGCTTCCAGCGCTCTACGCGCCGCTCATCGCGATGCTGCTCGGGCTCGTCTTCCGCGGAGTGGCCTTCGAGTTCCGCTGGCGCGATCCGGCCCATCGCAAGTTCTGGGACGCCGGCTTCTGCCTCGGCTCACTGGTCGCGACCCTCGCGCAGGGCATCACGCTCGGCGCGCTGCTCCAGGGGATCGAGGTCCAGGGCCGCGCCTATGCGGGCGGCTGGTTCGACTGGCTGACGCCCTTCAGCCTGTTCACCGGCCTCAGCCTCATCGTCGCCTATGCGCTCCTCGGCGCGACCTGGCTGATGTGGAAGACGGACGGCGATCTTCACGCGCAGGCGCGCAAGCTCGCGACATGGCTGTTCCCGGCCTTCCTGGTCTTCGTGGGCGCAGTCAGCATTTGGACGCCCTACCTCGAGCAGCACTATTACGTTCGCTGGTTCGAATGGCCGGGCATCCTGGTGACCGGCATCATGCCCTTCGCATTCGGCGGCGTCGCACTGATCGGCTGGGAAGGCGTGCGGCGGGGGCGGGACTTCACCGCCTTTTTGTGCACGATCGGCCTGTTCGCGCTCACCCTTGTTGGGCTCGGCATCTCGATCTGGCCAGACGTGATCCCGGGCCGCGTGACCATCTGGGAGGCCGCGACGGCGCATAACAGCCAGGTCTTCATGCTGGTCGGCGCGGTCGTCCTGATCCCGATCATCCTCGCCTACACCGCCTGGTCCTACTGGGTGTTCCGCGGCAAGGTCGGCGAGGAGGGCTATCATTGAGCGCGGGTCAGGGCACGGCGCCGGGCCCCTGGTGGAAGCGCCTCGGCTGGTTCGTCACCCTCTGGGTGGCCGGTGTTGCGACCGTCGGCGCCGTCGCCTGGGTGCTGAGGCTCTGGATCAAGCCGTAGCCTGGACGCTCAGCGCCCTCTCCCCGGCGGGGAGAGGGTAGGGGAGAGGTGCCTTCGCCGACGGGCCAATCCGACATCCGACGCCCGCGCCCGGCCCTCTCCCTTGAGGGAGAGGGAAGGCACCGGGCGACGAGCCATCCTCAGCCGTGACCGCGTCGGCGGCGGGTTTCCCAGCCCTTCTCCGCGGCGGCGCTGCGCTGCGCGTGGCTTTGCGATGCGCCGCCCTTGCGACCGCCCTTGCGGCTGGAGGCGTGGCTCTCCTTGCGGCCGCGACCGGAGCCGGATTTCTTGCCCCCGCCCGATTCCTTGTTCACCGTCGCCCAGGCCCGGCCCTCGGCCTCCTCGTGGCTGACGCCGCGATCCTCATAACCTTCCTCGATATGCTGGGCCTTGCGCTTCTGCTTGTCGGTATAGCTGCTCTTGTCGCCGCGGGGCATGGCGGTTCTCCTCTCGGATGGAGAACGCGCGAAGCCCCGCGAGTTCGCTTACGCTCCCATCCAGGCGCGGACGCGTTGCTGGAGCACGGTGAGCGGCACTGCGCCGGAGAGCAGGACCGCGTCGTGGAATGCCTTGAGGTCGAAGTCCGCGCCCCGGCGGCGCTCCGCCTCGGTTCGCAGGCCCATGATTACCGTCTGCCCGACCTTGTAGGCGCAGGCCTGGCCCGGCCAGACGCAGTAGCGCTCGATCTCGCGCACCGCGCTCCCTTCCGGCTCGGCGGCATTGTCGATCATGTAGCGGATCGCCTGTTCGCGGCTCCATCCTTTGTGGTGCAATCCTGAGTCGACGACCAGCCGGGTGGCGCGGAACAGGTAGGACTGGAGATAGCCGATCTTGCCGAGCGGGTCGTTCTCATAGACGCCCAGCTCGTCCGCGAGATGCTCGGCATAGAGCGCCCAGCCTTCCGAATAGGCCGAAAAGCCGCCGGCGCGGCGATAGAGGGGCAGCCCCTGCTGCTCGCGCGCCAGGCTGATCTGGAAATGATGGCCCGGCAGGCCCTCGTGATAGGTCAGCGTCTTGAGGCCGTTCTTCGGCCATTCGTGCGTGTCCTTGAGGTTGATGTAGTAGATGCCCGGCCGCGACCCGTCGAGCGGTGCGCCCGAATAGTAGCCGCCCGGCGCGCCGGCCTCGATCGCGGGTGGCACGCGGTGGATTTCGAGGCCGACGGACGGGACATGGTTGAACGCGCGCGCAAGGCGCGGACGGATGTCGGCGAGCACCTCGTCGAGATAGGAGAGGATCGCCTCGCGCCCCGCATCGGTGTTCGGGAAGAGGTTGTCGGGCTCGTTGTTGAGCGCGTTGATCCGCTCGCCGACCGTGCCTTGCGTCAGGCCATGCGCGCGTAGCAGCGGCTCCAGCTGGCCGTGGATTTCGGCGACCTGCTGGAGCCCCATCTGGTGGATCTCCTCGCCGGTCATGTTCGTCGTCGTGTTGGAAAGGATGCCCCAGGCGTAATAGCCTTCGCCGTCGGGCAGGCGGCCGCAGCCCGCCTCGTGCGTGGCGTTCGGACGTAGCGCGCGCAGCGCTGCGATCTGGCGGTCCAGCGCCTGTGCGATCGGGCCGGAGATGAGCGCGACGGCCCGCTCGCCCCAGTTCCCCTCGATATGCCTGGCGGCGGTGCGGCGCGCGAGCGAGCGCACCAGCGTTCCCTGCTCCGCCGGCGTGTCGCGGAGCTGCTCGAGGTTGGAGATCGTCTTGTCGAGCACGAAATCGGGCGGGACGACGCCGAGCGAGGCGTCGTGACGGACGCGCTCGGTCTCCTGGTCAAGCACCGTCGCGAACTGCGCCACGCGGTCGAGATAATATTCGGCGTCCGCGGCATTCTCGATCGGGTGACGCGTGTCGAGGAAGTCCGGTACCTGGTAATAGGCGCCGCCCAGCTGGCTCACGACGTACGGGGCGGGCCGCCCGCCGCCGCTGCCGTAGCGGAAGCGCGCGCCCATCGCCGCCGCTTCGGCGCGGAAGGCGGCGATCTGGTAGTTGAGTTCGCCCGCGGCGCTGAGCCCTGCGGTGCCGAACGCTTCCAGTTCCTGCTTGCGGCGGAGCGCCCTGGCGCGGTCGGCATCGACTTTCGCCTGCGAATAGTCGCCGAGCTGCCCGCGAAGCGGTGCCAGCTCGCCGGTGTCGAGCCCGAGCGAGGTCGCGAAGGCCGGGCTGTCGCGCATATCCTCGTCGAACCAGCGGCTGAGCAGCCGGTCGAGCGCCGCGTCCCGCTCGGTGGCCTCGCCGCCGGCGACCTGGGCGAGGAGCGGTGCGCTCCCTGCCGTCAGCGCGACGAACGCGGCGGCGGACGAACTGGCGAGAAAGGCGCGGCGATCGAGCATCTACTTGTCCTCCCTGACTTTTTGTACGGCAGGGCCTAGCCGCTGGGTTGCCCCGATTCAACGTCGCGTGCAGACGCGCCCTTGTTGCGACGCAGCGAAGTCGCTATGTGCGCGCCCTTTCCCGCTCCATCCGAAAGCGCGCATCCCATGAGCCTTCGCAACGTGGCGATCATCGCCCACGTCGATCACGGCAAGACCACCCTTGTCGACCAGCTGTTCCGCCAGTCCGGCACCTTCCGCGACAACCAGCGGGTGGCGGAGCGCGCGATGGATTCGAACGATCTCGAGAAGGAGCGCGGCATCACCATCCTCGCCAAATGCACGAGCGTGGAATGGACGCCCCCGGCGGGCTGCGAGCCGGTACGGATCAACATCGTCGACACGCCCGGTCACGCCGATTTCGGCGCGGAGGTGGAGCGGATCCTCTCGATGGTGGATGGCGTCATCCTGCTCGTCGACGCGGCCGAAGGGCCGATGCCGCAGACCAAGTTCGTCACCGGCAAGGCGCTGAGCCTCGGCCTCAGGCCGATCGTGGTCGTCAACAAGATCGACCGCCCGGACGCGCGCCCGGCGGAGGTGCTCGACGAGGTGTTCGAGCTGTTCCTCGGGCTCGAGGCGAGCGACGCGCAGCTCGACTTCCCGATCCTCTACGCCTCGGGCCGCGCGGGCTATGCGGGCCTTTCCGACGACGTTCGCTCCGGCGATCTCGTGCCGCTGTTCGAGACGATCGTCTCCCACGTCCCGCCGCCTGGGCTCGACACCTCGGGCGAGTTCCGGATGCTCGCGACGCTGCTCGACCGCGATCCCTTCCTGGGGCGTATCCTTACCGGGCGGGTCGAGAGCGGGTCGATCGAGGTCAACGCGCCGATCCAGGCGATCGACATCGAAGGCAACCCGGTCGAGGCCGGCCGCGCGACCAAGATGTTCACCTTCCGCGGGCTGGAGCGCGTGCCCGTGGAGCGCGCCGAGGCGGGCGACATCATCGCGATCGCGGGGCTCACCAAGGCGACCGTCTCCAACACCATCGCCGCGCCGGGCGTCACCACGCCGGTGCCGGCGCGCCCGATCGACCCGCCGACGCTGGCGATGAGTTTTTCGGTGAACGACAGTCCCTTCGCCGGCCGCGACGGCGACAAGGTGCAGAGCCGCGTCATCCGCGAGCGGCTGGAGCGCGAGGCGGAGGCGAACGTCGCGATCCGCGTCACCACCGCGCAGGACAATGATTCCTTCGAGGTCGCGGGCCGCGGCGAGCTCCAGCTCGGCGTCCTCATCGAGACGATGCGGCGCGAGGGCTTCGAGCTTTCGATCAGCCGCCCGCGCGTGCTGTTCCGCGACGGGCCGAACGGGCGCGAGGAGCCGTACGAAACCGTCGTGATCGACGTGGACGACGAATTTTCCGGCACGGTCGTCGAGAAGATGGCGCAGCGCAAGGCCGAGCTCACCGACATGCGCCCCACCGGCGGCGGCAAGACCAGGCTTACCTTCTCGGCCCCCTCGCGCGGCCTGATCGGCTATCACGGCGAGTTCCTGTCGGACACGCGGGGCACCGGCGTGATGAACCGCCTGTTCGAGAAATACCGCCCCTACAAGGGCCCGATCCAGGGCCGGCAGAACGGCGTCCTCATCTCGATGGAGCAGGGCGAAGCGGTGGCCTATGCGCTGAGCGCGCTGGAGGAGCGCGGCATCCTGTTCATCGCGCCCGGCGAGAAGGTCTATGAGGGGATGGTGATCGGCGAGAACGCCAAGCCGCAGGACCTCGAGGTCAATCCGCTCCGCTCGAAGCAGCTCACCAACTTTCGCGCCGCCGGCAAGGACGAGGCCATTCGCCTGACGCCGCCGCGCCGGCTCACCCTCGAACAGGCGATCGCCTATATCCAGGACGACGAGTTGGTTGAGGTGACGCCCAGGGCCGTGCGCATTCGCAAGCGCCACCTCGATCCCCACGAGCGCAAGAAGGCCGCGCGCAAGGTGGAGATGGCGTAAGGATCAGCGGCCGGCGAGCCGCGCCGCGGTTCGACCCGTTCCCGCTTGCGGGCGAGGACGTGCGGTCGATCCTTGGCCACTGGGCCCGGCTCGGGGGTGTCGTGACCTCGCCCGCAAGCGGCGATTGACCTTTGGCTTGCGCTATATGTAAGGTCGCGGACGATGATTCATGCGCTGGCCAGCCTTGCCGCCTTCGCGCCGGTTTCCGGCCGGGGCGCCTTTGCGTTCGGCTGGTGGCGGGCGTCTGCGCGATGGCGTGGCTGATCGATACGTAACGACCTGACAGGTCGAGACCCGATCAGACCCGCCGCAAAAAGGCGGGTTTTTTATTGCCCTCCATCGCCAAGGACCCATCCCGATGATCATCGTTCTCAAGCCCGATGCCCCCGCCGACGCCGCGCAACGGCTGCTCGACCGGATCGCCGGCGCGGGGCTGAAGCCGCTCCACATGCCGGGCGTCGAGCGCGTCGTGCTCGGCGCGCTCGGCGACGAGCGGGTGCTCGCCGAGCTTGCGCTCGACAGCGATCCGCACGTCGAATCGGTGAAGCCGATCCTCGCCCCCTACAAGCTGGTCGCGCGCGACCTCCATCCGCACGACACGATCGTCTCGATTGGCGGCGTCGCCTTCGGCGGCCGGGCGGTGCCGGTGATTGCCGGCCCCTGCGCGGTCGAGACGCGCGAGCAGCTCCTCGCCAGCGCCAGCGCGGTCAAGGCGGCGGGGGCGAGGGTGCTGCGCGCCGGCGCCTACAAGCCGCGCACCAGCCCCTATGGCTTCAGCGGCCACGGGCCGGAGGGGCTGCGGCTGCTGCGCGAGGTGGCGGACGAGCTGCAAATGCCCGTCGTCACCGAGGTGATGGACACCGCCGATGTCGAGATCGTCGCCGCCCATGCCGACGCGCTGCAGATCGGCGCGCGCAACATGCAGAATTTCGCGCTGCTGCGCGCGGTCGGCGCGACCGACAAGCCGATCCTGCTCAAGCGCGGTCTGTCCGCGAAGATCGAGGAGCTGCTGCTCGCCGCCGAATATATCCTCGCCGCGGGCAACGAGCGGGTGATCCTGTGCGAGCGCGGCATCCGCACCTTCGAGACCGCGACGCGCAACACGCTCGATCTCAACGCCGTGCCCTATATGAAGCAGCGCACGCACCTGCCGGTCGTCGTCGATCCTTCGCACGGCACCGGCATTCGCGATCTCGTGGCGCCGATGGCGCTGGCGGCCGCAGCCTGCGGCGCCGACGGCTTGCTGATTGAGGTCCACGAGAATCCGCCGGCGGCGCTCTCCGACGGCGCGCAGTCGCTCTATCCGGATCAGTTCGCGGCGCTGATGCCAACCCTGTCGTCGGTGCTGGCCGCGACCGGTCGGGTGCTGGCATGAGCCGGGTGCGCGCCTTCACCCGGACGCTGCCGCGCGCGGCCGGCGCGTTCGACCTCTACCGGGCGCTCTGCGCCGGACGCGCCGACACGCTGCTGATCGAGAAGTCGGACGGGCCGGCGCTGCTGATGGAGCGCGCGGCGCTCAGGCTCGAATGCCGGGGCCTGCGCGTGACCGCGACCGCGCTCTCCGCTAACGGCCGCGCGGCGCTCGTCGCGCTCGGCCGGCGGCTCGCCGCCCATGTCGTTTCGGCGACGGACGACGCGCTGGTCCTCCACTTTCCGCCGATCGAGGGTGACGAGGCGGAGGCGCGGCTGCGCGCTCCCGCCCCGCTCGACGCGGTGCGCGCCCTGCTCGCCATCGAGAATCTGTCGCTGGAGGAACCGCTGGCGCTGTTCGTGCCCTTCGTGCTCGCCTTCGACTATGCCGCCAATCTTGAGGGGCTGCCGCAGTGCCTCGACGATCCCACCGGCTTTCCGGACTATGTCGCCTGGCTCGCCGAGAGCCTGATCGTCATCGAGCCGCAGGCCGCGCCGCGCATCGTCTGCGCCGCCTTCGGCGACGACGAGACCGCCGCCTTCGCCGCGCAGGAGCGGCTCGCCGCGCTGATCGAGCGCGCCGCCTCGGCGCGGAGCGCGTCGCCGCCGGCGGTCCGCCCGCAGCCGGGGCCGGTGGCGGTGGATCTCGATGATCTCGAATATGGCGCGCTGGTCGAACGGATGCGTGGCCATATCGCCGCGGGCGAGGTCTACCAGATCGTGCCCTCGCGCACGTTCAGCGCGCCCTGCCCCGATCCGCTCGCCGCCTATGCGGTGCTGCGCGCGCGCGAGGCGAGCCCCTATCGCTACTATGTCGCCGGCGGCGATATCGTGCTGCTCGGCGCCTCGCCGGAAACGTCGGTCCGCGTGTTCCGCGAGGACGGCGCGCGCCAGGTCGAGATCCGCCCGATCGCCGGCACGCGGCCGCGCGGCCGCTCGGCGGACGAGGACGACCGCTTCGAGGCCGACATGCGGCTCGACGACAAGGAGCTGGCCGAGCACATGATGCTGGTCGATCTCGCCCGCAACGACGTCGCGCGGATCAGCGCGCCCGGCACGCGGCGGGTGCGCGCGCTGATGACGGTCGAGCGCTATGCGCGCGTCATGCACCTCGTCTCCTCGGTCACCGGGGCGCTGCGCGACGATCTCGACGCGATCGACGCGCTCCACGCCGGGCTGAATGCCGGGACGCTTTCCGGCGCGCCCAAGATCCGCGCGACCGAGCTGCTGCGCGTGAGCGAGCGGACGCGGCGCGGCGCCTATGGCGGCGCGGTCGGCTGGCTCGACGGCGACGGGATGCTCGACAGCGCGATCGTGATCCGCTCGGCGGTGGTGACGGGCGGCGTCGCCCATGTCCGCGCCGGCGCCGGCATCGTCCACGATTCGGTCCCGGAGCGCGAGGCCGCCGAGACCCGCCACAAGGCCGCGGCCATCCTTTCGGTCCTGACGGGAGCCGCCGCATGACCCGCCGCGTGCTGATGATCGACAATCTCGACAGCTTCACCTTCAACCTGGTCGAGACCCTGCAGCGGCTGGGCGCGGACGTGTCGGTCGTGCGCAACACGATCCCGGCCGGGCGCGCGCTGGAAATGGCGCGGGAGGCGGGGGCGACGATCCTGCTCTCGCCCGGCCCCGGTCATCCAGCGGACGCCGGCTGCTGCCCGGACCTCATCCGCCGAGCCAAAGGCCGCGTGCCGCTGATCGGCGTCTGCCTCGGCCATCAGGCGATCGTGCTGGAAGCGGGCGGACGGGTGGAGCGCGCGCCGGTGCCGGTCCATGGCAAGGGCACCTTGCTCCATCACGACGGCGCCGGGCCGTTCGCGGGCCTGCCCAGCCCGGTGCGGGTCGGACGCTACCATTCGCTGTGCGTGCGCGACGTGCCGGCGCGCTTCACCGTCCATGCCGAGGCGGAGGGGATGGCGATGGCGATCAGCGACCCGCACGCCCTACAGATCGGCCTCCAGTTCCACCCCGAATCGATCCTCACCGCCGAGGGCGACCGGATCATGGCCAACTGCCTCGACATGCTCGCCGCGCGCGAGAGCTTGCCCGAAGCGCGCGCCGCCGCCATGCACGCTGCGCGATGAGCTGGAACAGCTTCGGACGGGTGCTGCGCTTTTCGACCTGGGGCGAAAGCCACGGGCCGGCGATCGGCGCGCTCGTGGAAGGCTGCCCGGCCGGGATCGCGCTGTCCGAAAGCGACATCCAGCCCTTCCTCGACCGCCGCCGACCTGGCCAGTCCCGCTTCACGACGATGCGGCGGGAGCCGGACGCGGTGCGCATCGTCGCCGGCGTCGCGAACGGGCGCACGACCGGCGCGCCGATCGCGCTCGTCATCGACAATGTGGACCAGCGCTCGAAGGACTATGCCGAGGTGGCGAAGGCCTACCGGCCCGGCCATGCCGACTATGTCTATGACGCAAAATACGGCTTTCGCGACTGGCGCGGCGGCGGGCGCTCCTCCGCGCGCGAGACGGCGGCGCGGGTCGCCGCCGGTGCGGTCGCGCGGCGGCTGATCCCGGAGGTGTCGATCCGCGCTTATGTGGTCGAGCTTGGCGGGGATCCCGTCTCCGGTTTCGACGCGGACCAGATCGACGCCAACCCTTTCTTCTGCCCGGACGCGGACGCGGCCGAGCGCTGGGCGGCGCGGCTCGATGAGGCGCGCAAGGCCGGGGATTCGCTGGGCGCGGTGGTGGAATGCGCGGTGGATGGCGCGAAATTGCCGGTTTCGGCGGTTTTCGCCGCGATGATGTCGATCAACGCGGTGAAGGGCGTGGAAATCGCCGCGCCGGGGCGGGTGCGCATCGCCTTCAAGCCGACCAGTTCGATCCTGACGCCGGTTTCGACCATCGATCGCGATGGGAACGAGACCGAGATCGTGACTAGGGGCCGCCATGACCCTTGCGTCGGCATTCGCGGCGCGCCGGTCGCCGAGGCGATGATGGCGCTGGTGCTGGCGGACGAGGCGCTTCAGTCCCGCGCGAGCCGGGGGAGCGAGGGATGAGCGCGGTGCGGGTGGAGCTGGGCGAGCGGTCCTACGACGTGACGATCGAGGCGGGCCTGCTCGGCCGCGCGGGAGCGCTGCTGGCGCCGCTCGCGCCGAACGGGCGCCTGTTCGTCGTCACCGACGAGAATGTCGCCGCCGCGCAGGGCGCGCGGCTAGCCCAAGGGCTGGCGGGACTGGAGGTCCATACCGTCACCGTCGCGCCCGGCGAAGAGAGCAAGAGCTGGGCGATGCTCGCCCGCGTCATCGACGAGCTGCTCGCGGCCGGCATCGAGCGGGGTGAGCCGGTGGTCGCCTTCGGCGGCGGCGTGGTCGGCGATCTCGCCGGCTTCGCCGCGGCGATCCTGCAGCGCGGCACGCCTTACGTGCAGGTGCCGACCAGCCTGCTCGCGATGGTCGACTCCTCGGTCGGCGGCAAGACCGCGATCGACGTGCCCGCCGGCAAGAATCTCGTGGGCGCCTTCCACCAGCCGCGCGCCGTGCTGATCGATCCCGAGGCGCTTTCCACCCTGGCCGACCGGCAGATGCGCGCCGGCTATGCCGAGATCGTCAAGACGGCGCTGATCGGCGATGCGGCCTTCTTCGCCTGGCTGGAGGAAGATGGCGCGAAGGTGCTCGCGCGCGAGCCGGCGGCGCTCGCTCATGCCGTCGCGACGAGCGTCGCGTTCAAGGCGCGGACCGTCGCCGAGGACGAGCGCGAGACGTCGGGCCGCCGCGCGCTGCTCAACCTCGGCCACACCTTTGCCCACGCGATCGAGGCCGAGGCCGGCTTTTCCGACCGGGTGCTGCACGGCGAGGCGGTGGCGGTGGGCCTCGCGCTCGCCTTCGACCTCTCCGCCCGGCGCGGGCTTTGCCCCGCCGACGATGCGGCGCGCGTGCGCGCGCACCTGGCGGCGACGGGCCTCCCGGCGCGCCTGGCCGCGCTCGGCGTCACGGCGGGCGGCGCCGCGCTGACCAAGCGCATGGCGAGCGACAAGAAGAAGGCGGGCGGGCGCGTCCCCTTCATCCTCGCGCGCGGCATCGGCGCGGCCTTCATCGAACGCGAACTGGACCTCGCCGAGGTCGGCGAATTTCTGGACGAGACTTGTGCCTAGGCTCTTGCGCCCGGCCTTCACCTGCGAGAGGCAGACCGAATGACCGACTTCTACCGCATCCGCCGCCTTCCGCCCTACGTCTTCGCCGAAGTGAATGCGATGAAGGCCGCGGCGCGGGCGCGGGGCGAGGACATCATCGATCTCGGCATGGGCAATCCCGACGGCGCGCCGCCGCCGCACGTGATCGAGAAGCTCGCCGAGGTGGCGCGCGATCCACGCGCGCACCGCTATTCGGCATCGAAGGGCATCGCCGGGCTGCGCAAGGCGCAGGCGGCCTATTACCGCCGCCGTTTCGGCGTCGAGCTGGATCCCGAGACCGAGGTGATCGTGACGCTGGGCTCGAAGGAGGGGCTTGCCAATCTCGCCCAGGCGATCACCGCGCCGGGCGACGTCGTGCTCGCGCCCAATCCCTCCTATCCGATCCACCAGTTCGGCTTCATCATCGCCGGCGCGTCGATCCGCTCGATCCCGGCCGCGCCGGGGCCGGATTTCTTCAACAGCCTCGAGCGGGCGGTGCGCTACACGGTGCCACGGCCGACGGTGCTGGTGATCGGCTATCCCAGCAACCCCACCGCCTATGTCGCCGATCTCGCCTTCTACGAGAAGGTGGTGGGCTATGCGCGCGAATACGGCCTGTGGGTGATCTCCGACCTCGCCTATGCCGAAATCTATTTCGGCGACACGCCGACGCCCTCGATCCTGCAGGTCGAAGGCGCGCGCGACGTGGCGGTCGAGTTCACCTCGATGTCCAAGACCTATTCGATGGCGGGCTGGCGAATGGGCTTCGCGGTCGGCAACCGGGAGCTGATCGCGGCGCTAACGCGGGTGAAATCCTATCTGGACTATGGCGCGTTCACGCCGATCCAGGCCGCCGCCACCGCCGCGCTCAACGGTCCGCAGGACATCGTCGAGGCGAACCGCAGGCTCTACAAGTCGCGCCGCGACTGCCTGGTCGAGAGCTTTGGCCGCGCCGGCTGGACGATCCCGCCGCCGGAGGCGAGCATGTTCGCCTGGGCGCCGATCCCGGAATCGTGGCGCGAGCGCGGCTCGATGGCCTTCGCCAAGGCGCTCCTTTCGGAAGCCGGCGTCGCGGTCAGCCCCGGCGTCGGCTTCGGCGAGGAAGGCGAGGGCTATGTGCGGATCGCGCTGGTCGAGAACGAGCAGCGCATTCGCCAGGCCGCGCGCGGGGTGAAGCGCTTCCTGGAGAAATAGGTTGCGTCGACCGCCCGCAAAAGCGGGAGCCCGGCTTGTCCCGCGCGAAGGCGCGACGAATCCGGCTTCCCGCTTTGGCGGGAATGGCTCGGGGCCGGGCGCGGGGCACGTCAGTCCTCGATGACGAGCGGCCCGAACTCGCTGTCGTGGCTGACGAGGCTCTTGATCTCCGGCGAGGCGACGCCGACCGCCATCGGGCAGACGACATCGGGGAGCACCGCCACGTCGAACAGCTCGCGGATCGTGCCTTCGAGGCGCAGCCACTCGACGAGGTCGCCGGTGCGCAGGTCGACGATGCACACGCCGCACCAGGCCTCGCCGTCGCGCGCGGCGAGCTGGTCCTGGAGGTCGAGCCCGGCGAAGAGATCTTCGCGCGGCTTGGAGACGGTGACGATGGCGTGGCCGCGATGGACGGCAAGTCCGCGCAGGAAGCCGGGGCAGAAGGCGATGTCCTCTTTCCCGCCCCTCTGCGGGTCGATCCGCGCGATCGTGCCATGGCCCGAATCGAGCAGCAGCAGGCCCGCCTCCGTGACGCGCGGGCTGTGCGGCATCGACAGCCCTTCGGCGACGATGCGGTTGTCGGCGAGGTCGATGAGGACGCCACCGTCGCGCCGCCGGTCGCGCCAGCCCTCGACCATGTCGGAGCGGCTGACCGCGGTGACATAGGCCGGGCGGCCCGCGTCCATCGCGAGGCCGTTGAGGTGGCAGCGGTCCTCGGCCGCCAGCTTCGAGACGAAGGGTGGCATCCACAGCGGCTTGAAGCCGTGCGTCGGGCTGGTGGTCGCGAGGCAGTTGAAGCGGGTCGCGACGAAGATCGCGCGGCCGCGCCGGTCGAGCGCCAGCTCGTGGACGTCGAGGTCTCCTGTCACCTGCGCGGCGCGCGGCACGTAGAGCCGGTCGAAATCGCGATTGGCGCGCTCGTTGGGGCCGAGAATGTTCTCAAGCCGCCAGATCTGGTGCTGCGAGGCGACGAGCAGGCGCTGTGGGCTCGCATGAAGGCCCATCGCGCGCACGTAGCTTTGCTGGTGGACCGAGGTGCGGCCCTCCGGTAGCCGCCCGACGAGGAAGAGCTGCCCGGTCTGGTAAGTGGTGAAGGCGAGGCTCACCCCCATCCGCTCCAGCCAGGGCCGGAAGCCGCGCGAGAGGGTGACGTCGGTGCGGATCGGCTGGGGCGCCGCGGCGCTCTCGCCTTCCGGCCCCCGGTCAGCGCCCGCCTGAATCGCGTCCCCTCCGCTCATCGCCCCTGCCTAGGCCGAAAGGCCGTGCTGTTCCAGCCAGGCAATCACCGCCTCGGCCGCTTCCTCCGGGTCGAGCTTCACTGTGTCGAGCACGATCTCCGGCGCCTCGGGCGGCTCGTAGGGCGAATCGATGCCGGTGAAGTTGGCCAGCTCACCCGCGCGCGCCTTGCGGTAGAGGCCCTTCACGTCGCGCCGCTCCGCCTCCGCGAGCGGCACGTCGACGAAAATCTCGACGAAATCGCCCTCGGGCACCATCGCGCGGACCATCTCCCGCTCGGCGCGGAACGGGCTGATGAAGGCGGCGAGCACGATCAGCCCTGCGTCCATCATCAGTCGCGCCGTCTCGCCGACTCGGCGGATGTTCTCGACGCGGTCGGCGTCGGTGAAGCCGAGATCGCGGTTGAGCCCCCGGCGGATATTGTCGCCGTCGAGCAGGAAGCTGTGCCGCCCCATCGCGTGCAGCTTCGCCTCGACGAGATTGGCGATGGTGGACTTGCCGGCGCCGGAGAGGCCGGTGAACCACAGGAGGCGCGGGCGCTGCCCCATCAGCGCCGCGCGCCGCTCCGGCGTGACTGCGAGCGCCTGTTCATGGACATTCTGGGAACGGCGCAGTGCGAAGTGGATGAGGCCGGCGGCGACGGTGGCGTTGGAGACGCGGTCGATCAGGATGAAGCCGCCGAGATCGCGGCTCCTCCCGTAGGGCTCGAACAGGATCGGCCGGGCCGTCCACAGGTTGGCGATGCCGATGTCGTTCAGCTCCAGCGTCTTCGCCGCGAGCTGGGCCGAGCTTTCGACATCGAGCCGATATTTCGGCGCCTGCACCGTCGCCGGCACGGTCTGGGCGCCGATCTTGAGCAGGTACTGCCGGCCCGGCAGCAGCGGCGTCTCGTCCATCCAGACCAGCGTCGCCTCGAACTGGTCGCCGCAGCCGGGCGGGTCGTCGGGATCGGCGATCATGTCGCCGCGCGAGCAATCGACCTCCTCGGCGAAGGAGAGGGCGACGGCCTCGCCGGCCCCGGCTTCCGCGACCTCGCCCGAGGGCGCGCGAATCGCCGCAACGGTGGCGCGCCGGCCCGAAGGCGCGATCACGACCTCGGACCCGGTCCGCAGCGTCCCGCCGGCGAGGGTACCGGCGTAGAAGCGCCGGCCATTGGCGCGGATAACATATTGCACCGGCAGGCGCAGTGCCGCGAAGGCGTCGGCGAGGGCCGGCTGCACCGTCTCGAGGTGTCGCAGCAGCGTCGGCCCCCGATACCAGGGCATCGCGGCGGAGGGCGCGGCGACATTGTCGCCGTGAAGCGCCGAGAGCGGGATCGCCACCAGTTCGCCCCCGCCCGCCGCCTCCAGCGCGGCGGCGAAATCGGCGGCGATCGCCGCGAAGCGGGCCTCGTCGAAACCGGCGAGGTCCATCTTGTTCACCGCGAGCACGAAGCTCCTCACCCCGAGCAGCCGGGCGATGACGAGGTGCCGGCGCGTCTGGCGCAGCATACCCTTCGCCGCATCGACGAGCACGATGGCCAGCTCGGCGCGCGAGGCCGCGGTCGCCATGTTGCGGGTATATTGCTCGTGCCCCGGCGCGTCGGCGAGGATGAAGCGCCGCCCGCCGCGCTCGAAATAGAGATGGGCGACGTCGATCGTGATTCCCTGCTCGCGCTCGGCCTCCAGCCCGTCGGCGAGGAGGGCGAGGTCGGTGACGCCCGCCAGCCGGTCGGCGGGGACCGCGCCGCAATCGGCGAGCAGCCGGCCGATCAGGGTCGACTTGCCGTCGTCGACCGAGCCGCAGGTGACGAGGCGGAGCAGGCCGGTCATCAGAAATAGCCCTGCCGTTTCTTGCGCTCCATCGAGGCCGGTTCGTCGCGGTCGATGAGGCGGCCGGCGCGTTCCGACGTGCGATCCAGCGCCATTTCGGCGAGGATGTCGGCGATCGTCCTCGCCTCGCTCTCGATTGCGCCGGTGAGCGGGTAGCAGCCGAGCGTGCGAACGCGCACGCGCCGCGTCACCGCCTCCTCGCCGGGCGCGAAGCGGAAGCGATCGTCATCGACAATGATCAGCGTGTCGCCCCGGCGCACCGTCGGCCGCTCGGCGGCGAAATAGAGCGAGGCGACGCGGATATCCTCGGCGGCGACATAGTCCCACACGTCGCGCTCGGTCCAGTCGGAGAGCGGGAAGACGCGGATGCTCTCGCCCGATGCAATGCGGGTGTTGTAGAGCCGCCAGAGCTCGGGACGCTGGCGCTTCGGGTCCCAGCGGTGCGCGGCGGTGCGGAAGGAAAAGACGCGCTCCTTGGCGCGGCTCGCCTCCTCGTCGCGGCGCGCGCCGCCGAACACCATGTCGAAGCGGCCCTCGTCGAGCGCCTGGCGCAGCCCCTCCGTCTTCCACAGCTCGGTGTGAACCGCCGAGCCGTGGTCGAACGGATTGATGCCGCGCGCGAGCGCGTCGGGGTTGCGGTGGACGATCAGCTCCATACCCGCCTCGGCGGCGATCGCATCGCGCAGATCGTACATCTCGCGGAACTTCCATGTCGTATCGACGTGGAGCAGCGGGAAGGGCGGCGGCGCGGGCGCGAACGCCTTCCGCGCGAGGTGGAGCATCACCGCGCTGTCCTTGCCCGCCGAAAAGAGCATGACCGGCCGCTGCGCCTCCGCGACCGCCTCGCGCAGGATGTGGATCGATTCCGCCTCGAGGGCGCGCAGGTGCTCCTGGCTCACGAGGCAAGGGCCTAGCCGCTGTTCGGCCCGGTTTGAAGGCTCGTCGTCATGGACAGAGCCATGCGCCCGCCCCGCATAAGCTTTGGGTTGCGCGGGAACCCGCGGGAGCTTAAATCGCTGTCCATGCCGGCCGCTCCGTGAGGGGCGGCCCTTCTATTTTCCGGAGGAACGTTCGTGCCACAGCCGCTCATGCCCCATGCCACGGCCAGCTGGCTCGTCGAGAACACGTCGCTCACCTTCAAGCAGATCGCCGACTTTTGCGGCCTCCACATCTTGGAGGTGCAGGCGATCGCCGACGATACCGCGGCGACCAAGCTGACCGGCCGCGATCCGCTGCGCTCCGGCGAGCTTACGCAGGAAGAGATCGAGCGCGGCCAGGCCGATCCCAACTACGTGCTCAAGATGCAGAAGGAGCCGGATCAGGCGGTGCGGACCAAGGGGCCGCGCTACACGCCGGTTTCGAAGCGCCAGGACAAGCCGGACGGCGTCGCCTGGCTGATCCGCAACCATCCCGAGCTTTCGGATGGCCAGATCAGCAAGCTGATCGGCACCACCCGCTCGACCATCCAGGCGATCCGCGAGCGCACGCACTGGAACATCGCGAACATCGTGCCGAAGGACCCGGTGACGCTGGGCCTCACCACGCAGCGCGAGCTCGATGCCGCGGTCGCCAAGGCGGCGAAGGCGGCGGGCGTCCAGGCGACGCGCGACGACGCCGAAGTCGAGCGCGAGCGCGAGGCGCTGATCGAGGAGTTGCGCGCCCAGCGCGAGGCGGCGGCGCGCGAGGCGCAGGCGGCGCTCGCCGCCGAGCAGGCCGAGGTCGAGCGCGCGGTCGAATCCGGCCCGGGCTTTGAAGACCCCTTCCGGAGCTGAGCCGGCCGCCGCCGACGAATCGCTTGCGCCCGCGCGACGGATGCATCGCGGGCTCACCTACCCGTTCGGCCGCGCCGCGCCAGGGTTCGGCGGCCTGTTCGAGGTCGCCGAGGGTGTGCACTGGACGCGCCTGCCGGTGCCGGGGCGGCTCGACCATATCAACATCTGGCTGCTCGACGACGGCGATTCGGTCGTCATCGTCGATACGGGCCTGGCCATCGATCCGGCGCGCCAGGCGTGGACGGCGCTGTTCGAGGGGCCGCTCGCGGGACGCACGGTCGCGCGTATCGTCGTCACCCACTTTCACCCCGACCATATCGGCCTTGCCGGCTGGCTCGCCGAGCGGACCGGGGCGCGGCTTTGCATGACGCGCGGCGAATGGGCGACGGCGCGGATGCTGGCCGCCGACGTACGCGACGCGCCGCCCGCCGAGGCCTTCGCCTACTGGCGCGCCGCCGGGTGGGAGGAGTCGCGGATCGCCGCCGAGACGGAGAAGGGCTGGGGGCGCTTCGCCGCCGCGGTGAGTCCGATCCCGGTCGGCTACCGCCGGCTGCAGGACGGCGAGACGCTGCGCATCGGCACGCGCGACTGGCGCGTGGTGGTCGGCTCGGGCCATTCGCCCGAACATGCCTGCCTCGTCGACGTCGAGGGCGGGCTGATGATTGCGGGCGACCAGGTGCTGCCCAGGATCACGTCCAACGTTTCGCTCTGGCTCAGCGAGCCGGAGGCCGACCCGCTCGGTGAATGGCTCGATTCGATCGCGCACTTGAGGGCGCTTCCGGGCGATCTCCTCGTCCTTCCCGCGCATGGCGAGCCGTTCACCGGCCTGCATGCGCGGCTCGACGCGCTGGCGGCGGGCCATCGCGACCGGCTCGACGCGCTCCACGCGCTCCTCGCCGAGCCGAAGCGGGCGGTGGACTGTTTCGGCGTCCTGTTCGGCCGCGCGATCGGTGACGGCTCCTACGGCCTCGCCACCGGCGAGGCGCTGGCCCATCTGCGCCGGCTTGAGGTCGAAGGCCGCGCGCGCCGCGAGATACGCGACGGCGCGTGGTGGTTCCGCGCGACTTGAAAAGGTGGCCAGGGACCGGCTGAGCGCGCTCCTCCGCGGTCGTGCGCGGCGATCAGGTCGTGATCACCCGCAACGGCAAGCCCGTCGCGGAAGGCGGGGCGGGGCACACCCTCGCCTGGCGGCCCGCCGGCGCTTGACCCGCGCGGGCCGTGCGCTCAATGCTTGCGCCATGGCGGAGGGACCGGACGATATTGCCGAGCTGAGCTTCGAGCAGGCGTTGAGGCGCCTCGACGAGATCGTGCACAAGCTGGAGAGCGGCGAGGCGCCGCTCGACGAGGCGATCTCGCTCTATAGCGAGGGCGATCGGCTGAAGCGGCAATGCGAGGCGCGGCTCGCGGCGGCGCAGGCGCGGATTGACCAGATCCAGCTCGGCCCGGCCGGCTCGCCCATCAGTACGGCGACGTTCGGTGGCGACTGAGGGCGCCGTGGCGCCAGGGCCGGTCTCGCTCGAGACGGCGCTCAAGCGGATCGGCGCCGAGATCGACGCCGCCTTCGACGCGCTGCTCGCGGTGCCGGGGGACTGCCGCGCGCCGCTCTACGAGGCGATGCGCTACGCCGCGATCGGCGGCGGCAAGCGGCTGCGGCCGCTGCTCGTCGTGGCCGGCGCCGAGCTGTTCAACGTCGATCGCGAGCGCGCGCTGCGCGCCGGCCTCGCGGTCGAGTGCATCCACGTCTATTCGCTGATCCACGACGACCTGCCGTCGATGGACGACGACGACCTGAGGCGCGGCAAGCCCACGGTCCACCGCGCCTTCGACGAGGCGACGGCGATCCTCGCCGGCGATTCGCTGCACGCGCTCGCCTTCGAGATCCTCGCCGACGAGGCGACCCATCCCGATCCCTTCGTGCGCGGCGAGCTCGTGCTGGCGCTGGGGCGCGCCTCCGGGCCGGACGGCATGGCCGGCGGGCAGATGATGGACCTGATGGCCTCCCGCGCCGGGCTCGATCTCGCCGCGGTCACGCGGCTGCAGCAGCTCAAGACCGGCGCGCTCATCGGCTGCTGCCTCGAACTGTCGGCGATCCTCGGGTACGTGCCCCCGGAGGGCCGGACGGGGCTGCGCGGCTATGCGCGCGACATCGGGCTCGCCTTCCAGATCGCTGACGACCTGCTCGATCACGAGGGCTGCGAGGAAAAGACCGGCAAGCGCGTCGGCAAGGACCAGGGCGCCGGCAAGGAGACGTTCGTTTCGCTGCTCGGCGCCGACCGCGCGCGCCGGCAGGCGCAGGCGCTGGTCGAGCAGGCGGTCGCGCACCTCCAGCCCTTTGGCGAAAAGGCCGAGTTGCTTCGCGCGCTCGCGCGCTTCGCCGTGGAGCGCGATCACTGAGCGCAGGGGGAGAGCCATGAAGATCGCGGTCTATCCGGGCACCTTCGATCCGATCACGCTCGGCCACATGGATATCATCCGCCGCGCGGCGCACCTGGCCGACCGGCTCGTGATCGGGGTCACGACCAACCCTTCCAAGTCGCCCATGTTCACAATCGAGGAACGGCTTGCGATGGTCCGGCGCGAGGTCGAGGGGGTGAGAGGCGATATCGGCGTCGTCGCCTTCGATTCGCTGCTGATGGACTTCGCCGAGCGCGAGGGTGCGACGATGATCGTGCGCGGCCTGCGCGCCGTCGCCGACTTCGAATATGAATTCCAGATGGCGGGCATGAATCAGCAGCTCAACGCGGAGATCGAGACGGTCTTCCTCATGGCGGACGTCTCGCTCCAGCCGATCGCGTCGCGGCTGGTGAAGGAGATCGCGCTGTACGGCGGCGACATTTCCAAGTTCGTCAGCCCCGCCGTCGCCGCCGACGTGAAGGCGCGAGTCGAGAAGATCGGGCGGCGGGGCGGGTGATCGGCGCTTGAGGCGCGGCGGCCGCAGCTCTAGGAACGCATTTCCATCCGCTGATCGAGGTCTTCGATGCGCCTGTTTCCGCTTCTCGCCGGCCTCGCCGGACTCTTCATCGCCGGATCGCTCGCCGCGCAGACCCCCGACCAGCCGCCGGCCGCCGGGGAAAGCGCGCCGAGCGCCGCCCAATCCCAGCCGAGCGCGGACCAGGCGCCGCCGGCCACCGACTCGCAAGCGACCGAAGCCGGCCGGCAGCAGCCGCCGGCGCCCTCGGGACCGCCCAGAGGGCCGCTGCCCGTGCCGCCGCCACCGCCGCCGCTGACGCCGGAAGATACCTGGAACCTCGATCTTTCCACCGGCGGCCGCGTCGTCATCCAGCTTCGCCCGGACGTCGCGCCGCGCACTGTCGAGCGGATCAAGACGCTGACCCGCCAGGGTTTCTACAACGGCCTCACCTTCCACCGCGTGATCGAAGGCTTCATGGCGCAGGGCGGCGACCCGCGCGGCAATGGCACCGGCGGCTCGTCGCTGCCGGACCTGCCCGCCGAGATCAACGGCTTGCCGCACCTGCGCGGGGCGGTCGCGATGGCGCGCGCGCAGGACATCAACAGCGCCAACAGCCAGTTCTACATCATGTTCGCGCCGCACCTGGCGATGGACCGCAGCTACACCGTGTTCGGGCGCGTCGTCTCCGGCATGAACTTCGTCGACGCCATTCGCCGCGGCGAGCCGCCAGCCGACCCGACCCGCATCGTTCGCGCCTCGATCGGTTCCGACAACGTGCCGCCGATGACCGCGGAGGAGCTGATCGCCGCCGGCGCGCCGCCCGCCGCGCAGGCCGCGCCGGGCATTCCGACCATCGCCTCGCCGCCGCCGGGCCAGCCGCAGCGCGGCCAGAACGTCGGCCCGGTCATGCCCGAGCCTGGCGTCCCCCGGCAGCCCCAACCGCAGCAACCGCCGCGCGGGCGCGGCAACTAGGGCGCGGGTGCGAGTCGACCTTTTCGACTTCGAGCTGCCGCCCGATCGGATCGCGCTGAGGCCGGCGCGGCCGCGCGATTCGGCGCGCCTGCTCCTCGTCGCCGGGCGTGAGCTTTCGGACCACAAGGTTTCCGACCTGCCGCGCCTGCTGAGGCGCGGCGACGTGCTCGTGTTCAACGACACGCGGGTGATCCCGGCGCAGCTCGAAGGGCGGCGCGGCGAGGCGCGGATCGGCGCGACGCTTCACCGGCGCGCGGGACCGCGCGAATGGTGGGCCTTCGTTCGCAACGCGCGCCGGCTGAAGGCCGGGGACCGGATCGAGTTCGGCGCGGGCGTCGCCGCGATCGCGTTGGAGCGCGCGGACGATGGCGCCTTCCTGCTCTCCTTCGAGGGCGAGGACCCTGTCGAGCTGCTATTGGAGCGCGCGGGGCGTATGCCGCTGCCGCCCTATATCGCCGGCCGGCGGCCCGCCGACGCGCGCGACCGCGAGGACTACCAGACGATGTTCGCGCGCGAGGAGGGGGCCGTTGCCGCGCCGACCGCCGCGCTTCACTTCACGCCCCGACTGATGGAGGCGCTTGGCGGGGCCGGGATCGCCCACGAGACGCTGACGCTCCATGTCGGCGCCGGCACCTTCCTGCCGGTCAAGGCGGAGGACACCGAAGAGCACAGGATGCATGCCGAATGGGGCCGGATCGACGCGGCGACCGCGGCGCGGCTCAACGCGGCGCGCGCCGCCGGCGGGCGGATCATCGCCGTCGGCACCACGTCGCTGCGCCTGCTCGAAAGCGCGGCGGACGAGAGCGGCGAGGTGCGGCCCTTCGAGGGCGAAACCGCGATTTTCATCACGCCCGGCTACCGGTTCCGCGCAGTCGACGGCCTCGTCACCAATTTCCACCTGCCGCGCTCGACCCTGTTCATGCTCGTCTCGGCGCTGATGGGGCTGGACGTGATGCAGTCCGCCTATGCCCACGCGATCCGGGAGGGCTACCGCTTCTATTCCTACGGCGACGCCAGTCTCTTGCTGCCCGGCTGAGCCGGAGTCATGAGCCGGAGTCAGATGAACCAGCGGCGGCGGGAGAATTTGGAATAGTCCGAATGCCCGCGGCGATACTCGCGCTCGCGGCGATGGCGCACATAGCCCGCCGCAACGAGCAGCGCGCCCAGCAAGACGGCAAAGGCGATCAAGGCGTGCCCGGCAAGCTCACGCATCGTCATTTCCTCGGTTTCGGGTGCTTAGTCTATGTCTCGGGAATATATCCGTTTTTCATGGTCTGGCGGACGGGGGAACTACGGGGTCCGCGCGCGGCATGCCGTGCATTTTGCACATCTCCGACGGAGCGCCGCCGGTTGACAGCCGGTCCGCGAACTGTATTGCTTATATATGACAGCTAATCGGAGAAGCGATCGATGCGAGCTCGACTCCTCGGCATTCTTGCGGGCGCGGCGGCCCTTTTCGCGACCTCGGCCGTCCCGGCGGCCGAGCAAGGCCGCCCGACGCCCGAACTCCTGATCCTCGGCACGCCGCACTTCTCTAATCCCGGCAGGGACATCGCCAACAGCCGGGTGGACAATGTCCTGACCCCGGAGCGGCAGCGCGAGGTCGAGGCCGTCGTCGAGCGGCTCGCCGCCTATCGCCCGACCCGCGTCGCGGTCGAATGGCCGGCGGACGAGCAGGCCCGGCTCGACCGGCGCTATGCCGATTACCGCGCCGGGCGCTACGCGCTCTCGGCGAACGAGACCGACCAGATCGGCCTCAGGCTCGCGGCTCGGCTCGGCCTCGAGCGCGTCGATGCGGTCGACTGGATGGGCGAGCCGCCGGGCGCGGACGCGGACTACGACTTTCCGGCCTGGGTGGCGGCGAACGGGCGCGGCGCGGAATGGGACGCGCATGTCCGCGCGGGCCAGGCGCGCGCCGACGCGCTGAGCGCGCTGATGCGCTGCACGCCTGTGTCGAGCTGGCTCCGGCGGATGAACACGACCGACTATCGCCGGCTGGACCAGCGCGCCTATTACGACATCGCCTCGCTGGGAGATCCCGGCGCGAACTGGGTCGGCAGCTGGTATGCGCGCAACCTGCGCATCCTGAACGCCCTGCGCCGAATCGCGCGGCAGGGGGACCGGATCGTCGTCGTCTACGGCGCCGGCCATGGCTTCCTGCTCGACCAGCAGGCGCGCGAATCCGGGGCCTTCGTCGTGGTCGACACGCTCGCCTGGCTGCCGGAGGACCCAAGCGACGCGTGGGAGCGCTGCCCCGCCTGACATTTTTGGTTGGCGGACGCGCTCCGCCGCTGCGAGATAGCGCCGATTCAACAAAGGGGGGAAAGATGCGTCTATTGCCCGTCGCCGCCGCCGCGCTCGCCGCCGCCGCCCTGCCGTCGCCCGCCTCGGCGCAGGAGGCCACGAACGCCTTCACCCAGTGCCTGATCCGAAGCGCCTCGCCGGAGGACCGGACCATGCTCATTCGCTGGTTGTTCAGCGCGCTCGGCTCGAATCCGGTGTTCGACGATCTCGTTCGTATCGACGAGGCGACCCGCGTCGAGATCGCGCGTTCCGTCGCCCGGATCTTCAACCATCTCGTCCTGAGCGATTGCCGCCCCGAGGCGCTCGCGGCGCTGCGCGAAAACGGGCAGCAGGCGTTCTTCGGCGCGTTCACCGCGCTCGGCCAGTTCGCCGGGATGGAACTGATGCTCACGCCCGACGCGGCGCGGGAATTGCAGCGCTTCGCGCAGTTTCTTGACACCGCGGGCCTGGAAGCCTTGGGGAGGGAAGCCGGCGCGCAGGCCGGCGCGCCGCCGCAGTAACGACAGGTTTCCCGCTTAAGTGACGTCGCCCCGCTTCGAATTCACCATCGCCGCGACCGACGGCAAGGCCCGCGCGGGCACGATCCGGATGCGCCGCGGCGAGATCCGCACGCCCGCCTTCATGCCGGTGGGCACGGCGGCGACGGTGAAGGCGATGAAGCCCGCCGCCGTGCGCGCGACCGGCGCCGACATCATTCTCGGCAACACCTATCACCTGATGTTGCGCCCCGGCGCGGAGCGCCTCGCGCGGCTGGGCGGGCTGCACGCCTTCATGGGCTGGGAGCGGCCGATCCTCACCGACAGCGGCGGCTATCAGGTGATGAGCCTCTCCGAGCTGACCAAGGTGAGCGAGGAGGGCGTGCTCTTCGCCAGCCATCTCGACGGCAGCCGCCACCTGCTCACGCCGGAGCGGTCGATGGAGGTGCAGACCCTGCTCGGCTCCGACATCGTGATGGCCTTCGACCAGCTCGTGCGCACCACCGACCCGCCCGAGGCGCAGGCGGCGGCGATGGAGCGCTCGATGCGCTGGGCGGCGCGCTCGCGCGCGGCGTTCGACGCGCTCGGCAATCCGGGCGCGCTGTTCGGCATCCAGCAGGGCGGGCTGGACGAGCGGCTGCGCGCGCGCTCGGCCGCGGCGCTGCGCGAGATCGGCTTCGACGGCTACGCGGTCGGCGGCCTCGCGGTGGGCGAGGGGCAGGAGGCGATGTTCGCCTGCCTCGATTTCGCGCCCGAGCAGCTGCCCGCCGAGGCACCGCGCTATCTGATGGGCGTCGGCAAGCCGGACGACATCGTCGGCGCGGTCGAGCGCGGCATCGACATGTTCGACTGCGTCCTGCCGACGCGCAGCGGCCGCACCGGCCAGGCCTTCACCTGGGACGGCCCGATCAACATCCGCAACGCCCGCTTCGCCGAGGACCCGACGCCGCTCGACCCCGAATCGCCGGTGGCGGGCTGGTCCAAGGCCTATATCCACCACCTGGTGCGCGCCGGCGAGATTCTCGGCGCGATGCTGATGACCGAGCATAATCTCTGGTTCTACCAGCAACTGATGGCGCGCCTGCGCGAGGCGATCGCCGAGGGCCGCCTCGCCGGCTTCGCCGCCGAGTTCCGCGCGCGGTATCGTCGCGGGCGCTGAGCCTCTCCCCGGCCCACTCCCCTGAAGGGGAGTGGGAGAAAGGGGGGGTGCGGGGTCTCGTCAGCGCCCCTCGCCTGGAAGCGGCGTCAGGCGGATTTCGTAGAGGCGGGGCCAGAGCTTGCCGGTGACGAAGAGGCGCCGGTTCTGGGCATCCCAGGCGATGCCGTTCAGGGTCGCGTCGGGATTGGCGCCGGCGTTCCGGTTGACGAGGTCGGTAAGGTCGATCCAGGCGCGGACCTGGCCAGTCGCCGGGTCGATGCGCGCAATCAGCGGCGTCATCCAGACATTGGCGTAGATTTCGCCATCGACCCATTCGAGCTCGTTGAGGCGATCGACCGCGACGCCGTCCGCGGTAACCTGGATGCGGCGGCGCTCCTGCATGGTGGCGGGGTCGAGGACGTGGATGACGGACGTGCCGTCGCTCTGGAAGATCTCGCGCTCGTTGCGCGTCATCCCCCAGCCCTCGCCGGTGGTGAAGGTGAAGCGCCCCGTCTGTTCCAGCGTGTGGCGGTTCCAGCGGAAGCCGACGCGGTCGCGCCAGGTGAGGCTGATGATCTCGTCGCCCCAGTCGACGATGCCCTCGCCGAACAGCTCGCGCGGGATCGCGACCGACTGGACGACGCGGCCGTCGGCGAGGTTGACGCGGCGGATGTCGGAGCGCCCGACGAGGCCGGTGCTCTCCCACAGGAAGCCGTCCTTCCAGAACAGCCCCTCGGTGAAGGCTTGCGGGTCGTGCGGGTAGGTGGCGACAACCTCGTAGCCCTGCGTCGGCGTCGAGGCCGGCGCCTCGCGGGTCGCGCCGCAGCCGATCAGCGCGACGAAGGCCAGGAACAGCAGGTGGAGCCGCGGCATGGGCAGGATGCTAGACCGAAAGGCCCTGGTTCAGGAAGCCGGGCACCGGGCCGTTCCAGCGCTCGTCGGCGTCCTCGGGCGGCAACGGCGCCGCCGATGGCGCCGGCGCGTCGCCTTTGGCCGGGCGCTCCGCGGCCGGGCGGTCGGCCCTGTCCTTGCCGGACTTGCCTTTGCGACCGCCGCGCTTGCGCGCCTGGCGCGCGGGCGCCGCCTCGGCATCTGTTTGCGTGTCGGCTTCCGCCTCGGCCTCTTCGACCGTCTTGCCCTCGAGCGGCGGAATCTTCGTGCCGATAAGCTGCTCGATATTGGCGATCGCCTCGGCGTCGTCGCGCGTCACCAGCGTGATCGCGACGCCCGTGCGGCCGGCGCGGCCGGTGCGGCCGATGCGGTGGACATAGTCGTCCGGGTGCCAGGGCACGTCGAAGTTGAAGACGTGGCTGACGCCCTTGATGTCGAGCCCGCGCGCGGCGACATCCGAGGCGACGAGGATGTTGATCTCCTCGGCCTTGAACCGTTCGAGCTCGCGGATGCGCTCGGGCTGCTCCATGTCGCCGTGGATCTGGCCGGCGGCGAAGCGGCGGCGCTTGAGGCTGGTGGCGAGTTCGCGCACCGTCGTCTTGCGGTTGCAGAAGACGATCGCCGTCTTGACCGCCTCGTCGCGCAGCAGTTCGACGAGCGCGTCCTTCTTGCGGCGCGCGTCGACGCGCAGCACGCGCTGGTCGATCGAGGTGTTGGCCGTGGCCGGCCGGGCGACCTCGATCGACTTGGGATTGCTGAGGAAGCGGTCGGCGAGCTTCTTGATCGGCGGCGGCATCGTCGCCGAGAAGAGCAGCGTCTGCCGGTTGGTCGGGAGCTTGGTGCAGATATTCTCGATATCGGGCACGAAGCCCATGTCGAGCATCCGGTCCGCCTCGTCGATGACGAGGAGGTGGCAGCCGGTGAGCAGCACCTTGCCGCGCTCGAACAGGTCCATCAGGCGGCCCGGCGTGGCGATCAGCACGTCCACGCCCTTTTCCAGCGCCTTCACCTGGTCGCCCATCTGCACGCCGCCGATCAGCAGGGCCATCGAGAGCTTGTGATACTTGCCGTACTTCTCGAAATTCTCGGCGACCTGCGCGGCCAGCTCGCGGGTCGGCTCGAGGATCAGGCTGCGCGGCATGCGCGCCCGGCTGCGCCCCTGGCTCAGGATGTCGATCATCGGCAGCACGAAGCTGGCCGTCTTGCCCGTCCCGGTCTGGGCGATGCCGATGATGTCGCGGCCCATCAGCACCGGCGGGATCGCCTGGCGCTGGATCGGCGTGGGGCTGTCGTAGCCGGCCTCCGCGACGGCGCGGAGCAGTTCGTCGGAAAGGCCGAGGTCGGCGAAGCTCATCGAGGTTCCGGGATTTGCGTTCTTGTCCGAAGAGACGCTTCAGCGCGCCGCTTGTGCCATAGGGCGGGGGCTTGTCAAGGAAGGCGCGCGCCGCCGCTCAGTGCCGGACGGGGCGCAGGATGCGAAATGTGTCGATTCCGCACGCCGCGCCGGCCCGCGAACGCACGATGTCGCGGTCCGCGCAGATGCGGCCGTCGTTCGGCGTGCTGACGTAGAAGCCGCGATAATAATCGAGGGCGGGACAGCGACTGTCGAGCCGCGCGCGGATACGGGTGCGGTTGCGCAATATAAGATCGAAGCTGGTCGGCCCCAGCATTGCCGCACCCGCGATCTGGCTCATTTCGATGCAGCGCGGTCCGCGCGTCTCGCGCCACTGTTCGCGCGTGTCGGCGAAGGGAAGGGTGCGCGAGCGGCTGGCGTGCGGCAGCCGCAGGATGACTTCCTCGTGGATCGAGATCGACCCGCGATATGCCGGCGGCGGCTGCGGCGACCGCGGCGGTTCGCGCCCGCGCTGGTCGGCCGCGCCGCTGAGGACGAGCATCACCATTGCGGCCAGGGCCGTCCGTATCATCGGCGCTGCTCCATCACGGCCGTGGGATTCCGCCCGCTTGTTGAACATGCGATGAATTGAGGTCAATCTCGCTCGGATGGCCGCGCCCTCCGCCGCTTTGCTCGACTCGCTCGCCGCCCTGCTCGGGCCCAAGGGGTTCACCCGCGATCCCGCCGACATGGCGCCCTGGCTCAGCGACTGGCGCGGGCGCTATCATGGACGCGCCGCGGCGCTGCTTTCGCCGGCGACGCGCGAGGAGGTGGCGGAAATCGTCCGGTGCTGCGCGGCCGAGTGCGTCCCACTCGTGCCGCAGGGCGGCAACACCTCGATGGTCGGCGGCGCGACGCCCGACGATTCGGGCGAGCAGCTGATCGTGTCGCTGAGGCGCATGAACCGAATTCGCGCGCTCGACCCGCACGCCAATCTCGCGGCGTGCGAGGCGGGCGTCGTGCTCGCCGATCTGCACGAGGCGGCGCGGGCCGCTGGCCGGCGCTTCCCCCTCTCGCTCGGCGCGAAGGGATCGGCGACGATCGGCGGCTTGGTCTCCACCAATGCCGGCGGCACGCAGGTGCTGCGCTTCGGCACGATGCGGCGGCTCGTTCAGGGGATCGAGGCGGTGCTGCCCGACGGGAGCCTGTTCGAGGGACTCACCGCGCTCAAGAAGGACAATCGCGGCTACGATCTCGCCCAGCTTCTCGCCGGCGCGGAGGGAACGCTCGGCATCGTCACCGCGGCGAGCCTGAAGCTGGTCCCCGCCATCGGCGCGCGCGCGGTCGCCTGGGTCGGCGTGGCGACACCGGCGGCGGCGCTCAAGCTGCTGCGCCGGCTTGAGGCGCGCCTCGGCGACGCCATCGAGAGCTTCGAACTGGTGCCGGCGAGTTCGCTCGAACTCGTCCTCGCCCATATTCCTGACACCCGCACACCGCTCGCCGCGCCGACGCCGTGGAACGCGCTGGTCGAATGCGTCGCGCCGATCGGGGCCGAAAGCCCCGCCCCGGCGCTCGAGGCAGCACTCGGCGAGGCGCTCGGCGCGGGCCTCGTCCTCGACGCCGCCATCGCCGCCAGCGAGGCGCAGGCGGATGCCTTCTGGAAGCTGCGCGACAGCATCGCCGAGGCGGAGAAGAAGGACGGGCCGGCGGCGAAGCACGACATTTCCGTCGCGGTCGAGGACATGCCGCGGTTCCTCGTCGAGGGCGCGGGGGCGGTGGAGGCGCGCTTTCCGGGCGTTCGCGTCAACGCCTTCGGCCATCTCGGCGACGGCAACATCCACTTCAACGTCCGCGCGCCGGACGGCGCCGGCCCGGAATGGGTGGCGGGGCCGGGGAGCGAGGTCAGCCGCTTCGTCTACGACCTCGTCACCGCGGCCGGCGGCTCGATTTCCGCCGAGCACGGGATCGGGCAAATGAAGCTGGGCGAATTCGCCCGCCTCGGCGGCGCTGCCCGGCTCGGTGCGCTGCGGGCGATCAAGCGCGCACTCGACCCGGCCGGAATCATGAACCCGGGCAAGCTTGTCCCGCCCCAGAGAGCGGACGCTCTTGCGGAAAGCGCGCGCGCCTCATAGACGCTTGGCGCTGAATTCCATCGGCACCGTGAAGGCGGCGACCGAAATACCGACCCTTTTCGATGGAGAATAACGAATGGCGACCCAACCGCCGCCCACCCTGCCGGTCCTTTACAAGCGGCTCGAGCCGCTTTCGAGCTCGCTGCACGCCAAGTTCCGTCATCGCCCGATGACGTCATTCCCGCATCTGGTGAACGTCAACGCGGTTCCGCTCACCATCGACGAGTTCATCATTGCGCAGCGGTTCATGCCGATCGTCTTCTCCTCGGGCGAGATGCCGGTGCCGCTCGGTCTCATGGGCCTGAACGAAGGCGTCAATGTGTATGTCGATGACGAGGGCAAGCTGCGCGTCCCATTCTACGTGCCGGCCTATGCGCGCCGCTATCCCTATCTGCTTGCGCGGCTCGCCCCGGACGCACAGGAGCTGTCGCTCTGCGCGGACTTCGACAGCGGGCTCGTCGGCCCGTTCGACGACGGCGAGGCGCTGTTCGACGGCGACAAGCCGAGCGAGGGGCTCAACAACATCCTCAAGTTCTGCGAGGAGTTCGAGGTCGCGGCCAACCGGACCGAGGCGTTCGCGCGCGAGCTGCAGGCGCTGGACGTGCTGATCGATGGCGAGGTGGCGATCGAGCCGCCAGGGGCGCTCCAGCCGTTCGTCTATCGCGGGTTCAAGATGGTGGACGAGCAGAAGCTGCGCGACCTCCCCGGCGACAAGCTTCGCCAGATCAGCCAGAACGGCATCCTGCCGCTGCTCGTTGCCCACACCTTCTCGCTCTCGCTGATGCGCGACGTGTTCGCCGCGCAGGTGGAGCTGGGCAAGGTGCCGAACTACGAGGCGAATTTCCCGAAGGCCGAGGCGCAGGCGTAAATTCGCCCGCCGGGGCCTTGAAACGGGCCGAAAGGTTCCTATTTGAGACCTACCGCTGCCGTATGCCCCCCCTTTGCGGCAGCGTGAGGCGCCTTCAGTCCCCCCTCAAGGCGCCCCTCCCTGAACCTGGCCGCTCCACGCGAAAGCGTGGGGCGGTCTTTCTTTGGGGCCTCATTCGGCGGCGATGGCGGGCGCCTCGCCGAACAACGTCGCCTCCAGCGCCGCGACGAGCGCGGCGACAAAGCCGCAGACCGTGTTGAAGCCCGGACCGGGCGCGCCGAGCGCGGCGTCGAGATAGAGCGAGCGGTCGATCTCGAGCTGGAGCGCGTGGACGCCATGCTCCGGCCGTCCGTGCCGCGCCACGACGTGGCCGCCCGCATAGGGCGCGTTGGCGCCGGCTCGATAGCCGAAGGCCTGGGCCGTCGTGAGCGCGGCGGCGCGAAGCGGCAAAGCGGAGGTGGTGCCGTGGCGGTCGCCGACGACGATGGGCGGATCGCCGCTTTGCGGATCACGCGGCGGCATCGAATGGACGTCGAGCAGCACGGCCGCGCCGAAGCGCTCGCGCGCCGAGAGCAGCGTCGCCGCGATCGCCTCGTGATAGGGTCGGTGGATCGTCTCGATGCGCCGCTCCAGCTCGGCGCGCGGGATGGGCGCGCGCCAGATCGGGCCCGCGCCGGCGATCCGGGACGGGATCAGCCCGAGGCCGCCCCGCGCTCGCACCGAGGGAATGAAATGTCCCGGCCCGGGCGGCGGATCTACGAGGGCGGGGTCGATTTCGCGCTCGTCGCGATTGAGATCGATCTCGGCGCGCGGTGCACGGGCGACGAAGGCCGTCGCGCCGGCCGCGCAGGCGCGCCAGATCAGCCTGTCGGCAAGCCGGTCCTCGAGCAGCTTCAGCACGCTTTTCGGCGCGCGGGCGGCAGCGAGCAGGTCGGCCGGATAGTCGCGCCCGGCGTGCGGCACCGAAAGCACGATCGGCGAGGCCGGCCGCGCCGGGCCGACTCGCTCGAAGGCTCGGGCGGCGTGTTCGGTCATTCCGTCCACAGAAGTAGAGCCGGGATGGGACAGGCGCAACGCCGCGCGCCGCAACCGCTGGCAAAACCGGGCGCGAACGCGCATAAGGCGGAGCCTGGTCGCCGTCGTGGCGGCCGCAGGAAGGACCGATGCTCAGAATCCTGCTCGCCGAGGACGACGATTCGCTGCGGACCTACCTTTCGCGCGCGTTGGAGCGCGTGGGCTACCGGGTGACCGCGGTCGATCGCGGCTCGGCGGCGCTGCCGCTGCTCGAAAGCGAATCCTTCGATCTGCTGCTTACCGATATCGTCATGCCGGAAATGGACGGGATCGAGCTCGCCCAGAAGGCCGCGGTGCTCGCCCCGGACATCCGCGTCATGTTCATCACCGGCTTCGCCGCGGTGGCGCTGAAGGCCGGGCGCAAGACGCCCGACGCCAAGGTCCTGTCCAAGCCCTTCCACCTCAAGGATCTCGTCGCCGAGGTGGAGCGCATGTTCCAGAGCGAGGACCAGCACGGCAGATTGTGAACCTGCGGGCTTGCGCCGCCCCGTCGGCGCGGCTAAATGCCCCGCTCTTGTGGGCGTGTAGCTCAGTGGTAGAGCACTGTGTTGACATCGCAGGGGTCGCAAGTTCAATCCTTGCCACGCCCACCATTCAAGACCCCGCCAAGGCATTGCCGCGGCGGGGTTTTTTGATGTTCTCGATTGGCGCCCGAGCGGGTGCGCGCCCGGCTCAGGCGCGGCCGGGGACGGAGACAGACTTCAGCTTCAGGCGGAAGGAATGGAGCACGGGCTCGGTATAGCCCGACGGCTGGGTTTCGCCTGAGAAGATCAGGGCCCGGGCGGCCTGGAAGGCGCATCCTGCCGTGTTGGCGACCAGCGGGCGATAGCCGGGTTCGCCGGCGTTCTGGCGGTCGACGACGGCGGCCATCCTCAGGAGCGCCGCATCGACGTCCGCTGGCGTGACGACGCCGTGTCGCAGCCAGTTGGCGATATGCTGGCTGGAAATCCGGCAGGTCGCCCGATCCTCCATCAGCGCGACATCGTGGATGTCCGGCACCTTCGAGCAGCCGACGCCAAGGTCGATCCAGCGCACCACATAGCCGAGGATGGACTGGACGTTGTTGTCGAGCTCCTCGCGAATCTCCTCGGGCGACCAGTTTCGTCCGGCGGTGACGGGAATGTCGAGGAGGTCGGCAAGCCGCGCGGGACGCCGCCTCGCGATCTCGCGCTGTCGCGCCGCGACATCGGCGCGATGATAGTGGACGGCGTGGAGCGTCGCCGCCGTTGGCGAGGGCACCCAGGCGGTGTTCGCGCCCGCGAGCGGATGGGCGATCTTCTGCTCCAGCAGATCGGCCATGCGATCGGGCATCGGCCACATGCCCTTGCCGATCTGGGCCCGGCCGGAAAGGCCGCAGGCGAGGCCGACATCGACATTGTTGTCCTCATAGGCCTTGAGCCAGGTGGCGGCCTTCATCTCCCCCTTGCGGATCATCGGGCCCAGCTTCATCGAGGTGTGGATCTCGTCGCCCGTGCGGTCGAGGAAGCCGGTGTTGATGAACACCACCCGATCCCGGACGGCATGGATCACGGCGGCGAGGTTGACGCTGGTTCGCCGTTCCTCGTCCATCACCCCGATCTTGATGCTGTGGCGGGGAAGCCCGAGCAGGTCCTCGACCGCGTCGAACAGGCGGTTGGCGAAGCCGGCTTCCTCGGGCCCGTGCATCTTGGGCTTGACGATATATATGGACCCGGCGGCGCTGTTCGCGCGCGCGCCGCGCACGTCGTGAAGCGCGATGAGCGACGTGACGACGGTATCGGCGAGGCCTTCGAACACCTCCTCTCCGTCGAGGCGCATCATCGGGTTGGTCATGAGATGGCCGACGTTGCGGACGAACATCAGCGCGCGGCCCTTTAGGGTGAATCGTCCCTCGCGGCCTGCGTAGGTTCGATCGCCGGCGGCCTTGCGCTCGATCCGCCGGCCCTCCTTTTCGAACGAGGCGCTCAGCGTCCCTTTCATCAGGCCGAGCCAGTTGCGATAGACGGAGACCTTGTCTTCGGCGTCGACGGCGGCCACGCTGTCCTCGCAATCCATGATCGTGGTGACAGCGCTTTCGAGAAGAATGTCGCACACGCCTGCCCGGTCGGCGGCTCCGATCGGGTGAGACCGATCGATCGCGATCTCGATGTGGAGCCCGTGGTGGCGCAGCAGGATCCGGCTTTCGGTCCAACCGGCGAGGAGGCCGGGATTGGCGAGGCCGCCGAGGTCGGTGACGAGGACGCCGTCCTCGACGGCGTAGGACGTGACGTCCGCGTGCGATCCCGAAGCGAGCGGCGCAACCTCGTCGAGAAAGGCGCGGGCCCAGGCGATCACCCGGGCGCCGCGCGCCGGGTCATAGCCACCGGCCGGCGGCGCGTCGCCGAGCGCGTCGGTGCCGTAGAGCGCGTCGTACAGGCTGCCCCAGCGCGCATTGAGCGCGTTGAGCGCGTAGCGCGCATTGCTGAGCGGAACCACCAGCTGCGGGCCCGAGATGCGCGCGATCTCCGGGTCCACGTTCGCGGTCGCGACCGAAAAGGGCGGCGGCGGCTCGACCAGATAGCCGATCTCGCGAAGGAACCGCTCCTCCTCGGCCGGGTCGGGAGGCTGGTTCGCGCGACCGGCGTTGCGGGCGTCGATCAGCGCCTGAAGCTCGTCGCGGCGCGCCAGCAGCCGTCGGTTCGCAGGGATGAAGTCCCGCAGGAGGCGCTCGAAGCCGGTCCAGAAGGACTCCGGGTCGCAGCCCGAGCCGGGCAGGACCTCCTCGTCGATGAACGCGCGCAGACGGCTGTCGACGCTCAGACCCGATCCACTCTCCGGCACTCGAACCCCCTTGTCGATGATTCGCCGCTTCGCGTTGCGAGCGGCCCTGACCCGGCGCCGCGCCTCATCCGGCCTTGCCGAGAAGCGCGCGGGCGATGATGTCGCGCTGCACCTCGCTCGTGCCGCTGTAGATCGTCGCGGCGCGCGCGAGCATGGCGATCTTGTGCAGCTCCAGCGGCGCGCGGCCGAGCCCGACCGGACCATAAACGCCGGCATGTTCGTCGGCGATCCGCAGGGTGGCCTCGGTGATGCGCTGGAACAGCTCCGAAGCGGCCAGCTTCATCAGCGAGAAATCATGGCTCTCCGCTGTTCCCGCGATCGCCGCCGACGAAATCATCTCGTAGAGCGCGACGAGATCGTTGAGATCGCAGAACAGGCGGGCATTTAGTTCCTCGAACCCGCCGCCGTGAAGCTCCAGCCGGTCCGCAACTTCGCGGAAGACCGCATAGGCGTCGCGCGACAGGCCGGGGCTGCCGATGAAGATGCGCTCGACGCCGAGCAGCGCCTTGGCGATGGTCCAGCCCTCGCCTTCGCCGCCGACGCGATTTTCGGCGGGGATGCGGACCTCGTCGAGGAACACCTGCCCGAACTCGCTCTCGCCCGCCAGATTCTCGATCGGGCGGACCGTGACGCCCGGGCTGTTCATCTCCATCAGGAAGAAGGAGATGCCCTCTTGCTTGCGCGGCGCCTGCGCGGTGCGCGCGAGCAGGAACATGTGGCTCGCGTCCATCGCCATCGTCGTCCAGATCTTCGAGCCGTTGACGACATAATGGTCGCCGTCGCGCACCGCCGTGGTCTTGAGGTTCGCAAGGTCCGAGCCGGCGTTCGGCTCGGAATAGCCCTGACACCACAAGGTCTCCCCGCGCAGGATGCCAGGAAGGTAGCGCTCCTGCTGGTCGGGCGTTCCGAACCTGATCAGGATCGGCCCCAGCATCGTGCCGCCGGAATCGAGGAAGCGCGCCGCGCCGAAGCGGGCGAGCTCCTCGTGATAGGCGAGTTGCTTTTCGAGCGACAGGCCGAGGCCGCCATGCTCGCGCGGCCAGGCCGGCAGGCGCCAGCCGTGGTCGTAGAGCAGGCGCAGCCACTTCTTCTCCTGCTCGCCGCGCAGTCGCAGCACGATCGGCCGCCGCCATTCGGGCGGATAATGCCGTTCGAGCCATGCCCGGAAGCGGGCGCGGAACTCCTCCACGGACAGACGGTCCAGCTCGACCGGTTCCACGCGCGCCGTCACCTGCATGTGGCCCGCTCCTCCAGTTCGGCCAAAGCGAGCGCGTGTTGGCGCAGAAGATCCGGGTTGCCGAGCCAGGAGGCCCAGCGCAGGACGGCGTTGAGATAGAGGCCGATATCGGCCTCCTCGGTGAAGCCGAACGCGCCGTGAAAATGAACGGCGGACCGGGCCATGCCGAGCGCGGCGTCGGAGGCCCGCGCCTTCGCCGCGCTGATCCTGATCTTTGTCTCGGTCGATAGCCCGTCGCGCAGCGCGGCCGCGGCGGATCGCCAGGACGCGCCCGCAAGCTCGATCTCCAGATGCCGGGCGACGAGCGCGTGCCGAACCGCCTGGAAATGCGCGAGCGGCGCGCCGAACTGCTCGCGCTGGCCGAGATAGTCGCAGGTCAGCGCGAGCAGCCGATGCGCCGCCCCTTCGAGCTGCGCGGCGAGCGCGAGCCGGCCCCGCGCGATCGCGAGCTCGACCGCGTCGGCGGCTTCCTGTCCGGTGAGGATGATCTGGTCCCGGCCGAGCTCCACCCCATTGAAGGCGAGGTGGGCGCAGATCGTGCCGTCGGTCATGCGGTGCGTTTCGGCCGCGATCCCCGCCGTGTCGGCGCCGACCGCGACGATTGCCGGAGCGCCGTCGAGCCGGGCGGTAACGAGCAGCCGCGCGTCCGGCGTCCAGGCGGGGACGAACAGCTTGCGTCCGTTGAGCACATTGCGCGGACCGGCGGGCTCGATCCTGGCCAGCGGCGCCGCCGGCTCGATCGCGCCGACCTCCTCCTGATCGACGAGGACCACGATCGCCTCGCCGGCGGCGAGCGCCCGCGCCAGATCCCGGGCGGCGGGGGCTTGCGCGCCGTCGAGCACTGTCGCGGCGATCACCGCGCTGGCCACGAACGGTTCCCGGATCAGGTGACGCCCCGCCGCCGCGGCGAGGGCGAGCGCAGGATCAAGGCCGAGCGCGGTGCCGCCCGCGGCTTCGGACAGAAACATCCCGGTCCAGCCGAGCGCGGCCATCTCACGCCATTTGCCCGGATCGAACCCCTCCCCGGACTTCTGGCTCCGGCGGAAACAGGCGAGCGTCGCGTGGGCGGCGGCATAGCGATCGACGCTCTCCCGGAGCATCGATTGCAGATCGTCTTCCTCGCGCCACATCGGGTGGCTCAGGCGCTCATCTGGTGGCCGCCATTGGCCGAAAGCCGCTGCCCGGTGATGTAGGAGGCCGCGTCGGACAGGAGGAAGCAGACCGGCGCCGCTGCCTCCTCGGCGCTGCACCAGCGCTGCATCGGTATCCGGGCGAGATAGGTGTCGCGGAACTTCTCGCCGCGCAGGATTTCCGTCATCTGCGTCTCGACCACGCCAAACACGACGCAGTTCACCCTGATGCCATGTCTGGCCCACTCGCGGGCGGCGCTCATCGTCAGGCCCAGGATCCCGCTCTTGGCCGCGCCGTAGTTGATCTGGCCCACCGTGCCCTGGACGCCGGCGTCCGACGAGATGTTGACGATCGCCCCCGGCCGGCCCTGCCGGATCATCTGCCGCCCCGCCGCCTGAAGGAACAGGAAGGAGCCGGTGAGGTGAACGTCGATCACCTGCCGCCACTGCTCGATCGTCATCTTGTCGGCCATCGCGGTCCGCGTGATGCCGGCATTGTTGACGAGGCCGTCCACCGCGCCGAACCGCGCGACCGCCTGTTCGACGACCTGCTCCGCGAAATCGGGCCGGGCGACATTGCCCTGGACGGTGAGACAGTTGTCGTCGCCGAGCTCGTCGCGGGCGGCGGCAAGCCGGTCGGCGTCGAGATCGACCAGGACCGGACGGCCGCCGAGGTTCGCGGCCAGCCTCGCCACCGCGAGGCCGATGCCCTGCGCGCCGCCGGTAATGATGATCGCGCGACCCGCAAGCGACATCGGATTGCACGGCTCGCGGCCCGCCTCGACTCTCTCCGCGTCAATGCAGGTCGAATTCGATCGGCTGTCCATTCAGGGTCTCGGGCTCCGCGGCTCGCCGGCTAGCTACCTGCGGGCGCGTTCCCGGACAATCACGGCCGCCCAAGCATCAGGAATGTATTTTCTCCGTCGAAACCTGTTGTGCGCGTAGCTCACCCACGCCGGAGAAGATATGTCGGCAGATCATCGAAAATCGTCGTGGACGGATCATGGATGTGATGGGCCTCACTTATTACAATGTCACGTTCGACGGGTGCGGTTCGACCAAGGTGAAGGCGCGCACGCCCGACGACGCCGTGTCCCATGCGCGGCGATTTGCGAACATCGGGCGCAAGAACGTGCGGATCACGACGCCTGACGCCAGGACCCTTTCGCTGGAAGAGATCGACGCGAGCCGCGCACGCAGGAAGGCGGGGGCATGATCCAGACGCGTCCCTCCGCCCTCGACCTCCTGCTCACCCGGTCATCGACCTTGCAGTTCGTCGAACCGGGCCCCAGCGACGAGCAGATCCGCCAGATCCTGTCGGCGGCCGTCACCGCCGCCGATCATGGGCGGCTGCGGCCGTGGCGGTTCATCGTCTTCGAAGGCGCTGGTCGCGAGCGGCTGGCCGATCTGATGGCGGCGCAGGTGCGGGCGGACAAGCCCGAGGCGGACGAGCAGGAGCTGGCGAAGGCGCGCGCCAAGGCGTTTCGCGCGCCGACGGTGGTGGCGCTCGCCTGCAGCCCCACATTGGGGCACAAGGTTCCGGTCGCCGAACAGCAGGCCGCTGTGGCCGCGGCCGGCGCTCACCTCATGCTGGCGGCCAACGCCCTCGGCTTCGGCGCCGCCTGGAAGACCGGGGCCGCGGCCTATCATCCCGTCGTCCGGGCCGGGCTCGGGCTCGGGGAGGAGGAGACGATCGTCGGGCTGTTCCACATCGGGTCCGAAGTGAGCCCGTCGCCGCTGCCGCGCGCTTCGCTGGATTCGGTGGTCCGCTATTACCGGGACTAAGGGGCGACCCCGCAATGTCTGACCAGCCGGCGTCGGTCGAAATGGCCATGGCGAAGCAGCTCAACGGGATCTTCCGCACCTGGATGCGCGTGTCGCAGGGGAGCGACGAGCTGCCGCCGATCATCTGGGGCGACTGCATCGTCCACCTGTCTCATCCGGAATTTCGGGAAACATTCTCCACACGTCCGGCGTCGTCCGGATCATCGAGCACGGCAGCTTCAAGATCGTGGAAACGCGCAACAATTTCTATGCGCTGCTAGGGCCGGAGCTGGATGCGGCCGAGGCCCAAGGGATCGACCCCGAGACCTATGTCGCACGGCACCGCACGCGCGAGAAGCGGCGCGACGCGCTCGCCAGCGCCGCCATGAACGCGGATCCCGATTGCGCGCGATGCGGCGGCGCCGGCGTCTATGCCGGCGGCGACGCGGCGCTCTACGTGTGCGAGCTATGCTGCAAGCACAACCAGGGCTGGTGGCGGCTCGAAGGCGGCTATGGTGAGAATAATGGGCGCTGGGCCTGCAAGGCCGGGTGCGGGGCGATCGTCGATCGGCCGCCGCCCGTCCTGCAATTCCTGCCGCGCGCCGTCTCCTCGCGTCCCGCGGCACCGGATCGCGCCCGGCCGGCGCGCCGGTCGGCATGAGGCGCGGATCAGGCGCCCGCCTGCTTCAGCCGGGGGCGGTCATCGCCGAGGCCGGCGAGGACGAAATCCGCGATCTGCGTCGCGATCGCATCGCGTTGCTCGGCGCCGGTCGGCCGCTTGGGATCGAACCAGACGATCAGCCAGGCGAGCGAGCCGACCGCGCCCCACAGGGCGAGCGGGATGGAGCGGATCTGCCAGCCACCGTCGGCCGCTGCTTCGGCGATGATCGCGGAGAGCTTGACCTCGAGCTGCCGGCGGAGCGCGTTGATCCGGGCCAGCGGCCGCTCCTGCCGGCTCGATCCGCGACCGATCAGCTGGAATTGCGTCGCCTCGAGCGCGACCCGATGGTAGGGATAATGGTCCATGATCTCGATCGCGAACGCGCGGAACACGTCGTGCAGCCGCTGCGCCGCCGGCGTGTGCTTGGCCTCGGCGAACGGGCTGATCCGTTCGTTGATCATGAAGAAGGAGCCGACCGCGACGTCGAAATAGAGATCGAGCTTGCTCCGGTAATAGTGGTAGATCTGACCCTTGGTCGTGCCGAGAATGGCGGCGACGTCATCGAGCGTCGTCCCCGCATAGCCGCCCTCCATGAACGCCGTCGCCGCTGCCTCGAGAATGTGCGCGCGGCCCTCCGTCTTCGGGGTGGCGCGCGCTTCGGACTCCCAGAGCGGGGTCAGGGCCGGCTTCGGCTTCTTGCGCGGAGTCTGAGGTCGCATCGGCTGTCCACAGAGCGAGTGACGAGAAACGTGCAACGGCGGGTTATGAATTCCGCGGGACGTCCGCGCAATCGAGACGGACGTCGCCTCCTATATTCGGCCCTTGCCGCCTGCAACCGGGCCCCGAACGCGGCGGCCCAGCTTCGCATGGAAGCGGGCGCGGGTAAGCCCGCTTGCGGCGCGGCGGTTCAGGCATCACGAATGTGTCCGATTGCGCCGGCGCGGTGACGGAGACATGGGCGGCGCGATTGACGGCCCGGGCCCGGGCGATATCTTCGCGGCGAACGGGAGCTCGGGAAAAGGCATGACGGAAGACCCCAATCTCGGGCTTGGCGCGCTTCCGTCACTCCTCGTCGAACGACCGGGCGCGACCGACAGCGCGCGGGCCGACATCCTGAAAGCGGCGGCGGCGGCGTTCAACGAGCGCGGCTATGATGCGACGTCGATCGACGACATCGCCGACATGCTCGGCGCGACCAAGGGCCGCATCTACCATTATTATCGCTCGAAGGCGGACATCTTCCTCGATCTCCACCTTGAATCCCTGCGCATCCTGATCGGGCAGGTGGGCGCGATCGCGAACCACAAGGACCTGTCTCCCACCGAGCGGATTCGCCGCATGGCCTACGAGCACGCCCGGGACGTGATGAACAGGATCAACTATCGCAAGGCCACCATGCTCGGCCTCAGCCGCGTCCTGCTGTCGATCTCCTCGCCCTATCAGGACGCGGCCCGCAAGCGGGTGAACGAACTGCGCGACGAATATGAGAACCTGTTCGTCGCGACGATCGCCGAAGGGGTGGAGACCGGGGAGTTCCGCCCCATCGATCCGCGCTTCGCCACCAAGCCGCTGCTCGGCGCGCTCAACTATCTCGCCAACTGGTATGAGGGCGACACCGAGGGCGCGCTGGGAACGATCGACGAAATCGCCACCGCCCTTTCCGACTATTGCGTGCGGGGCCTGGCCGCGCGCTGACCGGGCGGCCGGGCGCCCTCGGCGACCAATGCCGTTCAGCCAGCGGCCCGCCTTTCGACCTCGGCGATCGCCGCATTCTCACCGACCAAGGCGCGGCCGACGAGGACGTAGTGCACCGCGCCCCACAGCTTGAACAGCGAAAGAACGAGCAGCGCATATTTGAGTGATACCTGGTCCGGCGCCGTCTTCGGCCAGATCGACTGGCGGTTCGCCGACCGGCTGACGCTCACCGCCGGCGCGCGCTACACGATTGAGAACCGGGAGCTGCTGCGGGCGACGCTGGGTCCGATCGTCACCGCCGCCGGGACCGGGCCGCTGATCGACATTCGCGCCGCGGTTCCGGAGACCGACCCGGTCACGCACGACGTGACCGGCCGCCTCAGCCTCACCTACGAGCCAACCGACGACAATACGCTCTATGCCAGCTACTCGCGCGGGGCGAAGAGCGTCGGCTTCAGCGTCTTCTATACTGGCGGCACGGCCGCCTCCAACGCGGCGCAGACCGGCCCGGTCGGGCAGGAGCATCTCGACGCGTTCGAGATCGGCAGCCGGAACCGCTTCCTGAACAGGACGCTGTCGCTCAACCTGGCCGCCTTCTACTATCATTTCCAGGGCAAGCAGGATCTTCTGGCCGTCGCGGACACGAGCGGTCCGGCGATCGTAGTTTCCACCCGCTTCATCAACGTCGGCACGGTCGAGCTCTACGGCGGCGAGATCGAGCTCAACTATCGGCCGAACCGGCGCTGGGATTTCTCCCTCAGCGGCGGCACCGTGCACAGCGAGATCACCGATTCGCCGGTCACGTTCAGCGGGCCGCGCCTCGGTCTGGTGCCGCTGGAAGGCCGGCCGTTGCCCCAGACCCCGAAATGGAACCTCAACGCAACGCTTGTCCACCATATCCCGACCTCCGTGGGCACCTTCACGTTGCAGGCGGAAGGACGGGCGCAGTCGCGGTGGAATTTCGGGCTTTCGAACGACCCGCTGGCCGATGTCCCGTCCTACGGGCTCGTCAACTTCCGGGTGATGTGGGAGTCGAACGACGGCCGGTACAATCTCCAGGCCTTCGTCACCAACGCCTTCAACAAGCTCTACTTCAACGCCATCACCGACACGAACGCAGCCGCCGGCGCCTTCATCACGCAGATCGGCGAGCCCCGGCTGTGGGGCGTCAAGTTCGGGTTCAGTTTCTGAGCGGTGCGCGCTCGCCTGTTCCCTCGCCGCCACCGGGCGGCGGGAGACAGGCGCGCGGACGACCGGATCGACGTCGCGCGGTCGCCGGGGGAATCCCTCAGCCGCCGGCGAGGCGCTGCGACGCCCAGAAGGCGCTCGCGGCAATCCTTGGGATCGCGAAAGCGGGCAGATCGGCCGCGCGCATCAGCCGGAGGCTGACCGCGGCGAGGGCGAACGGATAGTTCGTTCCTCGCTCCCCGGCTCCGCACAGGGCGCGGGCGGCGGCGCGAACGCTTAGGATGGCGGCGGCATAGGGGTCCGTCTGGACCCGCGGATCGTCCATCGCGATCAGGCGCTCGATCTCGAAAGGTCGCCGCTCGGAATTTCCGCCGGAAGGTTGATGCGCAGGCTCGCCTCAAGCGTGACGAAATCCTGGAGCACATGGCCCGGCCCGGTGCGCTGGAAATCGACCAGCCTGACGCCGCCGGTCGCCCGATCGACAATGACATTGTCGGAATTGAGGTCGCCGTGCAGGATTCCGCTCGCATAGGCGCGCGGGGCCCCAGCGCCGAACAGCGCGCCGCAGACCGACGGGAACCGATACCGCTCGAAGTGCCGCGCGGCGTGAGCGAGCAGCGCCGCCTCCGCCGCGCTCGCCATCTCGGGGCTTCCGAAATAGCGGTCGAGATAATAGCGCGACAGGTCGCGGCCGCCGGCTTGTCCGGCAAGGCCGCGCCAGGCCCGATGAAGGGTCTCGAACAGCTTCGGCACGACCAGGTCGATCGCGCCGATATCTCCGCCGGCGAGGTGGTCGGTCAGGGTTTGCGGCTTCGCCTCCCGGCCAAGCAGGGAGAGGCAGAGCGCGGCGCGACCATGGGCGGCGCCGAAGCCGAGCAAGTCGGGCCGGCAGCCTTCGGGCAGGAACGGGCGCACGAAGCGCTCGTAATTGGACTTCTCGCGCGATCCCGCTTCGCGCGGGGCGATCTTCAGCACCTTGGCAGCCGCCCGGTCCGCGTCGCCTTCGGCACCGCCAGCCGTGACCTTGAGCAGCCAGGCGCCGCTGCGCCCGCCATTCAGGCGCTCGAGCCGGATCGCGCCGGGCGTATCGCCCAGCGCGAGATCGAGCAGCTCGATCAGCTCCCGTCGTTCGCGCGCGCTGGCGAAGGGCGGTTCGCCGACGAAGCGGTATCTCGTGCGGACGTCAGCCATGCCGGCTGCGTCCGGGCGCGGGCGGGGCGCGCGAGGCGGCCCCACGTCAGCTCCGGGCCCATTGCCGCCGCAGCAGCATGGCGTTCTGAATGATCGCCTCGCCCAGCGCGCGCGCCGGATGCCGGTTTCCGCTGCGTCCGAAGAGCAGCGCGAATTCGACGTCTTCGAGCTTGGGCAGCTCCGCGGAGGCGATCTCGACCAGCCCCGGCGGCACCAGCGAGCGCGCGTGGGGCGCGACGCCGAGCCCGGCGGCGACCGCCGCGTGGATGCCGCTCTGGGTGCCGCTCGTGCAGACGATGTTCCAGGCGATGCCGACTCCTTCGAGCGCGCGCAGCGCCGCCGAGCGCGTGATCGCTGGCGGCGCGAGCAGGATGAGCGGTATCGGGCGGGTGGGATCGAGAACGAAATCGGTCGCGCCGATCCAGATCATCGGTTCCCGCCAGACCAGCTCGCCCTGCGGCCCGCCCGGCCCGCGCTTGATGAAGGCGAGGTCGAGCTGGCCCAGTTCGAGCTTTTCCCGGACGGTTTCGCTGAGCCCGACGGTGAGCTCGATGCCGACCCTGGGATGTTCGGCGGTGAAGCGTCGCAGCACTTCGGGCAGGCCGGCAAGGACCACGTCCTCGGTGACGCCGAAGCGGACGGTGCCGGACACTTTGGCATCGGCGAAGTGACGGGCGGCGCGCTCGTTGATCTCGAGGATAGCGCGCGCGAAGCCGAGCATTGCCTCCCCGTCGGCGGTCAGCCGCACCGAATGGGTGTCGCGCACGAACAGACGCGCCCCGACGGCGGCCTCCAGCTTGCGGACATGTTCGCTGACCGTTGATTGACGAAGGCCGAGGCTCGCGCCGGCGAGCGTGAAGCTCAGCGTGCGCGCGACGGCGACGAAGCTCCGCAACCAGGTGGGGTCCAGCATCCTGCTATTCCAATCTGCGATCACAGTAACCATGGTAATCGAGCTTTACAATTATTTCCGGTCGCGCCAGTCCGGCGTCGATGCAGCGACTGATGAAACTGGCCGATCCCTACATCGCCCTGATGCTGGCGATGGTTCTGCTCGCCTTCATCGTCCCGGTCCGGGGCGCGGGCGCCGAAATCGCGAATGTCGCGACGGACGTCGCGATTGCCTTCCTCTTCTTTCTTTACGGCAGCCGGCTTTCGCCGCAGGCGGCGCTTGCGGGCTTCGTCCAGTGGCGACTGCAGATCGCCGTCCTGCTGTGCACCTTCGCGCTCTATCCGGCGCTTGGATTCGGGTTCGGTCAGGTCGCGCCGAACCTTTTGCCACCGGCGCTGACGGCGGGGCTGGTCGTGCTCTGCCTGATGCCATCGACGGTGCAGTCCTCGATCGCTTTCACCTCGATCGCCCACGGCAATGTCCCGGCCGCGCTCTGCGCCGCGTCGCTCTCGAACATCCTCGGCGTCTTTCTCAGCCCGCTGCTGGTCGGGTGGTTTTTCCAGAAAAGCGGCGTTCCGCTGTCGTTCGGCACCTTCCGCGACATCGTCGTGCAGTTGCTGGTGCCGTTCATCGTCGGCCAGCTCACCCGGCCCTGGCTGGGGGGCTGGGTCGCCCGCCACAAGCAGGTCCTCGGCTATGCGGATCGCGGCTCGATTCTGCTGATCATCTATGTCGCCTTCTCCAAGGGCGTGGCCGAGAATGTCTGGCGCGCGGTAAGCATCGCGGACCTGCTGGTCCTGTCTTTCGTTTTGGGCCTCCTGCTCGCGCTCGTGCTGGTCTCGACCTGGATCGTCGGGCGCCGCCTGCTCGCTTTCCCGATCGAGGATGTCGTCGTCCTGCAATTTTGCGGATCGAAGAAATCCCTGGCGAGCGGCCTTCCGATCGCGAGCCTGCTCTTCCCGGGGCCGCAGCTCAGCCTGATCCTGCTGCCGCTGATGCTGTTTCACCAGATCCAGCTGATCGTCTGCGCCGTGCTGGCGCGCCGCTATGGCCACGCTGCGGAGCAGGCGGTCGCGGCTGGTGTTGGCGCCGGAAAGCCGGCGCCGGCGGGCTGAAGCTGAAGGCCCGTGGCTGAGGGAGCGGGGAGGCGGCGACGATGGTGTACAACACCATCCGGTACGAAGTGGAGGAGGGGATCGCGACGATCTCCCTCGCGCGCGCTGAAAAGCGCAACGCCTATAACGCGGAGATGATGGGCGAGCTGCTCGACGCGCTTGAGGCGATCGACGGCGACGACGACGTGCGCGCCGCGATCGTCACCGGGGAGGGCAAGGCCTTCTGCTCCGGCGCGGACATTGCGGACGGCGCGGATGGGTTCAGGGTCGGCTCCGGCCCGGCCGTCCTGCCCGACGGACGGATCGACTATGGCGACGAGGCGGTGCGCGACGGCGGCGGCCGGCTGACGCTGCGCATCTTCGAGCTGAAGAAGCCGATCATCGGCGCGGTCCACGGGGCGGCCGTGGGGATCGGCGCGACGATGCTGCTGCCGATGGACATCAGGCTGGCGAGCGAGGAGGCACGCTTCGGCTTCGTCTTCACGCGGCGCGGCGTGGTGCCGGAAGGGGCGTCATCCTTCTTCCTGCCGAGGATCGTCGGCATCGCGCAGGCGCTCGAATGGTGCCTGTCCGGCCGGATGGTCGATGCGCGGGAGGCGCTGGCCGGGGGGCTGGTCTCACGGGTGGTGCAGCCAGACCAGTTGATGGCCACCGCCCGCGCGCTGGCGCGCGAAATCGCCGACAATACTGCGCCCGTATCGGTGGCGCTTACCCGACAGATGCTGTGGCGCGGCCTTGGCATGAGCCATCCGATGGAAGCCCACCGCATCGAAAGCTGGGGCGTCTTCTCGCGTAGCAGGAGCGCCGATGCGGCCGAGGGCGTCGCGGCCTTTTTCGAGAAGCGCGCGGCCAATTTCCCCGATCGGGTCAGCCGCGACATGCCCGATTATTTCCCCTGGTGGGAAGATCCGCCGTACCGACACGACTGACCGGAACAACTCACGGTCGCACGCTGTACGCGCTGTAGGCGCCGAGATTGGTCCCGGCGCGAATGCTGCGGAGGATTTCCTCCTCGCGCGTCTCCTGTTCCCGGACCGCCGCCAGCAGGCCGGCGGCGACCGACTGCGGAAATGCCACGACCCCGTCCTGGTCGCCCACGACGATATCGCCGGGCGCTACCACGAGACCGCCGACCGAGACCTTGACGTTGATCTGGCCGGGTTCGTTCTTGAACGGACCGCGATGAATTACGCCGCGCGCGAAACAGGGAAATCCGGCCGCGGCGAACGCCTTCGAGTCGCGGATCGCCCCGTCGACGACGAATCCGGCCGCGCCGCGCGCTTGCGCGATCGCCATGATGATCTCACCGACCAAAGCGCGGCCGAGGTCGCCCTCGCCGTCCACGACGATAACGTCGCGCGGCTTCACCAGCTCCAGCGCCTGGTGGATCGCCCGATTGTCTCCGGCGGGCACGCGCACCGTCAGCGCGCGGCCGACCATGACCTCGTTGACCGGATGGACCGGCCGGATGCCGATCGCGCCCGGCAACCTGCCCAGATTGTCGCTGATTGCCGCCGTCGAACTGCGCCGGAAACCGGCAAGGAGCGCCCCGAGGTCGGATACGGTTGGAGGGGTGGGATCACCCATCGATCAGGTCGCGTGCGATGTCGTTCGGCGCGACGCGGACCGGACCCGGCCGTTCATCCGGCAATCCAGGACCACAGGGGGACCGACCCCCGCGGCGCCGCGCGGCCCAGTGCGCTGGCCCAATAGTGTTCGCTCCCATAATCCTCCCTCCATTGCCACAGGCGTCGGGTCAGCCGGGCCAGCGCATATTCTTCCGTATAGCCGATCGCGCCATGGATCTGGTGCGCATGATCGCAGACGATGCCGGCGGCCAGCCCGGCGCGGAACTTGGCGACCGCGACCGCGCGCTGGTCGAGCGTCGTGCCCTGAGCGGCCGTCGCGACCGCCGCCTCGACGGCCGCCCTGGCCGCGGCGACCTCCGCGGCCATGTCGGCCAGGAGGTGCTGGATCGCCTGGAACTTCGAGAGGGGCCGGCCGAACTGGATGCGGTCTCCAGCAAAGCCGACGGTGAGATCGAGCGTGGCCTCAAGCGCGCCGCCGATCTGTGCGGCCCGGGCCAGCGCGGCAAGGTACGGCGCGTCGTCGTGCGGAATTGTTCCCGTCGCGATCGCCTTCTCGCGAAGACTGCCGGCGTCGCTCATCGGATCTTCGCCGACCGCCACGAGGCGGCCGCCGGCCGGCCCCTCGTGGAGCAAGATCGCGCGTCCCCGGACGCGCACGACGTGCTCCGCCCGGTCGCCGAAGGGGATGCCGCGCTGCCACCCCTCGATGAAGAGGCTCATCCGGCCCGGCGGCGAGGCCAGCCCGGCCTCGCTCAGCAAGCGGGACGCGACCAGCGTCTCGGCGATCGGCAGCGGCGCCGCGTTGGCGCCCGCCAGGCGGATCAGGCCGAAGCCTTCGCCGAGCGGCAGTCCGAACCCGCCCTGGGCTTCGCCGACCCAGAGGCGAGTCAGCCCGTTTTCCTCCAACGCCGACCAGGCCCGGTCGGGGGCGTCCCGGTGGTCGGCCAGGATACGCGACGCGGTCGCTTCGAGCATCGCGTCCATCAGCGAACGCCCAGCTGACGCGCGATCAGGCCGCGCAGGATTTCGCTCGTGCCGCCGCGAAGCGTGTTGGCGGGAAGGCGCAGCTGCGCCTCGTCCCTCAGGCGCAGCAGTCCGGCCGGCGCCTCCGGTTCGGGCCGCGCGCCGATGGCGGAGCGGATGACGCTGAACAGGTGCCGCTCGAAGGCGGTGCCGAGCTGCTTGACCAGCGCGGCCTCGGTATCCGGGCTCTCCCCGTCCTGAAGCCGGCGCGCGATCGCGCGGGACATGATCCGCAAGGTGGAGAGCCGGGCGACGAGGTCGCCCAGGGCCTCGGCCGGGAGCGCGTCCGGCATTTCGGCAAGCGTCCGCTCCAGCAGCAGATAGGTGGTGAGAAAGCGCTCCGGCCCCGACCGCTCCATGGCGAGCTCGCCCATGCACTGCGCCCAGCCATGGCCTTCGGCGCCGAGCAGCGCGGAGGGTGGCAGGGCGACGTCGTCGAACACGACTTCGTTGAAATGCGCGTGCCCGGAGAGGTCGTTGATGCCCGAAATGTGGATGCCGGGCAGGGACAGATCGACGAGGAACTGGGACAGGCCGACGCGGCGGTCCGTGCCTTCGGCGGGCGACGTTCGCGCCAGCACGATCATGTAGTTCGAAATATGCGCGACGGTGGACCAGATCTTGCGCCCGCTGAGCATCCAGCCGGCCGGCGACTTTGTCGCCCTGGTGGCGATGGCGGCAAGATCGGAGCCCGCCTGCGGCTCGCTCATTCCGACGCAGATATAGCATTCGCCGGCGGCGATCCGGGGCAGGATCGCGCGCATCTGCGCCTCGGTGCCGTATTTCAGGATTTGAACGCCGGACTGCCGGTCCGCGATCCAGTGGGCGCCGACCGGCGCGCCGGCGACGAGCAGCTCCTCGGTGACAACGTAGCGGTGCAGCGCCGGGAGTTCGTGGCCGCCGTAACGCTTCGGCCAGGTCATGCCGATCCAGCCCATCTCGCCGAGCTTGCGGCTGAACGTCGGCGAGACGCCGCTGATCCAGCAGTCCGCGACCGGCTCGAAGCCCCCACTCTCGCGCTCGCGCGCGAGAAAATCGCGGACGCGGTACCGGAGCGACCGCTCCTCCTCGGTCTCGGCCGTTATCGGGAAGGTGAACCGGCTCAAGGCGCGCCCGTTCCGATCATCAACGCGCCAGCCCGGCCAGCCGGCCGGAGACGAGGGCCTCGCGGACCGCGAAACGCTGGATCTTTCCGGTCGAGGTGCGGGGGAATTCCTCGACGAGCGTGAGGAATTCCGGCCAATATTGTTTCGTCACTTCGAGCCTTTCGAGATGGGCGGTGAGGTCGCCAAGCCGGAGGTCTTTACGACCCGGGCTCGGCTTGACGACGGCGTGGCAGCGCTCGCCGAGCCGCTCGTCCGGCACGCCGACGATGACGATGTCGGCGACTTCGGGCAGGTCGAGCAGCAGATTCTCGATCTCGATGACCGGGATGTTCTCGCCGCCGCGAATGACGATGTCCTTCGATCGGCCAAGGATCCGGACATAGCCGTCATCGTCGATCCGGCCGAGATCGCCGGTCCTGAACCAGCCGTCCTGGAACGAGGCTTCGTAAAGGGCGGCGTTCCCGTAATAGGCGACGTGCTGGCCGCGCACCTTGAGCTGGAGATGGCCGGGCGTGTTCGGGGGCTGGACCTCGCCCCGGTCGTTGACGACGCGGACCTCGACCCCCGGCACCGGCGCCCCGTCGCTGCTCGCGCGCTTGTCCTCGCTGTCGGTCAATCGGCCGATGGTGGTGATGCCCGCCTCGGTCATGCCCCAGCAGGGAACGAGCTCGGCCCCCAGCATCCGGGCGGTTCGGCCGACCAGGTTGGGCGGGATCGGGGCGCCGCCGCTGACGAAGCAGCGCAGCGA
>Ga0180222_1000222_pt1 | contig 96392 bp, 95 predicted proteins | sample eDN5th37CKraftOP_FD_151336 | JGI IMG/M metagenome (GOLD analysis project Ga0180222, IMG submission 151336) | Enriched Organic Plus compost microbial communities from Emeryville, California, USA - eDNA 5th pass 37_C Kraft OP (version 2) (version 2) ... | reverse complement strand
ACCGCATCCACCCCGGCCTCGGCCGCGGCCAGGATCGAGGCGCCGGCAATGCCGCCGGTGTCATGGGTGTGGAAATGCACCGGCAGGCCGATCTCCTCCTTCAGCGCGCGGACCAGAATCGAGGCCGAGGCGGGCTTCAGCAGCCCCGCCATGTCCTTCAGCCCCAGCACATGCGCGCCGGCATCGCGCAGCTCGCGCGCCATCTTCAGGTAATAGTGCAGGTCGTATTTCGCGCGCGCCGGATCCAGCAGGTCGCCGGTATAGCAGATCGTGCCCTCGCAGATCTTGCCGCTCTCGATCACCGCATCCATGGCGACGCGCATGTTCTCGACCCAGTTCAGGCTGTCGAAGACCCGGAACACGTCCACCCCGGTCTTCGCCGCCTGGCGGACGAATTCCTGCACCACGTTGTCGGGATAGTTGGTGTAGCCGACGCCGTTCGAAGCCCGCAGCAGCATCTGCGTCATCAGGTTGGGCATGCGGGCGCGGATGTCGCGCAGCCGCTGCCAGGGGCATTCCTGCAGGAAGCGATAGGCGACATCGAAGGTCGCGCCGCCCCAGCATTCGACCGAGAAGAGCCCGGGCAGGTTCGCGGCATAGGCCGGCGCCACCCGGATCATGTCGATCGAGCGCATCCGCGTCGCCAGCAAGCTCTGGTGGCCGTCGCGCATCGAGGTGTCGGTGATCAGCAGCCGCTTCTGGTCCAGCATCCAGTCGGCGACGGCTTTCGCCCCCTGTTCCTCCAGAAGCTGCCTTGTCCCCGGCGCCGGCTCGGCCTTGGCCGCAGGCGGCACCGGGATGCGCGCCTCGGCCGGCGGCAGCGGGCGGCCGGCGGTCTCGGGATGGCCGTTCACGGTGATGTCGGCGATATAGACCAGGAGCTTCGTCGCCCGGTCGCGGCGCTTGCGGAACGCGAACAGGTCCGGCGTGGTGTCGATGAACTTGGTCGTATAGCTGTCGTCGAGGAAGGTCGGGTGCTTCAGCAGGTTGATGACGAATTCGATATTCGTCGCCACGCCGCGCACCCGGAACTCGCGCAAGGCCCGGTCCATCCGCGCGATGGCCTTTTCCGGCGTCTGGGCATGGGCCGTGACCTTGACCAGCAGAGAATCGTAATAGCGGGTGATGACGCCGCCGGAATAGGCGGTGCCGCCGTCCAGCCGGATGCCGTTGCCGGTGGCCGAGCGATAGGCGGTGATGCGGCCGTAATCGGGGATGAAGTTGTTCAGCGGATCCTCGGTCGTGACCCGGCATTGCAGCGCGTGGCCGTTCAGATGCACGTCGGACTGCGCGGCGACGCCGGTGGCCTCGGCCAGCGTCGCGCCCTCGGCGATCAGGATCTGGCTTTGCACGATGTCGATGCCGGTGACCTCTTCGGTCACGGTATGCTCGACCTGGACGCGCGGGTTCACCTCGATGAAGTAGAACTGCTGGCTGTCCATATCCATCAGGAATTCGACGGTGCCGGCGTTGCGGTAGCCGACGGCGCGGCCGATCTTCAGCGCCAGGCCGCAGACTTCCTGGCGCTGTGCCTCGGTCAGGTAGGGCGCCGGGGCGCGCTCGACCACCTTCTGGTTGCGGCGCTGCACGGTGCAGTCGCGTTCATAGAGGTGATAGAGCCCGCCATGGCCGTCGCCCAAGAGCTGCACCTCGACATGGCGGGCGCGCAGGATCATCTTTTCCAGATACCCTTCGCCGTTGCCGAAGGCGGCCTCGGCCTCGCGCCTTCCCTCGCGCACCTTCTCGGGCAGTTCCTCGGGGCCCATGATCGGCCGCATGCCGCGCCCGCCGCCGCCCCAGCTGGCCTTGAGCATCAGCGGATAGCCGATCTCGGCGGCCTCACGCTTGATCGCCTCCATGTCCTCACCCAGCACCTCGGTGGCCGGGATCACCGGCACGCCGGCCTGGATCGCCACGCGCCGCGCCGAGGCCTTGTCGCCGAGCGCCCGCATGGTGTCGGCGCTCGGCCCGATGAAGGTGATCCCCGCCGCGGTGCAGGCATCGACGAAATCGGGGTTTTCGGACAGAAGCCCATAGCCCGGATGGATGGCATCGGCGCCGGATTCCTTCGCCACCCGGATGATCTCGGGGATGGACAGATAGGCCGCCACCGGCCCCAGGCCGCCGCCGATGCGGTAAGCCTCGTCCGCCTTGAAGCGGTGCAGGCTCAGCTTGTCTTCCTCGGCATAGACCGCGACCGTCTTCTTGCCCAACTCGTTCGCCGCCCGCATCACGCGGATCGCAATCTCGCCACGGTTCGCAATAAGAATCTTTCGGAACATCAGTCCCCCCATGTTCGCCCGGCGGGCATCCTATCCATGCTGCGGTGCAGCGCAAGCACCCTTCGCGACGTTTTCATGACGCGGGTTTTCGCATTTCACCGGCGTTCGCGAAAGAATTCTTGCAGCAGCCGGCGCGATTCTTCTGCCGAAATGCCGTCCACGATCTCTGGCCGGTGGTGGCATTGCGGATGGTCGAAGACCCGCGCGCCATGGCGCACGCCGCCCATGCGCGGGTCATCGGCACCGTAATAGAGCACCGCGATCCGCGCCGCGGAAATGGCGGCGGCGCACATCGGGCAGGGTTCCAGCGTCACCCAGAGCCGCGCGCCCGGCAGCCGTTCCGACCCGAGGGCGGCGCAGGCGGCGCGGATCGCCAGGATCTCGGCATGGGCGGTAGGGTCGCGCATCTCGCGGGTGCGGTTGCCGGCGCGGGCCAGCACGGTCCCGTCCGCGCCCACCAGCACCGCGCCGACCGGCACTTCGCCGCGCCGGGCGGCGGCGCGGGCTTCGTCCAGGGCCGCGGGCATGCAAGAGGTGAATGTCATGCCCCCTTCTGGCCCGCCGTGCCGCGTCCCGCAAGAATGGATATTTATGCAAGAAAGAAGCCGGGGCTGCCGTCCCCCCCCCCCGGCCCCGGCTTCTTTCTTGCACAAATATCCTGGGGGGTGAGGAGCGCAGCGACGAGGGGGGCAAAGCCCCACTCCGCACTTTCCTTTCCGCCGCCGTGCCCGTAGATTGCCGACTTTGCCACCGCAGCGATGCGCAGGAGATCGCCATGACCGAAGACAGCCCCGAAACCGCCCCGAATCCGCAGGCCGACCGCATCGCCAAGGTGATGGCCCGCGCCGGCGTCGCCTCGCGCCGCGAGGCCGAGCGCATGATCCTGGAAGGCCGGGTGACGGTGAACGGCAAGAAGATCGACAGCCCGGCGTTGGACGTGACCCCCGCCGACAGGATCCGCGTCGACGGCAAGCCGCTGGACGAGCCGCAGGAGACGCGGCTGTGGCTTTATTACAAGCCCCTGGGCCTCGTCACCTCGACCTCGGACGAGAAGGGTCGGCAGACGGTGTTCGACGCCCTGCCGCGCGACCTGCCGCGGGTGATGACCGTGGGCCGGCTGGACCTGAATTCCGAGGGGCTGCTGCTGCTGACCAATGACGGCGAGCTCAAGCGCCGGCTGGAGCTGCCGACCACCGGCTGGCTGCGCCGCTATCGCGTGCGGGTGAACGGCCAGCCCAACGACCTGACCTTCGCGCCCTTGCGCCGCGGCGTCACCATCGACGGCGAGGATTTCGCGCCGATGGAGATCAGCCTGGACAGCCAGCAGGGCGCCAATGCCTGGCTGACCGTCGGCATCCGCGAGGGCCGCAACCGCGAGATCCGCCGTGCCATGGCCCATGTCGGGCTGATCGTGAACCGGCTGATCCGCATCGGCTACGGCCCGTTCAAGCTGACCGGGCTGGAGGAGAACGAGGTGCGCGAGGTCAAGCGCAAGGTGCTGCGCGACCAGCTGGGCGGGCTGTTGACCGGCGAGACCGAGGAAAAGCCGCGCAGCTTCCGGGAGCGCGGCGCCGCCAGGCCGGCCGAGGGCGATGCCCGGCCGCGCAAGCCGCGCGCCGAAGGGGATCGCAAGCCCTTCGCGCGGCGCGAAGAGGGCGACCGCAAGCCCTTTGCCCGCCGCGAGGAGGGGGATCGCAAACCCTTCGCCAAGCGTGCCGAGGGCGACCGCAAGCCCTTCGCCAAGCGTGAGGATGGCGATCGCAAACCCTTCGCGCGGCGTGCGGATAGCGAGGGCAAGCCGGCCCGCGAGGGCGCGCGCAAGCCCTTCGGCAAGGGACCGCGCGACGAGGCGCGGCGCGACGGCGACCGGCCGCCGCGCGGCGGCAAGCCCGGCTTCAAGGGCGGCGCGAAAGCCGCCGAGGGCGGGCGCGGCTTCAAGCCGCGCGGCGACAAGCCCGAGGGCGGTTTCAAGCCCCGGGGCGAGAGCAAGCCCGGCCGTCCCTTCAAGCCCGGCGCGAAACCCGGCGCGAGGCCGGGGCCTGCAAAAACCAGTCGCGCCCCCGGGAAGGGAGCGCGACCAGAGGGAAAAGGCCCGCGGCGCGGCTGATCGCGCCGTTTCGGGGCAGAGGGCGCAATGCGCGACCTTGGGGCGATGCGATGCGCGGCGCGCTCTGCCGCCTTCCGGCGATCATCCGGTGCGGCTGCCTCGCGCCGGCCTCATGCGGACCGGCCGGGCCGCGCCTCGCTCTTCACTTGGTCAGGATAAGCTTGCCGGCGCGGGTGATGCGCAGGTTGTAGACCTGATCGCCCAGGACGATCAGCGCCTGGTTGCCGCCAGCGGTCAGCATTTCGGCATCGTATTCGGGAAGGCGCTGCAGGGCGGTCACGCCGGGACGCGTGAATTCGGCGGGGCGGGTCGCGGTCATGTCCAGTTCCTCGTTTCTGTCGCGGTGATTGTAACCTGACAAATTTCCTAAGGGATGTCAAAGGAAAATAGTCGGGAATTTTTTGCGCAGTTAACATCCGGTTATGAAAGGAAAAAGGCGGGCCTTGCGCCCGCCTTGCCGGTTTTCTCGTGTCGTTTCACCCAGCCCTTCAATCGTCCGTCAGGCAGTCCGCCAGCGCCTCGCCCATGCCGCGCAGGATCTCGGCATAGAGCCGCGCTCCGGCGGCCGAGCCGCTGCCCTCGGGGTCCAGTGGCGCGCCCTGCCGGGCGGCGCTGCCCTCGGTGACGGCGGCGATCAGCCTCGGGTCGTGATTCGCCTCGGGAAAGGCGCAGATGGCGTCCTTTTCGGCGATCTCGTCGCGAATCGTCTTGAGCCGCGCCGCCGAGGGGGTGGAGGCATCGCCCAGGCTGACGGCGATGGCCGGCTCCAGCCCGTAATGCGCGGTGAAATAGCCATAGGCGTCGTGGAAGACCACGAATCGCCGGCCCTTGGCCGGGGCCAGCCGGAGCTTGAGCTCGGCATCCAGCGCGGCGATCTCCTCGGCCGCCCGGGCGGCGTTGGCGGCATAGGTGGCGGCATTCTGCGGGTCGCGGCGGGACAGGGCTTCGGCGATGGCGTCCAGCCAGGCCCGGCCATTGGCCGGGTCCAGCCAGGCATGCGGATCGGTGCCGCTGTGGTCATGGCCGTGATCGTCTTGCGCCCCGGCATGATCGGCGCCGCCATCGTCGTGGTCGTGGTCGTGGTCGTGGTCGTGGTCGTGGTCGTGGTCGTGGTCGTGGTCGTGGTCGTGGTCGTGGTCGTCCGCGCCGCCGCCATAGTCGCGGCGATGCGTGCCGGGCAGGTCCAGCAGGGTCACGACCTCGTCCGGCGCGCCAAGGCTGGTCGTCGCCCGTTGCAGCCAGGGGGTCAGCTGGGGCCCGACCCAGACCAGCAGCCCGGCCTCCTGCAGGCTGCGGGCCTGGCTGGGGCGCAGCTGATAGCTGTGCGGATCGCCGCCGGGTTGCAGCAGGATCTCGGGCTGGCCCAGATCGCCCATCACCTGCTGGACGAGCGAGGCGGTGACGGCGATGTCGGTCACCACGCGCGGCACCTCGGCCCGGGCGGGCAGGGCGCCCGCGCCAAGCGCGGCGGCAAGGACAAGGAAAGAATATCGGTTCATGGCGGTCTCGCTTGCAGAAACGCCCAGGTTATTTATGTTATATCGTAACCCGTCAAGCAGAAATGTAACGATATAACATCATGTCCGACCCCGAAGCCGCGCCCGATCCGTTCCACGAGCACGACCATGCCCATTGCGCCGCTGCCGTGCTGCGCCGCGCCGAGGACCAGGCCAAGGCCGAGGGCGTGCGCCTGACCCCGGTGCGCCGCCGTGCGCTGGAGATCCTGCTGGAATCGCATCGTGCCATGGGCGCCTACGAGGTGCTGGAGCGGCTGTCGGCCGAAGGGTTCGGCAAGCAGCCCCCGGTCGCCTATCGCGCGCTGGATTTCCTGGTGGAACAGGGGCTTGCGCATCGCGTGCAGCGGCTGAACGCCTATGCCGCCTGCCTGTCGGCCGAGCGCGACCATTCCCCCGCCTTCCTGATCTGCCGCGGCTGCGAGCAGGTGGCCGAGGCCGACGCGCCCGAGCTGCGCGCGGCGCTGGACCGGCTTGCCGCCGCCTCGGGCTTCCGCATCGAGCGCAGCACCGTCGAGCTGCTGGGCCTTTGCGCCCGCTGCACCGAGGCCGGCCTGTGACGGCGCTGATCCGCGCGGCAGACCTGTCGGTCAGCCATGGCGGCGACCTGCCGGTGCTGAGCCATGTCGATTTCCAGATCCGCCCGGCCGAGATCGTCACCGTGGTCGGTCCGAACGGCTCGGGCAAGTCGACGCTGGTGCGGGCGCTTCTGGGCCATGTCGCGCTGGCCTCGGGCCGGGTCGAGCGGGCACCGGGGCTGCGCATCGGCTATGTCCCGCAGCGCGTGCATATCGAGCGCGCCATGCCGATGACCGTGCGCCGCTTCCTGTCCCTGCCGCGCCGGGTGGGCGATGCCCAGGCCGCCGCGGCGCTGGAGCGGACCGGCGTGCCGGGGCTGGAGAGGCGGCAGATCACCCAGCTGTCGGGCGGGCAGTTCCAGCGCGTGCTTCTGGCCCGCGCCCTGCTCAGCGACCCGCAGCTGCTGGTGCTGGACGAGCCGACGCAGGGCCTGGACCAGCCCGGCATCGTCGCCTTCTACAAGCTGATCGAGGAGGTCCGGGCCGAGACCCGCGCCGCCGTGCTGATGGTCAGCCACGACCTCCTGGTGGTCATGCGCGCCTCGGACCGGGTGGTGTGCCTCAACGGCCATGTCTGCTGCGAGGGCACGCCGCAGGCGGTCAGCGCCGCCCCCGCCTATCGCGCCATGTTCGGCGCGGAATCGCAGGGCACGCTGGCGCTTTACCAGCATCACCACGATCACGACCACGACCATGTCGCAGAGGGCCACCACGGCCCGGCCTGCGCCCATCCGCATTGAGGCCCCATGCTTGACGATTTCCTGACCCGCGCCGTGCTGGCGGGGCTTGGCCTGGTTCTGGCGACCGGGGCGCTGGGGTCCTTCGTGGTCTGGCGCCGCATGGCCTATTTCGGCGATTCGACCGCGCATGCGGCGATCCTGGGCGTGGCGCTGAGCTTCGTCTTCTCGCTGCCGATCTATCTGGGCACGCTGGCGGTGGCCGTCGCCATGGCGCTGATCGTCGCGCAGCTGACCGGGCGCGGCCAGTCCATGGACACGGTGCTGGGGGTGCTGGCGCATAGCGCGCTGGCGCTGGGGCTGGTGGCGGTCAGCTTCGTGCCTTCGCTGCGCGTGGGGCTGGACGCCTTCCTGTTCGGCGACATCCTGGCGGTGACCCGCGCCGACCTGGCCTGGATCTGGGGCGGCGCCGGGCTGGTCCTCGGCCTGCTGGTCTGGCGCTGGCAGCGGCTGGTGACCGCCTCGGTCAACGAGGAGCTGGCCATGGCGGCGGGAATCGACCCGGCGCGCGAGCGGCTGATCCTGTCGCTGGCGCTGGCGCTGGTGGTGGCGATCGCGATTCGCATTGTGGGCGCGCTGCTGATCTCGGCCATGCTGATCGTGCCGGCCGCGGCGGCGCGCGGATTCTCGGCAACGCCCGAGCAGATGGCGGGTTCCGCCACCGCCATCGGCGCGGTGGCCGTGCTGGGCGGGCTTTGGGCCAGCCTGTGGCTGGACACGCCGGCCGGCCCCTCGATCGTGGCGATTTCTGCGGCGATTTATGCCGTTACTTTAGTGCTTTGCAGGAAATGACCTGCATTTCGCCGCTGGCGGAAACCCGCGGGTTTCCGCCGGTCCGGCGGCAGCATCCCGCCTAGCGCCAGGGGTGTTGGCTAATATGCAACAGTTGCCTGTGACGCGCATGTTTTCCCGATCAAGACCGCTTTCCAAGTCCTTGGGATTATGCGACTGTCGCAGCGATGTTGCCGGAATCGGCAGCCGTCAAAGTACTGAACGGAGCATGATCATGACCAAATTCGCTACCTTCGCCCTGGCCCTTGGCCTGTCGGCCTCGACCGCTCTCGCCGGTGGCTATGTTGCCCCGGTCGTCGAAGTCGAGCCGGTTGTCGTGGACGAAAAACCCGCTTCGACCAATGCCGGCCTCGTCGTTCCGGCCCTGCTGCTGCTGGGTGTCATCGCCGCCATCGCGTCGGATGATGACGATGATGATGACTCGACCCCGGCCGAATAATTTCGGTTCGACAGTCGTCGATAAAAGGGCTGGCCTTTCGGGTCAGCCCTTTTTTCATGCGCCGGCCCCGGCCGGTGCCGGCCCCGGCCACGCCTCTCGGCGGTGGTTGCAGCGCCGGTTCCAGACCCCGGCCGCGAGCCCTGAAGCTCCGGCTTCGGCATTCCGCATCGGGGGCAAATGAAAAGGCCCGGCCGCGCCGGCCAGCGGGCCGGGATCTCGACCCCGGCCTGCGGCCACGCGCTCGGCTGCCACTGCGGGGCCGGTCCAGGCTGCGGCGCCAGTCCTGAAGAAGCTCCGGCCTCGGCCTTCCGCCTTTCAGTGGCGCAAAGGAAAAGGCCCGCGCGTGGCGGGCCTCTGCGGTTCGGGCTTGCGGCTTGCGGCCCGCGTCAGGGCCGCAATTCCTGGATCGTCACATAGCCGAGCGCCGGCCCGATCCATTGGCGCGAAACCGTGGCGCGTCCGCCCTGCACCAGATAGCTGTTCTCGAATGTCAGGCCGAAGCCCTGGCAGCGTTCCACCATCACCCCGGCCTTGGGACCGGGGCCGACCCGGCAGTCCAGGGGCAGCGGCCGCTCCAGCCCGTCTCCGGTCCAGTAGCGCATCACCCGCCGGGCCTCGCCGCTGCGACCGGCCAGAACCAGCGCGGCCGAGCCGGACATCTCGGCCACCGAGAGGTCGTTGCCCAGCCCGCGCGTGCCGGCCAGCATGCCGTTGCGCAGGATCAGCGCCTGCTCGTTCTTGGTCATGTAGGTGCGGCGGCCGGCATTCTCGCCGGTCATGGCCATGACCTGGGTGCTGCCGGCGCTTTCCAGCCCGACCAGGATCAGCGGGCCGGGATTGACCCGCAGCGCCTCGGCCGCCATGGCCGAGGGGTCGGGGGCCGGGGCGGGCTCGGCATTGCGCTGCGCCACGCTCTGCCGGGCGGCCTGGGCCAGCTTGCCGAAGACCGAATCGTTGTTGCTCTGGTTGCCGCAGGCGGCCAGCGCGCCCAGCAGCAGGCCGCCCAGCAGTATCCGTTTCGTCCGGGTCATCGCCAGAACCTCCCCCAACCCTGGTAAAGCTGGCCCGAGTGGCTGTCGCGGACCTTGTCGTAAAGCCTGCCGCCGACGCGCAGGCGCGAGCCGCCGTCGCGCGACAGCGAGCGGATGTCGCCGCCGATGCGGCGCAGTGAGGGATCGCCGGTGCCCCAGCCCAGCGGGATCGAGATCGAGACGCCCTTGTCGAACGAGCCTTCGCCGAAATCCTCGGTGCTCATGTCGGTCTTGGTGACCCAGCCGCCGATCCGCCAGCCATTGGCGAATTCGCGGCTGAGCGTCAGCGTGGCGCCCTTGTCGCCGGCCAGATACTTGCCGACATCCAGCTGCGCGGTGATGCCGTTGCCGAATTCGTAATAGGCCGAGACATGGCCGGTCGTGGTCTCATAGTCGCGGAAGGCGAAGGTGTCGCGGAAATCGCGCTTCCTCACCCGGTTGATCTCGGCGCCGATGGCCAGCGGCGAATTGGCCGGCCACCACAGCACCTCGCCCGAGACGCCGCCATAGGCGCGCTCCAGCAGGCCCACGGTCAGGCGGGAATAGACCGTCTCGGTCGGCTTGGCATACCAGGCCAGCGTCAGGCTGGAGACCCAGGGGCTCTTGTTGCCCGAATACATCCGGCCGTCCGAGCGCACGCGCGGCACGCCGTTCTCGTCGTAATCGCTGTCCAGCGCCTCGTATTCCTCGGGGGTCATGCCGCCCGGCGCTTCCTGCCTGGTGGTGCCCAGCACGCGCTGGCGCACCGATCCGGCCAGCACCAGGCCCGGGGTCAGCTCGTATTCCCCGGACAGCTCGGCGCCGATCTCGTAGCGGAGCGGATCGTCCGGGTCGAAGAGCGAGGTCGACAGATAGGGCTTCAGGCCCCAGCTGAAGCGCGGGAACAGGCCCGGGGTCATCACCAGGTTGCCGGGGCGCGGATCGGCGTCCCTCAGCTGCGCGGCATTGGCGATCTGCCCGGCCTCGGTATTCTCCAGCCGCTCGACATCCGAGCGGCGCAGCACCACCGAAGAGGTCGGCAGCCCGTCCTCGGAGGAGGTGATCACCAGCGTCTCGACCGAGGGCGGCAGGGCGCGGCTCATCAGCCGCGCCGTGCGGCCGATGGCCTCGGCCTGTTGGATATAGCGGTTGTTGCGGATGCGGACCTCGGCCCGGTTGGCGTCCAGCGCCATGCTCTCCAGCACCTGGCCTTCCTTGGCCAGGGCATCCCCCAGCGCCTTCTGGATCGCCGGCTGCGCGGTCGGATCGGCCGACCAGGCCCCCGACCAGCCGTCGGGATCGGCCTGCCGCGCCGGGCGCGGCCGGACCGGGGCCGGGGCCTTTTCCAGCCCCGAGGGATAGGGCGCCTGCCGGGCGTTCATCGCCACGCTGAACTGCACCCCGAACTGCTTGCCGCCCAGGGCATAGCCGCCCAGTTGGTAATGCTCGCCCAGCTGATAGGTGAAGCCCAGGTTCAGCTGGTTCTTCAGCGCGTCCTTGTCGTCCAGCCAGATCGGGCGGCGGCAATTCTCGGCATCGCCGGTCTCGCAGGCATAGTCGTCGCCGGAATATTCCGCGGTGAGCGTCAGCTTGTCGGTGGCCTGCCAGCTGGCGCTGACGAAGGGCGCCATCTCGCCGCGGAACCACTGGTCGATATTGGGCTTGCCGCCCTCGCCCTCGTCGGGGGCGGGGCGGTCGCCAAGGCTGCCGATCCCGCCGGTGCTGGCCAGCCGGCCCCAGCCCAGGCCGGCGCTGACGCGCAGGCGCGGGGTCAGCGTCTTGGTGGCCACCAGGTATTCGGCGCTGTAGATGCCGGTGCCCATGAAGTCCTGCAGGCCGACGGCCACCGCCGGACGCCAGCCCTGCGGATCCTCGTCCAGGAACTGATAGCGCAGGTCGAAGCTGCGGTCCCAGATATAGCCGCGCGCCTCGCGCGTGCTTTCCACCCGCGAATAGCGCAGCGCGACGGTCAGCCGGGGCAGGGCCTGGAACACCATGGTGTTGCGCCGCGCCAGGTCGGAATAGGACAGCGTGGCGCCCAGCGTGGCGTCGGGCAGGACCTCGGCGCTGGGGGTGTCGATGCCGCCCGGCAGGCCGTAGCTGTTGAAATGGCTGCCGATCAGCGGATCGGCATGGGCCGGGCTGGTGCCGAGACCCAGAAGAAGCGCCACCGGCACGGTCGAGGCCAGCAGGCGGCGGGTAGGGATCGAATGGGCGCGCATCGGCGGGTCCTTTCAGGTCGTGGCCCGCAGCGGGGGCGGCGGGTGGGCCGGCGCCGCGCGGAGCCTGTCCGCGCGGCGCCCGGATCTTTCGGCTTATTCGCTGGGGGCGGGCGGCTCGGGCAGGATCAGCGCCGGAGCGGGAACGCCGCTGGCCGCGTCCGACCCGCCGCCGCTGGCTGCCGGGGCTTCCGCCGCCGGCGGGGTCGAGGGGCTCGCCGCCGGGGTCTCGCTCGCGCCCGCGCCGGTGGCCGGGGTCTCGGTGGCCGGCGTCTCGGTGGCTGGCGTCTCGGCGGGCGCGGCCGGGCTCGTCGTCGGGGCCGGCGGCATGGTCTCGGGCGCCGTGGTTGCCGGTGCCGGGGTGGCGGGCGTCGTGGTGGCGGGCGTGTCGGTGGCCGGGCCCGTCTCGGGGGTCGCTGCCGGTGCCGTCGCCGGGGTTTCGGCTTCGGTCGCGGCGGGTTTCGCCGCCGGCGCCGCCGGTTTCGGCTGGGCCTTGGGCTTCGGCGCCGCCGAAGAGGCGCGGACCTGCGGCTTGGGCATGCTGTCGGTGGGCGCCGCGCAGCCGCTCAGCCGCTGGCTGCCGACGCGCAGCCGCGCGGTGAAGGGCGTCTTCTGGTCGCCCGCCTGGCATTCCGCCGCCTGGATGTTCAGCGCGAAGACCGTGCCGTTCATCGAGCCGATGAACTCGACGCCGCGGCCATAGACCATGCGGCGCACGGTGACGCCGACCGAGCGCGCGCCCGGCCGCTCGTAGACGGCGATCTTGTCGTCCGCGGTCACGGTCCAGCCGGCGCCGGCGGCGCGGAACATGGCGATGTTGAGGGTGCTGGCCTCGGCGGTGGCGACGGGCCTGCCCTCGCTGCCGGTCTCGATCGGCTGCTCCAGCGGCGAGACGCTGGGCGGGCCGGAATGGCCCTGCGCCTCGGGCTCGTCGGATTTCTGGAAGGGCAGGTCGCCGCAGGCGGCAAGGGCCACAGTCATCGAGAGGACGGCGAATGCCGAACGGAATTTCATCTGCTCTGTCCCGGTTCCATGGGTTTTGCTTATGCAGATTGGCTACAGGAAGCCCGGGACTTGGGCAAGCACAGACAGGCCCCGCGGGCCACCACAGCCGGGTTTTGCGCGATTCTTCGCACGCGGCTCAGCAGTTCGGCACGTTGACGGCCAGACCGCCCAGCGAGGTCTCCTTGTATTTGTCGCTCATGTCGCGGCCGGTCTGGCGCATGGTCTCGATGGCGGCGTCCAGCGGCACGAAATGCTGGCCGTCGCCGCGCAGCGCCAGGCTGGCCGCCGAGACCGCCTTGATGGCGCCCAGGCCGTTCCGCTCGATGCAGGGCACCTGCACCAGCCCCTTCACCGGGTCGCAGGTCATGCCCAGGTGATGCTCCAGCGCGATCTCGGCGGCGTTCTCGACCTGAGTGACGGTGCCGCCCATCGCGGCGCAGATCCCCGCCGCCGCCATGGCCGAGGCCGAGCCGACCTCGGCCTGGCAGCCGCATTCCGCGCCCGAGATGCTGGCATTATGCTTGATCAGCCCGCCGATGGCGGCGGCGGTCAGCAGGAATTCGTCCAGCTGGCGCTCGGAGGCGCCCGGAACGTGGTCCAGCCAGTAGCGGATCACTGCCGGCACCACGCCCGCCGCGCCGTTCGTCGGCGCCGTCACCACCTGGCCGCCGGCGGCGTTCTCCTCGTTCACCGCCATGGCATACATCGACATCCCGTCGTTGATGACATGCGGCGCGGTCAGGTTCATGCCGGCCTCGGCCCGCAGGGCCTCGCGGATGCCGGCAGCGCGGCGGCGGATCGACAACCCGCCGGGCAGGATGCCGCGCGCCTCTAGGCCCCGGTCCATGCAGTCGCGCATCACCTGCCAGATGCGGCGGATGCCGGCGGAAATCTCGGCATCGCTGCGAAAGACCCGCTCGTTCTCGCGCTTCATCTGGGCGATGGACTTGCCCGATTTTTCGGCCATTTCCAGCATCTCGGCGGCCGAGGCGAAGGGGAAGGGCACCTTGGGCGAGGCGTCGGTGCGGGTGTCGTCGCCGCGCGCCGCCAGCTCGGCCTCGGTCATCACGAAACCGCCGCCGATCGAGTAATAGACCTCGCGGAAGATCACGTCTCCCTGCGCGTCGGTCGCCATCAGCACCATGCCGTTGGCATGGCCGGGCAGGGCGCGGTCATAGTCGAAGATCAGGTCGCGCGCCGGGTCGAAGGCCAGATCGCCCAGCCCCTGGGGCGAGAGGATCTTCGTCTCGCGGTTCTTCTCCAGCGCCGCCTCTGCGGCTTCGGCATCCATGGTTTCGGGCAGGAATCCCGCCAGGCCCAGGATGGTGGCGCGGTCGGTGGCATGGCCCTTGCCGGTAAAGGCCAGACTGCCATGCAGGCTGGCGCGCAGCCCGTGGGCGCGGAACGGCTGCCCGCGCAACGCGTCCAGAAAGCGGCCTCCGGCCACCATCGGCCCCATGGTGTGGGACGAGGACGGGCCGACTCCGATCTTGAATATGTCGAAGACGGAAAGAAACATCGCGGACTCCCAGGCTGGCGCGGCAAGCCTAGCCGCGGACCCGCCGGCAAGCCAGAGCGGTTGCGACAGCCGGCCTGAAGCTCCGCGACATTTGACGAAACGGCGCCTGCCCCCTATTTAGGCAGCAAGCACGAAAAACCGGCAAAACCCGCCGCGGCAGGACCGCCTGCCGACCGGGCATGCGCCGCATTCTTTCGCATTCCCGCCGGCTGGCATACGAGTTCTTCCATGACATTGCCCGAACCCATCACCCTCGGCACCACGCGGCTCGGCCCGCCGGTCTTCCTGGCGCCCATGGCCGGGATCACCGATCTGCCCTTCCGCCGCGCCGTGGCCCGCCATGGCGGGGCCGGGCTGATGGTCAGCGAGATGGTCGCCTCGACCGAGATGGTGACGCCGCGCCCCTCGACCCGCGCTGCGGTGCGCGCCAAGGCGCTGACCGAGGGCGCGCTGCCGGTCTCGGTCCAGATCGCCGGGCGCGAGGCCGGGGCCATGGCGGAAACCGCGCGAATCGTCGCCGGCATGGGCGCGCGGATCGTCGACATCAACATGGGCTGCCCGGCCAAGAAGGTCACCGGCGGGCTGTCGGGGGCGGCGCTGATGCGCGACCTCGACCATGCGCTGGGGCTGGTCGAGGCGGTGGTCGCCGCCGTGCCCGACCTGCCGGTGACGCTGAAGATGCGGCTGGGCTGGGACGCGGATTGCCTGAACGCGCCCGAGCTGGCCGCCCGCGCCGCCGGGGCCGGGGTCAGGATGCTGACCGTGCACGGCCGCACCCGGGCGCAGTTCTATACCGGCAGCGCCGACTGGGCGGCGATCCGGGCGGTGGCGAACCTGCCGGGCCGGCCGCCGCTGGTCGCCAATGGCGATGTGGTGGACGCGGCCAGCGCCCGCGCCGCCCTGCGCCAATCGGGGGCCGATGCGGTCATGGTCGGCCGCGGCGCCCAGGGCGCGCCCTGGAAGCTGGCGCAGATCGCGCATGAATTGTGGAACACGCCCGCGCCGCTGGTGCCGCAAGGCGCGGCGCTGGCCGAGGCCGTGGCCGAGCATTACGACGACATCCTGTCGCTTTACGGGCGCGAGCTGGGCCTGCGCGTCGCCCGCAAGCACCTGGGCTGGTATGCCGAGGCGAACGGCGCCCCGAACCGCGCCGAGCTTCTGCGCGCGCCCACGCCCGAGGCGGCGCTGGCCGCGATCCGCGCCGGTTTCGGCGATGCCGATGCCGCGCTGGCCGATGCCGTCCATGCCAACGCCCAGGCGACCGAGGTGCCGTCATGACAGCCCGGGCCAGGTCCGACATGCTGCCCGATCCCGAGATGGAAGCCGGCGGCGGCTTCGTCCCGGCAGAGGTCGGGCCGAACTGGTCGGCGCTTCCCCTGCCCGCGATCATCCTGGACGCGCGGGGCCGCATCGCGGCGATGAACGACCTGGCCGAGGCTTTCCTGAACATCTCCTGCCGCTCGTCGCTGGGACAGGCGCTGGAGGGGCCCGAGATGCGCAAGCGGCTGCGCATCGTGCCGCGGCTGGGCGCGATCCTGGAGCGCATGCGCGAGGGGCACGAGGCGCTGAACCGCGCCGGGGTGCGCTTCGAGATCGGCGACCGCTCGGGCGGGCATACCGACCGCATCGCCACCGTCCATGCCGGCCAGGCCCCCAGCCCCGAGGGCGGCACCGTCATCCTGCTGGCGCCCGCCGATGGCGGCGGCCGGCTGGGGCAGGGGCAGGCGGCGCGCTCGGCCGCGCGCTCGGCCATCGGCATGGCCGAGATGCTGGCGCATGAGATCAAGAACCCGCTGGCCGGCATCCGCGGCGCGGCGCAGCTGATCGGCATGAACCTCAAGGCCGAGGACCGCGACCTTGCCGACCTGATCGTCGCGGAATCGCGCCGCATCGTCGAATTGCTGGACCAGGTGGAACGCTTCGGCGACACCTCGGCGCCGCGGCTGGCGGCGGTGAACATCCACGACGTGCTGGAGCGGGTGCGCCGCTCGGCCGCGGTGGGCTTCGGCAAGGGGCTGCGCATCGTGCCCGATTACGACCCCTCGCTGCCGCCGGCGCTGGTCGATGCCGACCAGCTGGTGCAGGTCTGCCTGAACCTGGTCAAGAACGCCGCCGAGGCCATCGGTCGGGCGGGGCAGGGCGGCAGCATCCGCCTGCGCAGCTTCTACGACGGCACCCTGCGCCTGGCCCCGACCGAGGCTGAGCCGCAGGGCCGCAGCCTGCCCCTGCAGATCGAGATCGAGGACGACGGCCCCGGCATTCCGGACGCCATCCTGGACGAGGTCTTCGAGCCCTTCGTCTCGGGGCGCGAGAACGGCACCGGCCTCGGCCTTGCGCTGGTGTCCAAGATCATCACCGACCACGGCGCCTGGATCGCGCTGGAATCCCGCCCCGGTCGCACCGTTTTCCGCATTTCACTGCCCAAAGCCTGAGGTTTTCCCATGGACGGCACCGTTCTGATCGCCGACGACGACCGCACCATCCGCACGGTGCTGACCCAGGCCCTGACCCGCGCCGGCTGCCGGGTCCATGCCACCGGCTCGCTGGCGCAGCTGCTGCGCTGGGTCGAGGAGGGCCGGGGCGATCTGGTCATCACCGACGTGATGATGCCCGACGGCAACGGCATCGACATGATCCCGGCGATCCGCAAGGCGCGGCCGGACCTGCCGGTGATCGTGATCTCGGCCCAGAACACCATCGTCACCGCCATCCGCGCCACCGAGGCGGCGGCCTTCGACTATCTGCCCAAGCCCTTCGACCTGCCCGACCTGATGACCCGGGCCGGGCAGGCGCTGTCGCGCGTGCGCAGGTCCGAGCCGGCCGCGGCGGCTTCGGCCCCGACCCCGGCCGCGGCGCCGGAATCGGGCGCCGATCCGGCCCTGCCGCTGATCGGCCATGCCCCGGCCATGCAGAACCTGTTCCGCATGGTGGCGCGGGTGCTCAACGCCGACCTGCCGGTGATGATCGCGGGCGAGGCCGGGGTGGGCAAGACCGTGGTCGCGCGCTCGTTCCACGATCTTTCCGACCGGCGCGAGGCGGGCTTCGTGGTGCTGACCTCGGCCGACCTGTCCGAGGAGACGATCCACAGCGCCGCCGAGCGTGCGCAGGGCGGCACGCTGCTGATCGAGGATCCGGCCGGCTTCGACACGGCCGCCCAGGCCCGGCTGATCGGCATGATCGAGGCCTGGGAGGTCGGGCCCGGCCGCAACCTGATGCCGCGCCTGGTCTCGACCACCGGGCCCGACCCGCAGGCCGACGTCGCCTCGGGCCGGCTGCGGGCGGACCTGTATTACCGGCTGGCGGGGGTGACGGTGACGGTGCCGCCGCTGCGGGCGCGGGTGGACGACATCCCGCCGCTGGCCCGGCACCTGCTGGCCCGCGCCGCCGCCCAGGGCCTGCCGCAGCGCAGCCTGTCCGAAGGCGCGACGGCGCTCATCCGCGCCTATCCCTTCCCGGGCAACGTGCGCGAGCTGGAAAACCTGATGCGCCGCCTGGCCCTGACCGCCGCCGCGGCCGAGATCACCGAGGCCGAGGCCGCCGCCGCGCTGGCCGAGTCGAGCCCGATCGTGCCGCCCGCCCCGGCGGCGGCGCCCGCCGCCCGGCCGGCAGCCGCGACCGCCGCCGGCCCAGCGGCCGCTTCGGCCAATCCGCTGGGCGAGCCCGCGAACATGCGGCTGGCGCAATCGGTGGAAATGCACCTGCAACGCTATTTCGACCTGCATGGCGACGACCTGCCGCCGCCCGGCCTTTACGACCGCATCCTGCGCGAGATCGAAAAGCCGCTTCTGGAGATCGCGCTGGACGCCACCGGCGGAAACCAGCTGCGTTGTGCCGATCTTCTGGGCATCAACCGCAATACGCTGCGCAAGAAACTGACCGACCTGAATATCGAGGTGACACGGCGGCGCAAACTGATGTAAAACGGCCACAGATGGCCTTGCGAGAGTCGCTGAACGGCCACAGAACGGCCGCGGACACAGCGGCGAAACCGTGAGGACGGGCAAGGTGGCGGGAACGCTGTCCAGGGGCACATGGGAACGCGTCGCACGGTTGCGGCGCCTGCGGCTCTATCGCAATGCGGCGACCCTTGGCCTGGTGCTGCTGGGTCCGGCGCTGGCGGGGCTGACCTTCGCGGTGATGGGGCCCTTCGCCAATGCCGTTTCGGGCGGTTCGCTGCTGCGGCTGGTGCTGCTGGCCGATCTGCTCTACCTGATCGTGCTGACCGGGCTTGTCGTGGCGCGCATGGCGCAGATCGTCGCGGCGCGGCGCAAGTCGGCGGCGGGCTCGCGGCTGCACATGCGGCTGGTGGGGGTCTTCGCCACCATCGCGCTGGTGCCGACGGTGCTGGTGGCGCTGTTCGCCGGGCTGACGGTGAATATCGGCCTGGAGGGCTGGTTCTCCAACCGCGTGCAGCAGGTGGTCTCGACCTCGCTGGCGGCCGCCGAGGCCTATCAGGACGAACATCGCCGCGACCTGACCAATGACGCCAAGCTGCTGGCCGGGGCGCTGACGCAAGAGGCGCGGCGCAACCCGATGCTGGACGACGGCGAGCTGCGGCTGCTGCTGGGCCAGTTTCAGGCGCTGATCCAGCGCGGGCTGCGCGAGGCCTATATCATCGACGGCCGCGGCACCATCCGCGCCCGGGGCGAGCGCAGCTATCAGTTCTGGTATGAACAGCCCGGCCCCGCCCAGTTCGACGAGGCGGCGACCCGCGGGCTGGTGCTGATCGAGGACTGGCAGAACAACGAGTTCCGCGCCCTGGTGCCGCTGGCGCCGCTGGCCGACCGCTATCTCTACGTCACCCGCGACGTGGACGGCAGCCTGCTGGGCCTTCTGGACGACACCCGCCAGACCGTCGGCGAATACCAGCGGCTGGAGCAGGAGCGCGGCCGGGTGCTGTTCGAGTTCTCGCTGCTCTATCTGGGCTTTGCGCTCTTGCTGGTGGCGGCGGCGATGTGGCTGGGCCTGTGGTTCGCCGACCGGCTGTCGCGGCCCATCGGCCGGCTGGCCGAGGCCTCCGAACAGGTGGGCGAGGGCAATCTGGACTTCCAGATCCCCGCCCCCGACACCGGCGACGAGATCCAGACCCTGGGCGAAAGCTTCAACCGCATGACCCGGCAATTGAAGCAGCAGCGCCAGGAGCTGGTGGAGAGCTACCGCGCCGCCGACGACCAGCGCCGGCTGTTCGATTCCGTGCTCTCTTCCGTCACCGCCGGGGTGATCGGCCTCGATGCGGCGGGAGAGATCGACTTCCTGAACCGTTCGGCGGCGCGGCTCCTGGGCCTCGACCCGGCGACGGCGCATGACCGGCTGCTGTCCGAGGCGGTGCCGGAATTTGCGCCGCTGTTCGAGCGCCTGTCGCAATCGGTCAACGAATCGGTGCAGGACGAGATCCGCCTGACCCGCGAGGGCCGCGTCGAAAGCCTGCTGGTGCGCATGGCGATCCGCCGCGGCGCCGCCGGGGGGCTGGAAGGCTATGTCGTGGCGCTGGACGACGTGACCGACCTCGTGTCGGCGCAGCGCATGGCGGCCTGGGGCGACGTCGCCCGCCGCGTCGCGCATGAGATCAAGAACCCGCTGACCCCGATCCAGCTTTCGGCCGAGCGGCTGAAGCGCAAGTTCGGCCCCATCGCCGGCGAGGAGCGCGAGGCCCTGGAGCAATATACCGAGGTCATCATCCGCCAGACCAACGACCTGCGCCGCATCGTCGACGAGTTCAGCCGCTTCGCCCGCATGCCGGAACCCGACCGCAAGGAAACCGACATCGCCAAGCTCCTGCGCGATGCCGAACTGATGCAGCGCGACGCGCTTCAGGGCGCCCTCGTCTCGGACATCCCCGACGAGCCGGTGATCGTCGATGCCGATGCCGGCATGATGCGGCAGGTCTTCACCAACCTGCTGAAGAACGCCGGCGAGGCGCTGGACGAACTGCGCGCCGACCCGCCCGAGGGCTGGCAGCCGCAGGTCCGGGTCATGCTGCGCGTGGCCCCCGATGCGGTGACCATCCGCATCACCGACAACGGCCCGGGCCTGCCCCAGGACCGCACCCGGCTCTTCGAACCCTATGTCACCATGAAACCCGGCGGCACCGGGCTCGGCCTGCCGATCGTCAAGAAGATCGTCGAGGAACACGGCGGCAGCCTGATGCTGACCGACGCCCCCGAAGGACGCGGCGCCATGGCCGAGATCCGCCTGCCGCGCGAGCGCCAGCCGGTGCGCCTGTCCGCGCGCCGCCACAAACACGAGCAGGAAGCATTCAAATGAGCGATATTCTGATTGTCGATGACGAGCGGGACATCCGCGAGCTGATTTCCGACATCCTGCGCGACGAGGGCTTCTCGACCCGCCTCGCCGCCAATTCCGACCAGGCGGTGGCCGAACTGAACGCGGCCGAGCCGGCGCTGATGATCCTCGACATCTGGCTCAAGGACAGCAAGATGGACGGGATCGACATCCTCAAGCAGGTCAAGCGCAACAACCCGGACGTGCCGGTGGTCATCATCTCGGGCCACGGCAATATCGAGATCGCGGTCGCGGCGATCAAGCAGGGCGCCTACGACTTCATCGAGAAGCCCTTCAACATCGACCAGCTGCTGGTGGTGATCCGCCGCGCCATGGAGACGGCGCGGCTGCGGCGCGAGAACTCGACGCTCAAGCGCGGCGAGGCGCGGGCCTCCGAGATGCTGGGCAATTCCGCGCCCTTCCGCCGGCTGCGCGAACAGCTCGACAAGGTGGCGAAATCGAACGGCAGGGTGATGCTGACCGGCGAGCCGGGAGCGGGCAAGGAGATCGCCGCGCGCTATGTCCACGCCCACAGCCCGCGGGCGCGCGAGCCCTTCGTCACCGTGCCCTGCGCCACCATCGAGCCCGACCACATGGAGGAGGTGCTTTTCGGCCGCGAGACCCCCGAGCGCGGCATCGAGCCGGGGCTGCTGGAGCAGGCGCATGGTGGGGTGATCTATTTCGACGAGGTGGCGGACATGCCGCTGGGCACCCAGCCCAAGATCCTGCGGGTGCTGACCGAGCAGCAGTTCCAGCGTTCCGGCGGCACCGACAAGGTGCGGGTCGACCTGCGGGTGATTTCCTCGACCAACCGCGATCTCGCGGCCGAGATCGCCGCCGGCCGCTTCCGCCAGGAGCTCTACGACCGGCTGAACGTGGTGCCGGTGCCGGTGCCGTCGCTGGCCGACCGCCGCGACGACATCCCGATGCTGGCCGAACATTTCATCGAGAGCTTCCATGCCGGTCAGGGCCTGCCGCTGCGCGCCCTGCCCGAGGAAACCTGCGCGGCGCTGCAGGCGATGAACTGGCCGGGCAATATTCGCCAGCTGCGCAACGTGATCGAGCGGGTGCTGATCCTGGGCGACGGCACCGGGCCGATCCAGCCCGCCGAGCTGGAAACCCAGAACGGCGGCGCCAGCACCGGCGAGGCCCTGGCGCTTGGCCCGCAGATTACCAGCCTGGCGCTGCGCGAGGCGCGCGAGCTCTTCGAGCGGGAATACCTGCTGGCGCAGATCAACCGCTTCGGCGGCAATATCAGCCGCACGGCGCAATTCGTCGGCATGGAACGCTCGGCCCTGCACCGCAAGCTGAAGTCGCTGGGCGTCGTCGGCGGGATGCGCGTCGAGGAGGAGCTGATGGGGAAATGACGGCGGCGCCATGCCGGTGGCGCGGTCGCATGAGTATTTGGAAAACGGTGAATGGCAGATGCTGCGCCCCGGATCACCGGGAGTTCTGCAGATCACTCCAGGGCGACCCGGGGCGCTTTCACCGTTTGCGGTCATCGGCTCTCCAGCCTGTACCGCATGGTCTGTCTACAGGGGCGAGGTTAAGAAAAGCCTAACCGCTTCACCGTTTTCCAAATACTCATGCGGCGGTGGGACAGGCGCTGCGGCTGCACGGGTGGCCCTGATGTTTTCGCTGTATCCGTCGCCCGCGCCGCGCGATAGGATCGCGCTTCACGAAGGGCATGGACCGGGGCCGGAATGAAGATCATCATCTGCGGGGCGGGGCAGGTCGGCTGGCATATCGCGCGCCATCTGGCGGGCGAGCGGAACGACGTCACCATCATCGACACCAATGCCGAACTGGTCCGGCGCGCCACCGATGCGCTGGACGTGCAGGGCGTCACCGGCTTTGCCAGCCATCCCGACGTGCTGGACCGCGCCGGCGCGCGCGACGCCGACCTGATCATCGCCGCGACCCATTCCGACGAGGTGAACATGGTCACCTGCCAGGTCGCGCATTCCGTCTTCCAGGTGCCGCGCAAGATCGCCCGGCTGCGCAGCTCGGCCTATCTGGATGCGATCTATTCCGATCTCTACCGCACCGATCACCTGCCCATCGACGTGGTCATCAGCCCCGAGCGCGAGGTGGCGCGGGCGGCGATCCAGCGGCTCTCGGCGCCCTCGACCTTCGATGCCGAGACCTTTCTCGAGGGCCGGCTGCACCTGCTGGGCATCCTGCTGGAGCCGGACAGCCCGGTGCTGAACACGCCGCTGCGCCAGCTCAACGACATGTTCATCAGCCTCAGCGCCATCGTCAGCGGCGTGCGGCGCGGCGGCAAGCTCTTCGCCCCCGAGCCGGGCGACCAGCTGTTCGAGGGCGACCAGGTCTATGTCTTCACCCTGGCCGAGGACGTGCCGCGCACGCTGGAGATCTTCGGCAAGCCCATGGCCAAGCAGGAAAGCGTGGTCATCATCGGCGCCGGCAATGTCGGCCTTGCCGTGGCCCAGGCGCTGGAGGCGCGGCCCGAGCGCATCCGCGTCAAGCTGATCGAGCGCAGCCGCGCCCGGGCCGAGGATGCGGCCGACGCGCTGAACCGCACCATCGTGCTGAACGGCGACGGGCTTTCGGCCGAGCTGCTGGAGGAGGCGGCCGTGCCGCGCGCCGATGCGGTGCTGGCCATCACCGACGACGACAAGACCAATATCCTGGCCGCGGTGCGCGCCAAGCAGGCCGGCGCCAAGCTGGCGATCTCGCTGGTCAACGATCCGACGCTGATGTCGCTGATGGAGCCGCTGGACATCGACGCCTTCATCAATCCGCGCGCCAGTACCGTCTCGACCATCCTGCGCCATATCCGGCACGGCCGGGTGCGCGACATCTATTCCATCGGCGATGCCGAGGCCGAGGTGATCGAGGCGCAGGTCCTCTCCACCTCGCCCATCGCCGGCCGGGCGGTGCGCGACATCGAATTCCCCGAAGGTGCGCTGATGGGCGCGGTGCGCAAGGGCGAGCGCGTGATCAAGCCGACCGGCGACCTGCGCATCGAGGAGGGCGACATCGTGGTGATCTTCGCCCTGACCTCCGACATCCCCGAGGTCGAGCGCCTGCTGCAGGTCTCGATCGACTTTTTCTGAGGCGTCGGCATGAAGCTCCTGCTGCGCCTGCCGCTGATCGTGCTCCTGGGGGGGATCGGGGCGCTGGCCATGGTGCTGCCGGGGCTTTACGCCCATGCGCAGGACAGCCACAAGATCGGCTCGATCTTCCTGGGCGCGGCAGGGCTGTTCGTGCTGCTGGCGGCGATCCTGGGCATCGCCACCGCCGGCACGCCCGAGGGGCCGCGGGCGCGCAGCGTGCTTCTGACCATGCTGGGCACCATGGCGCTGCTGCCGGCCATGCTGGCGGTGCCCTTCGCCCTGGCCCTGCCCGATACCGGGTTCTTCAACGCCTGGTGGGAGATGATCTCCTGCCTGACCACCACCGGCGCCTCGCTTTATTCCCCCGAGCTGCTGCCGGCGCCGCTGCATCTGTGGCGGGCGCTGGTCGGCTGGCTGGGCGGGCTGTTCATGCTGGTCGCGGCCATCGCGCTGCTGGCGCCGCTGCGGGTCGGCGGGTTCGAGATCATGTCCTCGCCCTATGGCCGCAGCGAGCGGTTCGAGCGCCTGCCGCGCTCGGCCGAGGGCCCGGACGCCCTGGCCCCGCTGACCCATCCCGCCTTCCAGACCGAGCTGGCCGATCCGGCGCATCGGGTGATGCGGGCGGGGCGGGTGGTGCTGCCGGTCTATGCCGGGCTGACGCTGCTGATGTGGATGCTGCTGCTGATGCTGGGCGAAACCGGTCTGGTGGCGCTGACCCGCGCCATGGGCACGCTGTCGACCAGCGGCATCAGCCCGGTGGGCGGCCCGGCCGGGCAGGGCAGCGGCATCGCCGGCGAGGTGGTCATCTTCCTGTTCCTGATCCCGGCGCTGTCGCGCCGGTTCTGGCCGGGCGGCGGCGAGCTCAGGGCCAGCGAGAGCTGGGCCGGGGATCCCGAGCTGCAGATGGCCGCCGGCGTGGTGCTGCTGGTCTCGGTCGTGCTGTTCGCCCGGCATTTCGCCGGCGCCATCGGCGTCTCGCCCGAGGGCGGCATGGGCGTGCTCGGCACGCTGGACAGCGCCGCCTCGGCCGCCTGGGGCGGGATTTTCAACGGGCTGAGCTATCTGACCACCACCGGCTGGAACTCGGTCGAATGGCAGGGCGCGCGCAACTGGTCGGGGCTCAGCTCGCCGGGGCTGATGCTGGCCGGGTTGGCGATGATGGGCGGCGGCGTCGCCACCACGGCGGGCGGGGTCAAGCTCCTGCGGGTCTATGCCCTCGCGCGCCATTCCGAGCGCGAGCTGGAGCGGATCGTGCATCCCAGCTCGGTCGGGGGCGGCGGGCTGATGGCGCGGCGGCTGCGGCGCGAGGGCGCCTATCTCGCCTTCATCTTCTTCATGCTCTTCGCCAGCTCCATCGCGGTGACGGTCATGCTGATCTCGCTGCAGCGGGTCGAATTCGATTCGGCGACGATCCTCTCCATCGCGGCGCTGACCAATACCGGGCCGCTGGCCGGCGCGATTCCGCTGACGCCGACCTTCCAGGGCTCGGCCGGCATGGCGGGGGCGCCCTGGGCGGGCTGGGCCGGGCTGCCGGGGCTGACCAAGGCGGTGCTGGCCGGTGCGATGATCGTCGGCCGGGTCGAGACCCTGGCGATCCTGGCGCTGGTCTCGCCCGAATACTGGCGCCGTTAGGGCGGACACACGCTTGCAAGCGGCTGCCCGCTCGCCTAAGTCTTGAAAACCAGCGATAAGAACAAGGTGCCCCGAATGGCCGGCGACAAACAGAACCTCCAGGACGCTTTTCTGAACCATGTGCGCAAGGGCAAGGTCCCGGTCACGATTTTCCTTATCAATGGTGTGAAATTGCAGGGTGTCATCACCTGGTTCGACAATTTCTGCGTGCTCCTGCGCCGCGACGGACAGTCGCAGCTGGTCTACAAGCACGCCATTTCCACCATCATGCCGGGGCAGCCGATCAGCCTCTATGACGGCGAGGACTGATTGGCCGAGCCCTCGGAAACCCGCGAGCGGCCGACCCGCGCCTATGTGATCCATCCCGATCTGGGCAATTCGCGCACCCGCCGCTCGCCCGAGCTGGCGCTGGAAGAGGCCGTGGCGCTCGCCCATGCGCTGCCCGCCATCGCGGTGACGGGGGCCGAGGTGGCGCGGCTGCGCAATCCCGATCCGGGCATGCTGTTCTCCAAGGGCAAGCGCGAGGAGATCGGCCAGCACCTGCAGGCCGCCGCCGAAGGCGAGGGGGCGGAACTGGTGCTGATCGACGGGCCGGTGACGCCGGTGCAGCAACGCAACCTGGAAAAGGAATGGGGCGTCAAGATCCTCGACCGCACCGGGCTTATCCTGGAAATCTTCGCCGACCGGGCGCAGACGCGCGAGGGCGTGTTGCAGGTGGAACTGGCGGCGCTGGCCTATCAGCGCACCCGGCTGGTCCGGGCCTGGACTCACCTGGAACGCCAGCGCGGCGGATTGGGCTTCGTCGGCGGTCCCGGCGAGACTCAGATCGAGGCCGACCGCCGCGCCATCGACGAGCAGGTGATCCGCCTGCGCCGGCAGCTCGAGCGGGTGGTCAAGACCCGCGAGCTGCATCGCAAGGCCCGCGCCAAGGTGCCCTATCCGATCGTGGCGTTGGTCGGCTATACCAATGCCGGAAAATCCACGCTGTTCAACAGGCTGACCGGGGCCGAGGTCCTGGCCCAGGACCAGCTTTTCGCCACGCTGGACCCGACCATGCGGCAGATGGTGCTGCCGGGCGGGCGGCGGGTGATCCTGTCCGACACCGTGGGCTTCATCAGCGACCTGCCGCATGAGCTGGTCGCCGCCTTCCGCGCCACGCTGGAGGAGGTGCTGGCCGCCGACCTGATCCTGCATGTCCGCGACATCAGCCATCCCGAGACCGAGGAACAGGCGGGCGACGTGGGCGAGATCCTCGATTCGCTGGGGGTCGAGGAGGACGTGCCGCTGATCGAGGTCTGGAACAAGATCGATGCGCTTTCGCCCGAAACCCGCGCGGCGCTGCGGCGCACCGATGCGCGGACCGCGGGGGTTCAGGCGATCTCGGCGCTGTCTGGCGAGGGGCTGGAGGCATTGCTGGCCGCCATCGAGGCGCGGCTGGCCGAGGCGCTGGACGAGCCGCGCCTGGAGGCCGATCTGGTGCTGCCGCATTCGGACGGCCGGCGCCGGGCCTGGCTGCATGAGCGCGGCGTGGTGGAGGCCGAGGAACTGGCCGAGGACGGCGTGCATCTGCGCCTGCGCTGGACGGAGCGGCAGAAGGCGGCCTTCGAGGCGCTTTGACCGGCACCGTCGCGCGGGGCGGCGGGCAGGGGTATTTTGGAAAACGGCAGCGGTCGCAAGAGCCGGGCGCGGCCGGTGCCGATTGAGCGGCTGCGATTTGGGTATTTGGGAAACAGAGAAGCCAAGGCCGGGCCGCAGGGCGCGGTCTCTTCGCTTTCACGGTTTCCCCAATGTCCGAATTCCGTCCTGCCGGTCGGTTTGGGGCAAAGGCGGCTTCTCTGTTTTCCAAATACCCATGACGCGACGGAGCGGCCGGGGCCAAGGCTTCCCGTCTGGGGTCAGGCCGGCAGGGCGGAAAGCTCGTGCGCCCAGGGCGGGTTGGCGCCGGGGCGCGAGACGGTGATCGCCGCCGCCCGGGTGCCGAGCGCCAGCGCCTGGGCGACGGCCTCCTGCGTCAGGCGCTCCAGCCCCTCGCGCGTCAGCACGCCCGCGCGGTCGAGCGCGGCCAGCACCCCGGCGTTGAAGGTGTCGCCGGCGCCGATGGTGTCGGCGACCTCGACCCGCAGGGCCTGGGCGGCCAGCGGCTCGCCCGACCAATGCGCCCGCGCTCCCGCCGAGCCGCCGGTCTGGAAGACCACCCGCGGCCCGCGTGCGAGGATCGCGGCGGCGGCCTCCTCGAAGCTTGCGCCCGGCATCAGCCAGTCGAGGTCGTCGCCCGAGAGCTTGACCAGGTCGGCCATGCCGATCAGCCGGTCGAGCCGGGCGCGATAGGCCGTCTCGTCGGCGATGAAGAAGGGGCGGATGTTGGGGTCCAGCATCACCGGGATGCGGTGGCGGACGCGTTCCACCAGCGCCTCGACGGCGGCGCCGCAGGGATCGGGGACCAGGCTGATGCCGCCGATGAACAGCGCCGAGACCGCGTCGGGGATCTCGGGCAGGTCCTCGGGCGCCAGCATCCGGCCGGCCGAGCCCTCGTCGTAGAAGGCATAGCGCGCCTCGCCCCCGGTCAGGGTCACGAAGGCCAGCGTGGTCAGCCGGTCGCTGCGCGGGCAAAGGCCGGTATCCACCCCCGCCTCGGCCAGCGGGCGCAGCAGCATCTCGCCGAAGGTATCGCGCGAGATCGGCCAGAGATAGCCCGTGTCGATGCCCATGCGGCCAAGCGCGATGGCGGTGTTGTAGACCGCGCCCCCGGGCAGGGGCCGGTAATGGGCGCCCTCGGGCACCATGTCGATCAGCGATTCCCCGGCGCAAAGGATCATCGGCTTCCCCTCCCGTTTCTTAGCCGCTTCGGACGGCGGGACCGTCCGCTCCTGTCTCCTGATAGCGGTAACTGCCGCTGATGGAAATATCCGGCGTCAGGTCGGCCGCGCCGAAGCGGATGAAACCGCCGCGCTCGTTCAGCCAAAGCGCCGCCAGAAGCAGCGCCAGCGCCAGCAGCACGGCAAGGGCGATCTTCCAGGCAGACCAGGGCCGCTCGCCCTGCACGCGGCCGGACTGGCCGTTGACCACGAAACGATAGCTCTTGCCGTTGTAGCGATAGGCGGCGGTCCAGACCGGCAGCAGGATATGCTTGAAGGTCTCGTTCGCGAAGCGGGTCTCGATACCGGTGACGCGCTGTTCGTTGCCGCCGATGGCGCGGCGCACATCCATGGCGATCACCCCGGCCATTTCCTGCCGGGCGATGCCATGACCCGAGCCGAGCGGGATCGTATAGCCCTCGGCCAGGAAGCCGGCCAGGTATTCGGGCCGGTAGGGAACGAGGTGCGACAGGTCCCAGGGCGTCAGCGCATCGGTGATGCGGCGCGGCAGCGCGCTGGAGGCGAGCACCAGCACATCGTCGAAATTCCGTGCCACCTGGCCCGTAACGGGGGTCCAGCGCGTCTTGCGCACCTGCCGCGCCACCCGCTGCTGGCGGCCGTTCACCATCTGCGTGACGTAGACGGTTTCGTAATACCAGTCGCCGCGGGCGCCGCTGTAGCGCGAGGCGGTGTCGGCGTCGAAGGTCCAGAAGGGCGAATAGACCCCGCTCATCTTCTTGCCGCGCCGGGCATAGGCGGTCAGGCCCGAGGGGGCGAACCACAGCCCGCGCAGCCAGTCCTCGAGCGCGGCTTTCGCCTGCGCCTCGGTGATGACGAAGGGCAGCACGCCTTGCGGCTTGATGTGGCGCGTCGTGCCGGTATCGGTGACGACGGCGGTGGCGCAGAACGGGCAGGCCGAGGCGTGGCGGTCGCTGGTGATCTCGACCTTGGCGCCGCAATTCGGGCAGGAGAGGGTGCGCACCGTCTCGGTCAGGTCGCTGTGCCGGTCCAGCGAAAGCCCGTGCTCCAGCGGCAGTTCCTGCAGCTGCGGCGACTTGTGCCCGCCGTCCCATTGCAGCGCCCGCCCGGTCGCCGGGTCGAGCAGGATGGCGCTTTCGCCCCATGGCCCCTGCTGGCTCTGGCGGGAGGGCGCGCGGGCGGGGCCGGGGCCGATATGGCTTTCATGCCCGCAATAGGGGCAGACCAGGCTTTGCTGGCCGGGCGAGAATTCCAGGCTGGCGCCGCAATTCTCGCAAGGATAGCGGTATTCCGAGGGCGGCGTCGGCATTCCGGCGGCTTACTCCGCCTTCGGGATCGGCGGCGGGGGCGGCGGCGCGACGGTGAAGAGCTGGGCGAGTTCGGCGACCTCCTCGGCCGGTTTCCAGCCGTCCTGGCCGGGCGTCCAGACCAGCGTTTCGCGGGTGAAGCCGCCCTCGCGCACCAGGCGGCCGAGATGGGCGCGGCCATAGGGGCCGTCGGCCTGGCCGTTCACGGCGATGTGCCAGACGGTTTCGGGATGCAGCGGCGGCGGGGTCTGCGGCGCCTGCTGCTGGGGCACGGCGCCCCAGGGGCCGCGCTGCGCCATGGCGGCGCCCATGCCCGCGCCAAGCCCGGCGCCGATGCCCGCGCCCATTCCCGCACCCATGCCGCCGGGCTGGTTCGAGGCGTTCAGCATCGCCTCGGATGCGGCATATTGGCCAAAGCGGTTCAGGTCGCCGACGATGCCCATCGAAGTGCGCTTGTCGAGCATCCTTTCCACCTCGTCGGGCAGGCTGATGTTCTCGATGTAGAATTCCGGGATGGTCAGGCCATAGGCGGCGACGGTGGGGCCGATCGCCTTGGCGACCATCTGGCCCAGATCGCCGGTATTCGCCGCCATGTCCAGCACCGGGATGCCCGAGCCGGCGATCATGCGCGAGAATTCCTGCACGATGATGTTGCGCAGCTGGAAGCTGATCTCGTCGCGGGTGAATTCGCCGTCGGTGCCGACGATCTCGGTCATGAAGCGGCCGGGGTCGGTCACGCGCATGGAATAGGTGCCGAAGGCGCGGATGCGCACCGGGCCGAATTCCGGATCCCGCGCGATGACCGGATTTTTCGTCCCCCATTTCAGGTCGTTGAAGCGGGTGGTGTTGACGAAATAGATCTCGGACTTGAAGGGCGAACGGAAGCCGTGGTGCCAATGCTGCAACCGGGTCAGGATCGGCAGGTTGTTGGTTTCCAGCATGTAGAGGCCGGGCTGGAACACGTCGGCCAGCTGCCCCTCGTGGATGAAGACGGCGGCCTGGCCCTCGCGCACGGTCAGCTTGGCGCCGTATTTGATCGCCTTGCCGACGGTCGGGTAGCGATAGACCATCGTGTCGCGGGTGTCGTCGGTCCATTCGATGATCTCGATGAACTCGCCGCCGAGGATGTTGAACAGGGACATGGGTCTGCCTTTTTCGTTGCGAGGCCGCGGTCTGCCCTTGAGGATAGTGCCGAGGCCGCCCCGCTCGTCAAGCGAGGAGAGGGTGGCGATGGCGGCGCGGATTCATCTTTTCTTGAAGAAAGGGTGATAGCCAGGCGGAAATGCCGCCCCGCCCCCGATCCCGGATATGTGCCATGCCGAAGCAGCCGGACCGCCCGCCCGACCGAGTTCTGCGCCTGTTGGCGGGGATTGCGGCCTGGCTGGGCCTGGCGTTCCGGTCGCTGCGGGGCGGGACCCTGTCACACCTCGGTTCCCAGCAGCTCGCGGGCGATCTGCAGCACGATGGGGCGGGCCTCGGCCTCGGTCATGCCGGGGCGCAGGCGGGGGTCGTAGAGGATCTTCAGCAGCAATTCGTCATGCTGCGTGAGATAGGCGAATTCCTCGTCGTCGTTGAAGATCGAGGGGCGCACGCGCGGGCTGTCATTGGCCAGGCCCATGCCCTGCGCCAGTTCCTCGTGGATGCAGGAGCGGCGCAGGCGCGGCGGCAGCTCGGACCGGATCAGCGCCACGGCCTGGGCATAGGCCGGGGAGTTGCCGTTGGAATAGGCGAAGACCGTGCAATAGTTCTGCGGCGCCAGGTCGCGCAGCGCGGCGATGTCGCCGGCCGGGATGCCGGGCACCAGCGAGGACAGGCGCGGGCCGATGGCGCGGCGCTCGTCCTCGTTCAGGATCAGCACGTTGAAATTGCCCGAGGCGCCGGTCAGCGCGACCGGATGGCCGGTGATGCGCTGGAGCCGCGCGGCATAGCCGGCGATCTCGGCCCGGTCGCGGGCCCGCTGGGCGGGGGCGACCGAGTCGCCGAATTCCAGCTGCACCCGCACCGGCTGCTGCCAGCGCCGCAAGGGCGCGGGCGTCGGGCGCGAGACCAGCTTGCCGCCCTCGCGCACATATTCGTCGTGCAGCGCCACCTCGATGAAATCCTCGGCCAGCTTTTCCGGGGTCAGCGCGATCTCGGTGCCGGGATCGGTGCGCAGCCGGCCGCGGGCGATCAGCGCCTCCTCGACGCCGGCGAGATAGTCGCGCATGTTGCGGCTGGCGGGCGAGGCGGCGGCGGCCTCGGCGCGCGCGGTGGCGGCGCGGGCGCTTTCGGCGCGTTCGCGGCGCAGCGCGGCCTGATCGACCGGCGGCGGTTCGGGGCGCTCGGGCGGGGGCGGGGCCTCGACCGGGGGCGGCGGGGCCTCGGCCGGGGGCTCGGGCGCGCAGGCGGCCAGCAGCGCCAGCAGGGCCAGCGCAAGGGTCAGGTGCAGGGAGGGACGGGCAGGCAGGGTCACGATGGCGTCGATGCTGGGTTGGGGGATCGGGCGCTGGCCGAGGCGAGGGTCTTGCGCAGCTCGGCCTCCATCGCCTTGAGGTCCTCTTCGGCGGCGGCGCGGCGGGTGCGGCCCTCGTCGGCGATGCGCAGGCTGTCCTCGATGGTCGAGATCAGCTCGGCATTGGCGGTGCGCACCGCCTCGATGTCGAAGACGCCGCGCTCGACCTGGGTGCGGATCTGGGCATTGGCCTCGCGCAGGTTCTTCGCGTTGGCGGTCAGAAGGTCGTTGGTCAGGTCGTTCGCCTCCTTGACCGCGCGGGCGGCCTCGGCGCTGCGCTGGATGGTCACGGCCTGCGCCAGCTGCGTTTCCCACAGCGGCACGGTGTTGACTAGCGTGGAATTGATCTTTGTGACCAAGGACTTGTCGTTTTCCTGCACCAGCCGGATCGAGGGGAGGGACTGCATGGTCACCTGCCGCGTCAGCTTGAGGTCGTGCACCCGGCGCTCCAGGTCGTCGCGGGCCGAGCGCAGGTCGCGCAGTTCCTGCGCGGCCATGACCTTGTCGTTCTCGGCCGCGGCCTCGACGGCGGCTTCCCTGGCAGGGATCTCGTCGCGGTCGATCTGGGCCAGCTTCTCCTCGCCCGCCGCGATGTAGAGCGCGAGCTCGTCATAGAAGTTCAGCGTGCGGTCATAGAGCAGGTCGAGCGACTTGATGTCCTTCAAGAGCCGGTGCTGGTGCTGATCGAGATCGGCGGTGATGCGGTCGATCTGGCCCTGCACCTGTTCGTAATTGGCGACGAACTTGGCGAAGGGCGCGGCACGGCCCAGAAGCTTCTCCCACCAGCTGCGCTGGCGGCGCACGTCCAGCTCGCTGACCGAAAAGCCGCGGATGGTGGTCACGATCTCGCGCAGGGATTCGCCGGCCGGGCCCACATCCTTGTTCTTGACGTCGGCCAGCATGGCCTGGCTGATTTCCTGCAGCTCGTTCTGGGCCCGGGCGCCGAAATGCACGATCGAGCCGGAGTCGCGGATGTCCACCTCGGCCATGCGCCTGCGGATCTCTTCGGCGACGGCGGGCTCGGCCTCGGCCAGTTTCGGGGCGGCTGCGGGGGGTTCGGGCAGGACGACCGCGGTCACGGTCTGGATCTCGTCCAGGGCGGCCTGGGCGCTGGCCTGTGTCTGCGTGGTCATCCGGCGTCGTCCTTTCCTATGGGAGCGTCTGCAAGAGAGGGGCTCGGCCGCAGAATAGGCCGATTCCCGATGAGTTCAACGAGCGCCCGCAGGTGCGGTTCCCATTGCTTTCAGGGGTGTTGCCATCCTGCCCGGATGGCGCCGGACCGGTGGGGCGGCGGCTTGCCGGCCCAGGGCCGCTTTGCGTTGCGCGGCGGGCGGTGCGCGTGTAGAACCTGCCCGATTGAGCGTTGCGAAGGGAGCCCGTGCATGCGCAGAGTTGTCGTCACCGGTCTGGGGATGGTCACGCCGCTGGCCTCGGGGGTCGAGGAGACCTGGTCGAGGCTTCTGGCCGGAGAATCCGGCGCCGGACCGATCACCCGGTTCGACACCGCGAATGTGGCGACGAAATATGCCTGCGAGATCCCGTTCGGCGACGGCACGGGCGGCAGCTTCAACCCCGACGACTGGATGGAGCCCAAGGACCGGCGCAAGGTCGACGACTTCATCCTTTACGGCATGGCCGCCGCTGCGCAGGCGGTGAAGGATTCCGGCTGGGAGCCCGCGAACGAGGACGAGCGCGAGCGCACCGGGGTGATGATCGGCTCGGGGATCGGCGGGCTGTCCTCGATCGCCGACACGGCGGTGCTGATCAAGGAGCGCGGGCCGAAGCGGGTCAGCCCCTTCTTCATTCCGGGGGCGCTGATCAACCTGGTCTCGGGCCAGGTCTCGATCCGGTTCGGCTTCAAGGGGCCGAACCATGCGGTGGTCACGGCCTGCTCGACCGGCGCCCATGCCATCGGCGACGCGGCGCGGCTGATCATGCTGGGCGATGCCGACGTCATGGTCGCCGGCGGCACCGAAAGCCCGATCTGCGAGATCGGCATCGCCGGCTTCAACGCCTGCAAGGCGCTGTCGACCAAGCGCGAGGACGACCCGAAGGCGGCCAGCCGTCCCTGGGACGAGGACCGCGACGGCTTCGTCATGGGCGAAGGCGCGGGCGTCGTCGTGCTGGAGGAATACGAGCACGCCAAGGCGCGCGGCGCGAAGATCTATGCCGAGATCCTGGGCTATGGCCTGTCGGGGGACGCCTATCACATCACCGCCCCCAGCGAGGACGGCGATGGCGGATTCCGCAGCATGACCAATGCCTTGAAGCGCGCCAACCTGTCGCCGGGCGACCTGGACTATATCAACGCGCATGGCACCTCGACCATGGCCGACGTGATCGAGCTGGGCGCGGTCGAGCGGCTTCTGGGCGAGGCGGCGGGCGATGTGGTCATGTCCTCGACCAAGTCGAGCATCGGGCACCTCTTGGGCGCGGCGGGGGCGGTCGAGGCGATCTTCTGTATCCTGGCGCTGCGCGACCAGATCTGCCCGCCGACGATCAACCTGGACAATCCGGCGCGCGAGACCCCGGTCGACCTGGCCGCCAATGCCGCCGTGCGGCGCAAGGTGGATTACGTGCTGTCCAACAGCTTCGGCTTCGGCGGCACCAATGCCAGCCTGGTGATGGGGCGGGTCGAGGAATGATCTGGCGCCATATCGCGTCGAACTTCCTGACGCTGCTGATCGTGATCCTGATCGCGGTCGCGGCGGCCATCGCCTGGGGCAAGCACGAATACACCAAGCCCGGTCCCAGCGCCGTGGCCGCCTGTGTCCGGGTCGCCCCCGGCGCCAGCCTGAACGCGGTCAGCCAGCAGCTGGCCGAGCAGGGCGTGGTGTCCAATGCCTATGTGTTCCGGGCGGGCGCCGATTACGCCGGGAAATCGCGCGATCTGAAATACGGCTCCTATCTGATGCCGCCGGGGGCCAGCATGGAGGAGATCGTCCGGGTCATCACCGCCGGCGGTCCCAGCACCTGCGGCACCGAGGTGGTGTTCCGCATCGGCGTGCGGGAAAATTCGGTGATCCTGCGCGACATGGATGCCGAGACCGGGGTCTTTGCCGAGCAGGCGAAATACAATCCCGCCAGCGAGCCGGCGCCCGAGGTCATCGTTGCGGCGGAAGCGAAGCCGGACGCGCGGCTGCGCATCTCGGTCGCCGAGGGCGTCACCAGCTGGCAGGTGGTCGAGGGGCTGAAGCAGGCCGGGTTCCTGGGCGGCGAGGTCGCGAAACTGCCCGACGAGGGCATCCTGGCGCCCGACACCTATGACGTCGAGAAGGGCGCCGACCGCGCCGCGCTGCTGGCCGAGATGGAGCGGCGGCAGGCGGCGTTCCTGGCCGCGGCCTGGGAGAATCGCGAGCCGGATCTGCCCTACGAGACGCCGGAAGAGGCGCTGATCATGGCCTCGATCATCGAGAAGGAGACCGGGGTGCCGGACGAGCGCCGGGTGGTGGCCAGCGTCTTCGTCAACCGGTTGCGGCAGGGCATGCGGCTGGAGACCGACCCGACGGTGATCTATGGCGTCACCGGCGGCAAGGGGGTGCTGGACCGCGGCATCCGGGGGTCCGAACTGCGGCGGCGGACGCCCTACAACACCTATCAGATCGACGGGTTGCCGCCGACGCCGATCGCCAATCCCGGCCGGGCGGCCATCGCGGCGGCGCTGGACCCCGAGGATACGGATTACGTGTTCTTCGTCGCCGACGGGTCCGGCGGGCATGCCTTTGCCCGCACGCTGGAGGAGCACAACCAGAACGTCGCGCGCTGGCGCGAGATCGAGCGGCAACGCGGGCAGCCGCTTTCCCCGGTGCAGGGGGATTGACCGGCGCCGGCCCTTGGCGCGGGCCGGCCGGTTTTTTGAGTATTTTGGGAAACGGTGAAAGGCATGGCAGTGCCCCGGCGGCGGGTGTTGCGCCGGGCGTGCGCTGCGGTGTTGCGTGAGGCAATCGATTGTTATTGCGGGGGAAACGGCGCTGGGCGATGCAACCTTTGGTTTTGCGTTGACTCAGCGAACGCCCTGAAGTAGAAATTACCCATGCTGGGAGAGATGGGCAAGCGGCCGGGTCGATGACCTGGGCCGCTTTTTTCATGTCTCGCTCGTGCGGACAGGCACACGAGGGCAGGGCGATCAAGAATGACCATGAGTTTCGATCCGGGGCCGGAGGCGCCGGAAGGGCCTTTCGTGCCCGGCGCCGCCACGGCGCCCGACATGAGCGTGCTGGACATCGCGGACGGGCTGTTTCGGTCCTATGCGGCGGATCTGACCCGGCTGCGGGAAAAGATCCAGGCAGGCGAGACGGGTGAGTTGAAGGAATCCGGCAAGCTGGTGCGTGACCTTCGGGCCGCGACCCAGATGGTGCTGGAGGAAAGGAGCAGGGTTGACAAGCTTCGCAAGGATGCTGCCGGACAGGTCGGTGCAGGCGCACTCGACCTTGTCGCGGCACGAGACGAGATCGGGCGCCGCCTGGCTTGCCTGCGCCGCGCCGCAGGAGGTTGACGATTTCCTGGGCGGGCTCAGCGACAATGCGCTGGCCGCGCTGCCCTGGCTTTTCGAGTTCTGGGCACTGCCGCATCAGCTGCCGCCGGAGGGCGACTGGAAGACCTGGGTGATCATGGGCGGACGGGGTGCGGGCAAGACCCGCGCCGGGTCCGAATGGGTGCGCGCGCAGGTCGAGGGGCCGACGCCCGAGGCGCCCGGGCGGGCGCAGCGCGTGGCGCTTGTGTCCGAGACCTTCGATCAGGCGCGGGACGTGATGGTGTTCGGCGAGTCGGGGATTCTGGCCTGTTCTCCGCCGGATCGCCGCCCGGTCTGGGAGGCGGGGCGGCGGCGGCTGGTCTGGCCCAATGGTGCGACCGCGCAGCTCTATTCGGCGCATGAGCCCGAGGCGCTGCGCGGGCCGCAATTCGACGCGGCCTGGGTCGACGAGCTGGCGAAGTGGAAGAAGGCCGAGGAGACCTGGGACATGCTGCAATTCGCGCTGCGGCTGGGGCAGCATCCGCAGCAGGTGGTGACCACCACGCCGAAGAACGTCCCGGTGCTGAAGCGGATCCTGGGCAATGCCTCGACCGTGACCACCCATGCGCCGACCGAGGCGAACCGCGCCTATCTGGCCGAGAGCTTCCTGGCCGAGGTCGAGGCGCGCTATGCCGGCACCCGGCTGGGACGGCAGGAACTGGAGGGCTTGCTGCTTGAGGATGTCGAGGGGGCGCTGTGGACGACCTCGATGCTGGAGCGTTGCCGGGTGGAGGCGGCGCCGCGGCTGTCGCGCATCGTGGTGGCGGTCGATCCGGCGGTGAGCTCGGGCGCGGCCTCGGACGAATGCGGCATCGTGGTCGCCGGCGTGGTCAGCGAGGGGCCGGTGACGGAGTGGCGGGCCTATGTGCTGGAGGATGCCTCGGTCCGGGGCGGGCCGCTGGACTGGGCGCGGGCCGCCGTCGCCGCGATGCAGCGGCACGGCGCCGAGCGGCTGGTGGCGGAGGTCAACCAGGGCGGCGACCTGGTCGAGAGCGTGATCCGGCAGGTCGATCCGCTGGTGCCGTTCCGGGCCTTGCGGGCCGGGCGCGGCAAGGGGCTGCGGGCCGAGCCGGTGGCGGCGCTTTACGAGCAGGGTCGGGTGCATCACCTGCGCGGCCTGGGCGCGCTGGAGGACCAGATGTGCCGCATGTCCGTGGCGGGCTATGACGGGCGCGGCTCGCCCGACCGGCTGGATGCGCTGGTCTGGGCGATCCACGAGCTGGTGATCGAACCGGCGGCGTCCTGGAGGCGGCCCTCGGTGCGGGGGCTGTAGCGCCGGACCGGGGCTCTGCCCCGGACCCCGGGATATTTACGCAAGAAAGAAGGGCCTTTTGGGGTCCGTGGAGGGTCGCGCGAGCGGCCCTTTTTCATTGGAGATTCAGGAGGGACCGATGGCATTTCCCTGGTTCGGGCGGGGGGCTGCGCCCGCGGAGGTCGAGAAGAAGGCAAGCGCCGCGGGCAAGGTGGTGGCGCTGGCGGCGGGTTCGGGGCGGGTGGTCTGGTCGCCGCGCGACACCGCTTCGCTGACGCGGACGGGCTTCGTCGGCAATCCGGTCGGGTTTCGCGCCGTGCGGCTGATCGCCGAGGCGGCGGCCGCCGTGCCTCTGGTCTGCCAGGATCGCGAGCGGCGCTATGACCTGCATCCGGTGCTGGACCTGCTGCGCCGGCCCAATCCGGGCCAGGGCCGGGCCGAGCTGTTCGAGGCGCTGTTCGGGCAGATCCTGCTGAGCGGCAACGGCTATCTGGAGGCGGTGGGCGAGGGCGCCGGGGGACTGCCGGGCGAGTTGCATGTGCTGCGCTCGGACCGGATGGCGGTGGTGCCGGGGCCGGATGGCTGGCCCGTCGCCTATGAATATGGCGTGGGCGGGCGCAAGATGCGCTTCGACATGGCGGGCAGTCCCGATCCGATCTGCCACATTCGCAGCTTCCATCCGCTGGACGACCATTACGGGCTGTCGCCGATGCAGGCGGCGGCGGTGGCGGTGGATGTGCACAACAGCGCCTCGAGCTGGTCGAAGGCGCTGCTGGACAATGCGGCGAGGCCGAGCGGCGCCATCGTCTACAAGGGCGCGGACGGGCAGGGCAGCCTGTCGCCGGACCAGTACGACCGGCTGGTGACCGAGATGGAGATGCACCACCAGGGCGCGAGGAACGCCGGGCGGCCGATGTTGCTGGAGGGCGGGCTCGACTGGAAGCCGATGGGGTTCTCGCCCGCCGACATGGAGTTTCACGAGACGAAGCTGGCGGCGGCGCGGGAGATTGCGCAGGCCTTCGGGGTGCCGCCGATGCTGATCGGCATTCCCGGCGAGGCGACCTATGCCAATTACGCCGAGGCGCATCGGGCCTTCTACCGGCTGACGGTGCTGCCGCTGGTCTCGCGCGTGGCCAGTGCCGTGGCCTGGTGGCTTTCCGAGCATCTGGGGGCCGAGATCGACCTGCGCGCCGATCCCGACCAGGTGCCGGCGCTGGCCGGGGAGCGCGACAGCCATTGGCGGCGCATCGGCGACGCCGCTTTCCTGACCGAGGCCGAGAAGCGCGCCGCGCTGGGGCTGCCGCCGCTGGCGGAGGAATGAGATGGAGGGCTCGCGCTTCGTGAAGGAGCCCTTCGACTGGCACGACCAGCGTTTCGACACGCAGGAGCGGATCATGGCGCTGCAATTCGGCCAGGTGGAGCGGCGGCTGGAGCGGATCGAGGCGCTGATCGAGGGGCTGGAGCGGCGCCTGTGGATGACGGTCTATGGCGTCGTCGCGGTGATCCTGACCCAGGCGGTGCAGTCGATCCTGGAATATGCGCCGAAAGGAGGTTGACGTGAATTCAAAGGATTACGGGCTGGAGTTGAAATATGCGCAAGGCGGCTCTCTGGTCGCCGATGGCACGCGGATCGAGGGCTATGCCAGCCTGTTCGGCCTGACCGACCAGGGCGGCGATATCGTGGTGCGGGGCGCCTATGCGGCCAGCCTGAAGCGGCTGGCGGTGCGGGGGGACAAGGTGCGGATGCTGTGGCAGCACGATCCCGCCAAGCCCATAGGCGTCTGGGACGAGATCCGCGAGGACGAGAAGGGGCTTTGGGTCAAGGGGCGGCTTCTGCCCGAAATCGCCCAGGCGAGGGAGGCGGCGGCGCTGGTCGAGGCCGGGGCCATCGACGGGCTGTCGATCGGCTATCGCACCGTGAGCGCCGAGCGTGACGGCAAGGGCCGGCGGCTTCTGTCCGAGGTCGAGCTGTGGGAGGTGTCTCTGGTCACCTTCCCGATGCTGGCCGAGGCCAAGGTAGGCCGCAAGTCCGATGGCGCATTGGAATTGGCGGCGGCCTTCCGGGCCGCGACGCGGGCGCTGCGCGCCGAGTGAATTTCACCAGATGGAGGGGACCATGACCGAGGTGAAAGCCGCGGCCGGGGCGGACATGCCCGGCGAGCTGGGGATCGAGATGCTGGGGTTCGTGAACGAACTCAAGGCATTCCGCGCCGATATTCAGAAACGACTGGAAGCACAGGGAGAACGCATGACCATGCTGGACCGCAAGACCATTTCCCGCGCCCGCGCCCCTCTGTCGGCCGAGGCCGATCAGGGCGCACCGCATCAGAAGGCCTTCGACGCCTATATCCGCCACGGCGACGACGGCGCGCTGCGCGGGTTGCCGCTGGAGGGCAAGGCGATGACCACCACCAGCGACGGCGGCTTCCTGGCGGCGCCGACCGTGGCCTTGCAGGTGCAGGAGGCGCTGAACGTCACCGCCTCGCTGCGCCGGGTCGCCAATGTGGTGACGGTGGAATCGGCGACCTATGAGGTGCTGGTCGATATGGGCGATATCGCCCATGGCTGGTCCACCGAGGCCGGCACCCAGGCCGAGACGGGAACCTCGACCGTGCAGCGGGTGGTGATCCCGGTGCACGAGCTTTCGGCCATGCCCAAGGCCAGCCAGCGGCTGCTGGACGACAGCGCCTTCGACGTCGAGACCTGGCTGGCCGGCCGCATCGCCGAGAAATTCGCCCGCGCCGAGGCCACGGCCTTCGTCAATGGCGACGGGGTCAACAAGCCCAAGGGCTTCCTGACCCATGCCAAGGCGCCGAACGGCACGGCGACCAATGTGCAGATCGGCACCATTCCTTCGGGCGGGGACGGCGATTTTGCCGCCAACAACCCGGCCAATGCGCTGATCGACCTGGTCTATGCGCTGGGTGCGCAATACCGGGCCAATGCCAGCTTCCTGATGAATTCGAAGACCGCCGCGGCGGTGCGCAAGATGCGCGACGCGGACGGCCGCTTCCTGTGGGCGGACAGCCTGGCCATGGGGCAGCCGGCGCAGCTGCTGGGCTATCCGGTTCTGGTCTGCGAGGATATGCCGGACATCGCTCGCGGCTCGTTCTCGATCGCCTTCGGCGATTTCCGCTCGGCCTATACCATCGTCGAGCGCCCGGACCTGCGCGTGTTGCGCGATCCCTTCTCGGCCAAGCCGCATGTGCTGTTCTATGCCACCAAGCGCGTCGGGGGCGGCGTCACCGATGCCCGCGCCGTCAAGCTGATGGTCTTCGGCTGATCCAGGGCCGAAGCGGGGGCCGCGCGGGCAATATCCGCCGGACCGGCAAGCCACTGTCCGCGCGCGCGAGGGCGGATATGCGCGGCCCCCTTTTCGTCCAGAGGATGCGGCACCCCTGCGAGTGGGAGAGACGAAGATGATGCTTGTGGAAGTGACGGCGCCCGCAACCGAGGCGCTGCCCGTCGCGGGGTTGCGGGACCATTTGCGGCTGGGAACGGGTTTCGGCATGACCGAGGACGCGGCCGAGACCGCGGCGCTGGCAGGTTTCCTGCGCGCGGCCATCGCCACCATCGAGGCGCGCACCGGCAAGGTGCTGCTGGCCCGGCAGTTCCGGCTGCGGCTGGAGGAATGGCGCGACCCCATGGGCCAGCCGCTGCCGCTGGCCCCGGTCGAGGCCGTCGAGCGGGTCGAGATCGCCGACGCGGCGGGTGCGGTGACGCTGGTCGATCCGGCGCGTTACCGGCTGGTGCCGGATGTGCAGCGGCCGATGCTGAGGCCGGTGGGGGCCTTCCTGCCCTCGGTGCCTTCGGGCGGTTCTGTTTCCATCACCTTCCTGGCCGGCTTCGGGACCGCATGGTCGCGGGTGCCTCCTGATCTGGCGCAGGCGGTGCTGCTGCTTGCCGCGCGCTATCACGAGGACCGAAGCTTCGAGGGCACGCAGGGCGCGATGCCCTTCGGGGTCAGCGCGCTGATCGAACGCTGGCGCCTGGTCCGGGTGTTGGGGGGGCGCGGCACTCCGCGCGGCCGGGCATGAGCGCGCCGCGGCTGACGGTGCCGCTGGTCCTCGAATCTCCGGTCCGCGAGCCGGACGGGATGGGCGGCTTTGCCCTCTCCTGGCAGGAGGTCGGGCGGATCTGGGCCGAGATGCGGTCGGGCGCGGGGGCTGAGCGTTTCGCCGAGGTGGGGGCGCAGAGCGTCGTGACCTGGCGGATCACCGTCCGGGCGGCGCCCGCCGGCGATGCGCGCCGCCCGCGCCCCGAGCAGCGGCTGCGGCTGGGCGAGGGGGCGGATGCCCGGCGCTTCCGCATCGAGGCTGTGGCCGAAAGCGACCCGCAAGGGCGCTGGCTGGTCTGCGTCGCGAAAGAGGAGGCGCTGGCATGAGCTATCTGGGAACGGCCGCGCTGCAGGCGGCGGTCTATCGGGTGCTGCGCGAGGATGCGGCGCTGCACGAACTGGTGGGCGACGCGATCTATGATGCGATGCCGGTAGCGGCGCCGGCGGGCCCCTATGTCTCGCTGGGCCCCGAGGAGGTGCGGGACGCGGGCGACATGACGGCGGCGGGGGCGGTGCATGATTTCGTCGTCTCGGTGCTGTCGGGGGCCGAGGCGGCGGGCGGCTTCGGCGCGGTCAAGGCGGCGGCGGTCGCGGTCAGCGAGGCGCTGGAGACGGCCGAGATCGCGCTGGACCGGGGCCGGCTGGCGGGGCTGTGGTTCCTGCGCGCCCGGGCGCGGCGGGCGGAAAACGGCGCGGGGCGGCGGGTCGACCTGACCTTTCGCGCGCGCATCGACCTTGGTTGAGGAGAGACGGTGATGGCGGTGCAGAACGGACGCGACCTGCTGATCAAGATGGACATGACCGGCGACGGGCATTTCGAGACCGTGGCGGGGCTGCGGGCGACCCGGCTGGGCTTCAATGCCGAGACGGTGGACGTGACGAGCCTGGAGAGCGAGGGCCGCTGGCGCGAGCTGCTGGCGGGCGCGGGGGTGCGCTCGGCCAGCATCTCGGGGTCCGGGGTGTTTCGGGACGGGACCACGGACGAACGCGCGCGGCAGGTGTTCTTCGACGGCGAGGTGCCGCGGTTCCAGGTGGTGATCCCGGATTTCGGCACGGTCGAGGGGCCGTTCCAGATCACGGCGCTGGAATATGCGGGCAGTTACAATGGCGAGGCGACCTATGAGATTTCCATGGCAAGCGCGGGCGCGATCAGCTTCGTCGCCCTCTGAGATGGCCAATCCCTTGGCGGGCGAGGTCGAGATCTTTCTCGATGGTCGGGCGCATGTGGCCAAGCTGACGCTGGGCGCCCTGGCCGGGCTTGAGGCGGAACTGGGCGCCGAGAGCATGATCGCGCTGGTCGAACGCTTCGAGGGCGGGCGGTTCTCCAGCCGCGACGTGATGGCGGTGCTGGTCGCGGGCCTGCGGGCGGGCGGCTGGCCGGGCGGCATGGAGGAGCTGGCCGCCGCCGAGCTGCGCGGTGGGCCGGTCGCTGCCGCCCATGCGGCGGCGGCGCTGCTGGCGCGGGCTTTCCGCATCGAGGGCGCATGAGCGGCGGGCTGGACTGGCCGGGGCTTCTGCGGGCCGGTCTGGGGCCTGTGCGGCTGGGCGGGCTGGGGCTGCGGCCGGCCGAGTTCTGGGCACTGACCCCGGCCGAGCTGGCGCTGATGCTGGGCGTCGAGCCGGGGCGCGGGGGCGCGATGACCCGCGACCGGCTGGCCGAGCTGGTCGCGCGCTATCCTGACCGGCGCGCGACATGAACATCTGAAAGAGGAGGCGCCGTCGTGGCGAACAAGGACGGATTCGACCGGCTGGACGAGGACGGGCCCGCCCTGGGCAAGGGCCTGGACCAGAGCGCGCGGATGGCGGCGGCGTTCGACGCCGAGCTGGCGCGGCTGCGCGAGTCGATGATCTATACCAATCGCGAGGTCGGCACGCTGACATCGGGCATCGGCAGCGGGCTGCGCCGGGCCTTCTCGGGGCTGGTCTTCGACGGCATGAAGCTGTCGGACGCCCTGAAGGGCATCGCGCGCAGCATGGCGGATACCGCCTTCGCCGTGGCGATGAAGCCGATCGAGCAGGCGCTGGCCGGGGCCATCGCGCAGGGGGTGAACGGCATGGTCTCGGCGGCGCTGCCCTTTGGCCAGGGGGCGGCGTTCTCGCAGGGGCGGGTGATGCCCTTTGCCAAGGGCGGCGTGGTCAGCCAGCCGACCTATTTCCCGATGCGCGGCGCGACCGGGCTGATGGGCGAGGCCGGGGCCGAGGCCATCATGCCCCTGCGCCGCGGCGCCGACGGGCGGCTGGGCGTGGCGGCGGCAGGCGGGGGGCGGCCGGTGAACGTGACCTTCAACGTCTCGACCCCCGATGTGGCGGGGTTCCAACGCAGCCAGAGCCAGATCGCCGCGCAGATGGGCCGGCTTCTGGCGCGCGGGGAAAGGAACGGCTGAGATGGCATTTCACGAGATCAGGTTCCCGGCGAACCTGTCCTTCGGCTCGGTCGGCGGGCCCGAGCGGCGGACCGAGATCGTCGCGCTGACCAACGGCCACGAGGAGCGGCGCACGCCCTGGGCGCATTCGCGGCGGCGCTATGACGCCGGGCTGGGGCTGCGCTCGCTGGACGATGTGGCGGCACTGATCGCCTTTTTCGAGGCGCGGGCCGGGCAGATGCACGGCTTTCGCTGGAAGGACTGGGCGGATTGCAAGTCCTGCGCCCCAAGCGCGGCGGTGAGTTTCCTGGATCAGGAGATCGGCATGGGCGACGGGGTGCGGCGGGAATTTGCGCTGCGCAAGGCCTATGCCTCGGGGCCGGCGCGCTATTGGCGGCCGGTGGCGAAGCCGGTCGAGGGCACGGTGCTGGCCGGGGTCGGCAATGTCGAACTGCGCGCCGGAGTGGATTTCGCGGTGAATACCGCCACGGGAGTGGTCAGTTTCGCCGCGCCGCCCGAGGCCGGGGCCATGGTCACGGCGGGGTTCGAGTTCGACGTGCCGGTGCGCTTCGACACCGACCGCATCGCGGTCTCGGTCGCGTCGTTCCAGGCCGGCGACCTGCCGCAGGTGCCGGTGGTGGAGGTGCGGCTATGAGCGAGACGATTGCGCGGGCCTGGGCGGTCCGGCGGCGGGACGGGGTGGTTCTGGGATTCACCGATCACGACCGGCCGCTGTCCTTCGAGGGCATCGCCTTCCGCCCCGACAGCGGGCTGAGCGCGCGGGCGGTGGTGCAGGGGCTGGGCCTGTCGGTCGACAACAGCGAGGCGGTGGGTGCGCTGTCGGATGCGGCGATCACCGAGCGCGACCTGATGGCGGGGCGCTGGGACGCGGCCGATGTGCGGCTGTGGGAAGTGGACTGGGCCGATACCGCCAACCGGCAGCTGATCTTTCGCGGCCATCTGGGCGAGGTGGTGCGCAGCGGCGCGGCCTTCCGGGCCGAGCTGCGCGGGCTGTCCGAGCCCCTGAACAAGGCGCAGGGGCGGGTCTATCATCCCCGCTGCTCGGCGGCGCTGGGCGATGGACAGTGCCGCTTCGACCTGACGCGCCCCGGCTATTCGGCCGAGGGGGCGGTGGTCTCGGAGGAGGGCGGACGGCTTACGCTGTCGGGCGTGGCCGGGCATGATGCGCGCTGGTTCGAGCATGGCCAGCTGGTGGTGCTGACGGGCGCGGCCGCGGGGCTGTCGGGTCTGGTCAAGGCGGATGCCGTCCTGCCGGGCGCCCGGCGCGAGGTCGAGCTTTGGACGGCGCTGGGCATCCGGCCGGCGGCAGGGGACCGGGTGCGGCTGGTCGCGGGCTGCGACAAGCGGGGCGAGACCTGCCGGATGAAGTTCCTGAACTACCTGAACTTCCGCGGCTTTCCGCATCTGCCGCCCGAGGACTGGCTGATCGCGCCCAAGGTGAACCGATGAGCGCGGCGGCAGAAGCGGCGGTGGTGGCGGCGGCGCGGGCCTGGATCGGCACGCCCTATGTGCATCAGGGCTCGGTCCGGGGGGCGGGGACGGATTGCCTGGGGCTGGTGCGCGGCATCTGGCGCGAGTTCTTCGGCGCCGAGCCCGAGGCCATGCCGGCCTATACGCCGGACTGGGGCGAGGTCGGCGGGGTCGAGCTGCTGCTGGGCGGCGCGGCGCGGTTCCTGCTGCCTGCGCCCGCCGAGCGACCGGGCGACGTGCTGGTCTTTCGCATGCGGGCCGGGGCGGTCGCCAAGCATATGGGGATAGTGGCGGAATGCGGCGAGCGAGCCAGCTTCGTGCATGCCTATGACCGGCATGGCGTGGTCGAAAGCCCGCTGTCGGTGCCCTGGCGGGCGCGGATCGCGGGCCGGTTCCGGTTTCCGCCGGTTTGAGGGAAAGGTGAGGGCGCAATGGCGACGATTCTGCTGGCGGCGGTGGGCGCATCGCTGGGTGCGGGCTTTGGCGGCACGGTTCTGGGGCTTTCGGGCGCCGTCATCGGCCGGGCCGTGGGCGCGACACTGGGGCGGGTCATTGACCAGCGCCTGCTGGGCGGCGGCTCGAAGGCGGTCGAGACGGGGCGCGTGGACCGGCTGCGCATCCAGACCGCGGGCGAGGGCACGCCGATTCCGCGGCTTTGGGGACAGATGCGGGTGCCGGGCCATGCGATCTGGGCGGGCCCTCTGGTCGAGACGCGGCGCAGGCATGGCGGCGGCAAGGGCGCGGGGCCCAGCGTGACCGAGATCGGTTATCGGCTGAGCTTTGCGCTGGCGCTGTGCGAGGGGCCGATCCTGGGCGTGGGCCGCATCTGGGCGGATGGCGAGGAGATCCCGGCCGACGAGCTGAACATGCGCGTCTATCCGGGCGACGAGGACCAGCTGCCCGACCCGGCCATCGCCGCGCAGGAGGGCGAGGCGGCTCCGGCCTATCGCGGCATCGCCTATGTCGTCTTCGAGAACCTGGCGCTGGAGCGTTGGGGCAACCGGGTGCCGCAGCTGTCCTTCGAGGTGACGCGGGCGGCGAAGCAGGGACGGGGTCTGTCGCGCGAGGTGCGGGCTGTCGCCATGATTCCCGGCACGGGGGAATATTCGCTGGCGACCACGGCGGTCAGCTATGACCTGGGTCTGGGCGAGACGCAGGTGGTCAATCACAACACAGCCGTGGCGCCGACCGATTTCCTGGCCTCGATGCGGATCTTGGGCCGGGAATTGCCGAATGTCGGCTCGGTCTCGCTGGTGGTGTCCTGGTTCGGCGACGACTTGAGGGTCGGTGAGTGCTCGGTGCGGCCCAAGGTCGAGGACCTGTCGCGCGACGGGCGCGAGATGGCCTGGCGCGCGGGCGGCATCGGTCGCGAGGGCGGCATCGGTCGCGAGGGCGCGTCCGAGGTGGCGCGGGTGGAAGGCAGGCCGATCTATGGCGGCACCCCGGCCGACGGCTCGGTGATCGAGGCGCTGCGGGCGATCGCCGAGAGCGGACGCAGGGCAGTGTTCTATCCCTTCATCCTGATGGAGCAGCTGGCGGGCAACGGCCGGCCCGATCCGTGGAGCGGCGCGGCGCATCAGCCGGTCATGCCCTGGCGCGGGCGGATCACCACCAGCATCGCGCCCGGTCGCCCGGGCAGTCCCGCCGGCACGGCTGCGGCCGAGGCAGAGGTGGCGCGGTTCTTCGGCGCGGCCGAGGCGGGGGATTTTTCGCGCGATGGCCGGACGATCACCTATAGCGGGCCGGAGGAATGGTCCTATCGCCGCTTCATCCTGCATTATGCGCATCTCTGCGCGGCGGCGGGCGGCATCGACGCCTTTCTGATCGGTTCCGAGATGATCGGGCTGACGACGATCATGGGGGCCGGCCATTCCTTTCCGGCCGTCGCACAGCTCAAGCGGCTGGCGGCGGATGTGCGCGGCATCCTGGGCGAAGGGGTCAAGATCGGCTATGCCGCCGACTGGTCGGAATATTTCGGCCATCAGCCCGGCAATGGCGACGTGCATTTCCACCTCGACCCGCTCTGGGCGGATGAGAATATCGACTTCATCGGCATCGACAATTACATGCCGCTGTCCGACTGGCGCGAGGGCGAGGATCATCTGGATGCCCATTGGGGGCGCATCGACGATCCGGCCTATCTGCGCGCCAATGTCGCGGGGGGCGAGGGCTACGACTGGTATTACGCCAGCGAGGCCGACCGGCAGGCGCAGCGGCGCACCGAGATTCGCGACGGCGCGCATCACGAGCATTGGGTCTGGCGCTACAAGGATATCCGCGGCTGGTGGCAGAACCGGCATCACGACCGTATCGGCGGGGTGCGACTGGCGCAGCCGACGGCATGGGTGCCGCGCTCGAAACCGGTCTGGTTCACCGAGATGGGCTGCGCGGCGCTGGACAAGGGCACGAACCAGCCCAACAAGTTCCTGGACGCGATGAGCTCGGAATCGATGCTGCCCTATTTTTCGGACGGGCGGCGCGACGACGTGATCCAGGCGGCCTATGTGCGGGCGATGACCGAGTTCTGGTCGGACCCGGCGAACAACCCGGCCCGCGCGGCCTTCGGCCGGACCGGGGCGGGGCGGATGATCGACATGGGCCGCGCGCATGTCTGGTGCTGGGATGCGCGACCCTATCCGGCCTTCCCGGCGCGCATCGACCTGTGGTCGGACGGCCCGGCATGGGAGCGCGGGCATTGGCTGAACGGCCGCGCCGGCGCGGTGCCGCTGGCCGATGTGGTGGCCGAGATCTGCCGTGAGGCGGGCGTGCGCGCCTTTGACGCCGAGGGGTTGCGGGGGTTGGTGCGCGGCTATGTGCTGTCGGGGGCCGAGAGCGGCCGAGCGGCCTTGCAACCCCTGATGCTGGCGCATGGTTTCGATGCGGTCGAGCGCGACGGTGTTCTGCGCTTCGTCATGCGCGGCGCGCGGGTCGACGCCGAGCTGGGCCCCGACGACATGGCGCTGGCCGAGGAGGTCGATGCGGTCGAGGTCTCGCGCGCCGCCGATGCCGAGATGGTGGGCCGCATCCGGCTGACCCATGTCGAGGCGGGCGGCGACTATGCCGCGCGCACGGCCGAGACGATGATGCCGGGGGCGGAGTTCCTGGCGGTCTCGGACAGCGAATTGGCGATGGCGCTGACGCGCGGCGAGGGGCGGGCGCTGGCGGAACGCTGGCTGTCGGAAACGGCGGTGGCACGGGACGGGGTGCGCTTTGCCCTGCCGCCCTCGCTGGGGCATCTGGGGCCGGGGGATGTGGTGCGGCTGGCGGAGCCAGGTGCCGGGGGGCGGCGCTGGCGCATCGACCGGGTCGAGCGGGCGGGCGCGATTACCGTGGACGCGGTGCGGGTCGAGCCGGGGGTCTATCGGCCGGCCCGCGTGGTCGAGGGCGAGGCCGCGCTGCGGCCCTTCGTGCCGCCGATCCCGGTCTGGCCGGTGTTTCTGGACCTGCCGCTCTTGCGCGGAGACGAGGCGCCGCATGCCCCGCATCTTGCGGTGACGGCGACGCCCTGGCCGGGGGCGGCGGCGGTCTGGGTCTCGACCGAGCAGGCGGGAGGATACGGGCTGAACATGACGCTGGCCGAACCGGCGATCATGGGGCGGACCGAAGGTCCGCTTTCGGCGGCGCGGCCCGGGGTCTGGGATCGCGGGCCGGCGCTGCGGGTCCGGATGAAGGGCGGCACCCTGGAATCCGCCTCGCCCGAGGCGCTGATGGCGGGCGCCAACCTGCTGGCGATCGGCGACGGTTCGGCCGAGGGCTGGGAGCTTTTGCAGTTCGCCGAGGCGCGGCTGGTCTCGGCCGGGCTGTGGGAGATATCGACCCGGCTGCGCGGGCAGGCGGGGACGGATGCCTTCATGCCGGCGGTCTGGCCCTCGGGCAGCGTGGTGGTGCTGCTGGACGGCGCGGCGCGTCAGGTGGAGCTGGCGCCCTCGGCCCGCAACCAGTTGCGGCATTGGCGCATCGGGCCGGCCACGCGTGCGCCGGACGACCCGAGCTATCGCCATGTCGCCGCGGCGTTCCGGGGTGCCGGGCTGCGGCCGCTGTCGCCCTGTCACCTGGAAGTCCGCGGCCGGGTCGTGACCTGGATCCGCCGCACGCGGCTGCAGGGCGACGGCTGGGACGGGCCGGACGTACCGATGGGCGAGGCGCAGGAGCGTTACTCGGCCCGGCTGGTCCGCGACGGGCTGGTGCTTGCCGAGGCTGTGGTGGCGGAGCCGCGCTGGGTGGTGCCGGAGAACAGCTGGTCCCAGGCCATCGCCGGGGGCGGCTTTGCCATCGAGGTCGCCCAGCTTTCAGACACGTTCGGGGCCGGGCCCCATGCAAGGAGGATGATCGATGCCTGAGAACACGACCGCCAATTGCGCCCTGCCGCTGCTGATGCCGGCGCAGGCGCAGAAACATGTCACGGTGAACGAGGCGCTGCTGCGGCTGGACGGGCAGGTCGATCTGGTGCTGCAGAGCCTGACCCGCATCGCCCCGCCCGAGACGGTGGTGGACGGCATGTGCTGGGCCGTGCCGCCGGGTGCGGTCAATGCCTGGGAGGGGCAGGGCGGCAAGGTGGCCATCGGCGCGAATGGCGGCTGGATCTTTGTCCAGCCTGCCTATGGCCGGCGCGCGGTCATCGCCGATCAGGGGGTGGTGGCGATCCATGACGGCACGGTCTGGGTGCCGGGTGCGGTCACGCTGGGCCAGCACGGCTCGGGCCTGCTGGCGCGGCAATTGTCCGAGGACGTGACGCTGGGCAGCGGTGCCTGGTTCGAGACCGCGATGGTCATTCCGCCGGGCGGGCTGGTCATCGGGGCGACGGCGCGGGTGCTGCAGGCGATCACCGGCAGCGCAGCATCCTGGTCGCTGGGCACGGCGGGCGATGCCCAGAGTCTTGGCCGGTTCGGGCAGGGGCTGGGCAAGGCGCAGGGTTCCTGGGCGCGGGGGGTGCTGTCGCCTCCGACCGCCTTCTGGGAGCCGGTGCCGCTGCGGCTGACAGCCACGGGCGGGCAGTTCACCGGCGGCAGGGTGCGCGTCGTGCTGCATTGGTGGGAGTTGCGGCTGCCGGACTGACGGTCTTTTCGCGCCCGTCGGTTTCCGCTAGACTCGGGGGATGAAACTGACGGGCGCGCCTGAATGAACCTGCAGAAAGACATGATCGAGCCGCTTTCCGATGCTCGGGACGCCCCCCGCGATTCGGTCTGGGGGCGCATCCAGCGCGAGGCGCGGATCGCCGTGCGCGACGAGCCGCTGCTGGGCGCGCTGATCCATGCCGGGCTGCTGCACCATGCGACCTTCGAGGCGGCGCTGGCCTATCGCTTTTCGCTGAAGCTCGCCTCGCGCGAGATGAGCGAGCAGATCCTGCGCGAGATCGCCGACGATGCCTTTGCCCGTGCGCCGGAACTGTCGGCGGCGGCGCAGGCCGACCTGCTGGCCGTCTATGACCGCGACCCGGCCACGCATCGGCTGATGCAGCCGATCCTGTTCTTTAAGGGCTACCAGGCGCTGCAGGCCTATCGCATCGGGCATTGGCTGTGGCAGCAGGGCCGCCGCGACATGGCCTATTTCGTGCAGATGCGCTGCTCGGAAGTGTTCGGGGTGGATATCCATCCGGCCGCCCGCATCGGGACCGGGGTGATGATCGATCATGCCCATTCCATCGTCATCGGCGAGACGGCGGTGGTGGGCAATGACGTGTCCATGCTGCATTCGGTGACGCTGGGCGGCACCGGCAAGGAAGACGGCGACCGCCATCCCAAGATCGGCAACGGCGTGATGATCGGCGCCGGTGCCAAGGTGCTGGGCAATATCCGTGTCGGGCATCACTCGCGCATCGCCGCCGGTTCGGTGGTGTTGGCCGAGGTGCCGCCCTGCAAGACCGTGGCCGGGGTGCCGGCGCGGATCGTAGGCGATGCCGGCTGCTCGGAGCCGTCGAACACGATGAACCAGCTTCTGGGTCACGAGGACCTGTTCTAGGACCAGTCCGCGTTGCCGCTGCCGGTGAGTTCGGCCAGCGTGACATTCTCGCGCGCGAGCCGTTCGTCAAGGTCGTGGGCGATCCGCGCGGCGAGCGAGAATCCCTGATAGATCAGCGCGGAATAGATCTGGACGGCCGAGGCGCCGGCACGCAGCTTCTGCCAGGCCTGCTCGGCCGAGCCGATGCCGCCGACGCCGATCAGAGGCAGGCGGCCCTGCGTCTCGCGGTAGAGCCGGGCGAGGATGCGGGTGGCGCGGTCGAAGAGCGGCGCGCCGGAAAGGCCGCCGGCTTCCCCGGCATGGGGCGAGGCGAGCCCGTCGCGCGAAAGCGTGGTGTTGGTGGCGATGATCGCATCGACCGGGGCGGAGAGGGCCACGGCGGCGATGTCCGCCAGGGCGGCGTCATCGAGATCGGGAGCGATCTTGATGAATACGGGCGGGCGGTTCGGCAGCGCGTCGCGCGCGGCCAGAACCCCTTGCAGAAGTGCTGACAGGGCCTCGGGTCCCTGAAGATCGCGCAGCTTCTCGGTATTCGGCGAGGAGACGTTGACGGTCAGGAAATCGGCATGGGCGCCGGCAAGGCGCACGACCTGCGCGAAATCGGCGCTGCGGTCGGCGCTGTCCTTGTTCGCGCCGATGTTCAGCCCGACCGGGATGCCCGCCGGGCGCCGGGCAAGCCGGTCTGCGATGGCCGGCGCGCCTTCGTTGTTGAAGCCGAAGCGGTTGATGATGGCGCGGTCCTCGGTCAGGCGGAACAGGCGCGGCCTGGGGTTGCCGGGTTGCGGGCGCGGGGTGGCGGCGCCCACCTCGACGAAGCCGAAGCCGGCACGCATCAGCGCGGGCAGGGCGCGGGCGTTCTTGTCGTAGCCGGCGGCGAGCCCGACCGGGTTCGGCAGGTCGAGCCCGGCCAGGCGGCTGCGCAGCCGGTCCGAGGTGACGGGCTTGCCGGGCAGCGGCACCAGCCCGCGTTGCAGCGCGAGGATCGAGAGATCATGCGCGCGTTCCGGGTCGAGGCGATGCAGCGCGGCAAGGCCCAGCCGCTCGATGGGGCTCATGCAAGGTCTCCGGTGTCGTGGCCGTCGGGTCCGAGGGGCAGGGGGCGGCTCCAGAGCACATCTCCGGCGCGCAGCTCCCGATAGAGATGCGGGAAGAGGTCGCCGCCGCGCGAGGGTTCCCAGCGCAGCTGGGCCAGCGTCTCGGCGTCGAGCGCCAGCAGGTGCAGCCCGTCCTGTCCGGCGAAATGGCGCGCGAGCGTGCCGGGCAGCTGTGCGGCGGTGGAGAGATGGATATAGCCGTCCTGCAGGTCCACCGGCGCACCGGCACTGCGGCCCTGCCGTTGGAAGGCCTGGAACTCGGCCGCGCGAAAGATCTTGTAAACCAGCATGGCCGGTTCATGCGCCGCGCCGTGCGGGCCGTCAAGCCACGGCTTCGTCAATTGACGGCGTCACTGCCATCCCGCAATCTGCCCCTCGTTCAGACATTCGGGGTGAGAGGGATGGAGATGAAGGGCTGGCTTCTGGTTTCGGCGGCTGCCGTCGCGCTGTCTGCGGGCGCGGCGCAGGCGGATTACACGCTGCATGTGCTGCATATCAACGATTTCCACAGCCGGATCGAGCCGATCAACGCCTATGACAGCACCTGCGATGCCGAGACCGAGGCGAAGGACGAATGTTTCGGCGGCGTGGCGCGTCTGGCCACCAAGATCCGCGAGTTGCGCGACGGGCTGAAGGCCGAGGGGCAGAACGTGATCGTGCTGGATGCCGGGGACCAGTATCAAGGCAGCCTGTTCTATACCACCTACAAGGGCAAGGAGACGGTCGAGTTCATGAACGCCATCGGCTTCGATGCCATGGCGGTGGGCAATCACGAATTCGACGACGGGCCGCAGGGGCTGCAAATCCTGGCCGAGGGGGCGAAGTTCCCCATCGTCTCGGGCAATCTGGACCTGTCGCAATCGCCCGAGCTGAAGGACAAGATCGACGACGTGCTGGTGCTGGAGGTCGGCGGCGAGAAGATCGGCATCGTCTCGGCCCTGGCGATGGACACGCCCGAGACCGCCTCGCCGGGCGAGAAGGTGATCTTCCTGGACGACATGGACAGCCTGAAGGCCGATGTTCAGGAGCTGACCGAGGAAGGCGTGAACAAGATCGTCGCCCTGACCCATTCCGGCTACAAGCGCGACCAGGAATTCGCGGCCGAGGTGGCCGGTCTGGACGCGGTCATCGGCGGGCACAGCCATACGCTGCTGGGACAGTTCGAGGGTGCCGCCGGGCCTTATCCGACTATGGTCAAGGGCGCCGACGGCGCCGAGGTGCCGGTGGCGACCGCCTATGCCTATGGCAAGTATCTGGGCCATCTGGTGCTGACCTGGGACGACGAGGGCAAGCTGGTCAAGGCCGAGGGGCAGCCGATCCTGCTGGACGGCTCGGTCGTGCCGGACGAGAAGCTGGCCGCGCGGGTCAAGGAGATGGGCGCGCCCATCGAGCAGCTCAAGCAGAAGCGCGTGGCCGAGATCGTGGCGCCGATCGACGGCAGCCGGGAATCGTGCCGCGCCCGGGAATGCGAAATGGGAAGCCTGGTCGCCGACGCCATGCTGGCGCGCGTCAAGGACCAGGGCATCACCATCGCGATCCAGAACGGCGGCGGCTTGCGCGCCTCGATTCCGGCAGGGGAAGTCACGATGGGCGACGTGCTTTCGGTCCTGCCTTTCCAGAACACCCTGTCCACCTTCCAGCTGAAGGGCGAGGACGTGGTGGCGGCGCTGGAGAACGGCGCGAGCCAGATCGAGGAGGGCGCAGGGCGCTTCGCCCAGGTGGCGGGGCTGAAATACACGCTGGATCCCTCGGCCCCGGCCGGCAGCCGGATCAGCGACGTGCAGGTGCGCGACGGGTCGGACTGGGTGCCGATCGACCCCGCAGCGGTCTATGGCGTCGTGTCGCAGAATTACATGCGCGCGGGAGGGGACGGCTACCGGGTCTTTGCCGAGAAGGCGATGAATGCCTATGATTTCGGGCCCGATCTGGCGGATGTGCTGGCGGAATACCTGGCCAGGCAGGGGCCGGGCTTCACGCCGAAGCTGGACGGTCGCATCACCGTGAGATGAAGACGGCGCCGGGCCTTGTGCCCGGCGCTTCTTGCGTTTTCCGGGATCAGGCCGGCAGGAAGGCGCGGCTGTTTTTCAGGTGGCGCTGGATCAGCTTGCGGCCCTCGCGCCCGGTCGCCAGGACACGCGCGGGCGTGGGCGCGCCGTCGGGAAGCCCGGGGAACAGCGCGAAGATCTCTCGGCGCGCGGCGGATGAGAGGCCGCTCAGCGCCTGCGGGCCGGTCAGCAGCGACTCGGTCCAGCAGCCGTTCGACAGCACCAGCTCGTGCCGGTCGAAGAGCAGGTGCAGATAGGTCACGCCCCCGGCGGGATGGAGTGGGCGGATGCCGGGCAGGGCGGTCAGCTGCCGGGCGGCGACCAGGATCTCTTCGGTGCCGAACATGCGCCGGGCGATGGCCGAGCGCAGCAGGATGCGATGCTGGGGCGAGACGATCAGGTCGCGCGCCGGCAGGCCCGGCCCCAGCGCGCCGCCTGCGATCAGGATCGGGCGGAGGTTCGGCTGCAGGTCCAGCCGTGCGGGGGCGAGCTGCGGGCCGCCGATCCAGCGCAGCGGCCGGAGCCCGTGGTCGCGGGTCAGCACCAGATCGCCTGCCGCCAGCGTCTCGACCGGGCGGGGGCCCAGGCCGGTCTCGATCAGCGTGCCGGGGGTGAAGCAGGGCGGTGCCTTGACGGTCTGGTCGTAGGGGAGGGAGGTCTGGCCGATGCCGATCTTGTAGCTTCCGACGAACTGGTAAAGCGCGTCTTGTCGGAATTGCGGCCAATGGCTCTGCCCGTCGGCATCCTGGCGCTGCCTGGGGATGATCAGGACGGTATGGCGGTCGCCGATCTCGATCGGATAGCCGGTGATGTCGTAATCGACATAGGTGGGGAAGGTGACGTAGAATTCGTTGCCCTCGGCATCGCGCAGGATGGCGGCGTCCTGGAGCGAGATGCGCTGGCCGGCGGCCAGCATCTGCGCGCCCGCGCCATGGCCGAAACTGGCGCTTTCGGCCAGGGACTGCCCGCCCTCGCTGCCCGGATCGTCATAGAAGCTGCCCGAGCCGCCGCGCGAGAGATAGCCGAAGGCCGGGTCGTCGTCCTCGATCCGGATCTCGGCCATGTCGGCCTGCGAGAAGTCGATGTCGCGCCGGTTCAGGAAGGGCAGGTATTTGTCCGACCCGGTGGCCCCGGGATCGTTGGGGACCTGGGTTCCAAAGGTCGCCGTGATGATCCGGTATTCCATGGATCCCCCTTTGGCAATTCAAGGTTGTGCATATTGGTTTAAATGCAACCTTGAATTTATCAACAAAAGCACGATTTGTCCTTGAACATGCGGCCGATCTGTGGCGATTGCGCAACTTTTGTCGCTATTGTGCGGGCAATCGGGGTCAGGCCTTGGCTTCTTCGCCATCCGTCAGCGCCAGGGATTGGCGCAGGAACCGCTCGAAATCGTCCAGATCCACGGGTTCGAACTGGCCGAAACCCTGCATCCACACCGACGCGCTGCGCAGCCCGTCGGGTTCCAGTTTGCACCAGATGATCCGTCCGCGCCGCTCTTGCCGGATCAGCCCGGCGGCCGCCAGCACGGCGAGATGCTTGGAGATCGCCGCCAGGCTGACCTCGAACGGCGCCGCCACGTCGGTCACCGCCATGTCGTCCTCGAGCAGCATGCCGAGGATCGCCCGCCGCGTGGGGTCGGCGAGGGCGGAGAAAATGGCGTCGAGGCTGGGTTGCTGAGCGGACATCGGCTTTGCTTAACTTGCCGGTTGAATATGCGGCGGATGCGCCCCGGACCGCAAGACCGGGTTTTCCCTCGCGCCGGGCTTTTCACGCATTCAATCTTTTCAATAGCTTGACTGATCCGGTCGCTTGCTTGACTCGGGGGGCGCGAGTCCCTATCACCGCGCCAACCGATAACGGGGGTGTGAGCCGTGGCCGAGGACGACCATGACGCCGCGCGGACCCGGGACGCGGAGCGGCTGCGCGCGCTGGAGGCCCGGCTGGGCAAGAAGGCGGCGGACAAGGCCCCGTCGCGCGGGGAAGAGCATTTCAGCCAGGCCAATATGGCCTGGCGCATGGTGACCGAGCTGGTGGCGGGACTGGCCATCGGCTTCGGGATCGGGTTCGGGCTGGACTATCTGACCGGCCTGCGGCCGGTCTTCATGGTGGTTTTCGTGCTGCTGGGCCTGGTGGCCGGCATCAAGACCATGATGCGGACCGCGAACGAGATAGGCAAGACACCGGGGCGTCCCGGCGACGACAAGGGTGAATGACGATGGCAGAAGAAGAAGCAGGTGGTCTGGTTTTCCATCCGATGGACCAGTTCGTCGTCAAACCGCTGTTTGGCGAAGGGCCGGTAAACTGGTATACGCCGACCAACGCGACGCTGTGGATGGCGCTGGCTGCGCTGGCGATCACCGCGCTGCTGGTCTTTGGCACCCGCGGCCGGGCCATCGTGCCGAACCGGGTCCAGTCCATCGCCGAGCTGCTCTACGGCATGGTCCGCAAGATGGTCGAGGACGTAACCGGCAAGGACGGGCTGAAATACTTCCCCTATGTGATGACGCTGTTCTGCTTCATCCTGTTCGCCAACTTCCTGGCGCTGCTGCCGAAAAGCTTCTCGCCGACCTCGCATATCGCGGTCACGGCGGTGCTGGCGGTTCTGGTCTTCCTTGGCGTCACCGTGCTGGGCTTCGTCAAGAACGGCGCGCATTTCCTGGGCCTGTTCTGGGTCAGCTCGGCGCCGCTGGCGCTGCGCCCGATCCTGGCGGTGATCGAGCTGATCTCGTATTTCGTGCGGCCGGTCAGCCATTCGATCCGTCTTGCCGGCAACATCATGGCGGGCCATGCGGTGATCAAGGTCTTTGCCGCCTTCGCCGCCATCGCCGCCATCGCGCCGGTTTCGGTCGTCGCCATCACCGCCATGTATGGGCTCGAGGTGCTGGTCGCGCTGATCCAGGCCTATGTCTTCACCATCCTGACCTGCGTCTATCTGAAGGACGCGCTGCATCCGGCGCACTGAGCCGGGCTCGCAAGGTCTGAAAACGAAAACCCTTTCCAAAGCCTCAAGGAGCATGAACATGGAAAATCTGGGTCAACTGGGACAGTATCTCGGCGCCGGTCTGGCTTGCGTCGGCATGGCCGGTGCGGCCATGGGGGTGGGCAATGTTGCCGGCAACTACCTGGCGGGCGCCCTGCGCAACCCGTCGGCTGCCGCTTCGCAGACCGCCACGCTGTTCATCGGCATGGCCTTCGCGGAAGCCCTGGGCATCTTCTCGTTCCTGGTCGCGCTGCTGCTGCTGTTCGCAGTCTGATCCTTTTGCCATCCTTGCGGTTGGGTGGGGGCATGATGCGCCCACCCGATTGTGAAACGACCGGCATGGGGTAGGATATGTTCAGCCTGTTGCAACAGACCGCGCCCGTCGTGGTCGAAGAATCTGAAACGGTGGTCATCACCGAATCCGCCGAAGCGGCGGGCCATGGCGCCGATGCGGCCCATGCCGCGGCCGGTGCAGCGGATGCAGCCCATGGCGCGGCTGGCCATGCCGCCAGCGCCCCCGGCATGCCGCAACTGGATTTCACGACCTTCGGCAACCAGATCTTCTGGCTGCTGGTCATCCTGGCCGTGATCTATTGGGTGCTGTCGCGGATCGCGCTGCCGCGCATCGGCGGCGTCATCTCGGACCGCCAGGGCGCCATCACCGGCGACCTGATGGCCGCCGAGGAATTCAAGCAGAAGGCCAAGGAGGCCGAGGCCGCCTATGACAAGGCGCTGGCCGATGCCCGGGGCGAGGCCCAGAAGATCATCGCCGCCAACAAGGCCGAGATCCAGAAGGAGCTCGACGCCGCCATCGCCCATGCCGATGCGGAGATCGCCGCCCGCGCGGCGGAATCCGAAAAGCGCATCGGCGAGATCCGCGCCTCGGCCGTCGAGGATGCGCGCATGGTCGCCCGCGAGGTGACCGCGGCGCTGGTGGAGAATTTCGGCGGCAAGGTCGATCAGGGTCTGGTCGATACGGCGGTCGATCAGCGGCTGAAGGGGGCACTGCAATGAAACGTCTGAGCGTTCTCTTCGCCCTGATGGCGAGCCCGGCCCTGGCGGCCTCGGGTCCGTTCTTCTCGCTGCGCAATACCGACTTCATCGTCACGCTGGCCTTCCTGCTGTTCGTCGGCATCCTGGTCTATTTCCGCGTGCCGCAGATCGTCGGCGGCCTTCTGGACAAGCGCGCCGAAGGCATCCGCAACGATCTGGCCGAAGCCCGCCGCCTGCGCGAGGAAGCGCAGGAGATCTATGCGAGCTACGAGCGCCGCCAGCGCGAGGTGAAGTCGCAGGCCGACGACATCGTCGCCAATGCCCGGCGCGAGGCGGTTTCGGAAGCCGAGAAAGCCAAGAAGGCGCTGCAGCTTTCGATCGAGCGGCGCCTGAAGGCGGCCGAGGAACAGATCGCCAGCGCCGAGGCCGAGGCGGTGCGCGCCGTGCGCGACCGGGCCATCCAGACCGCGGTCACCGCCGCGGCCGAGATCCTGGGCAAGCAGGCGACCGCCGAGCAGCGTGCCGCAGGCATCGACAAGGCCATCGACGAAGTGGCCCGCCAGCTGAACTGAGGCCGCGAGGCTTGAACGAAGAAGGGTGCGGTCGAGCATCCTCACGGGACAGTGATCGGACCCCCGGGGCGGAGACGCTTCGGGGGTCCTTGCTTTTCCATCCGACGCTTTTTCCGTTCGCCGCCTTTTCCGTCCGTCGCGGGCGCAAAGCAAAAGGCCGACAGCCTTGCGGCTGCCGGCCCGCGCCTCGTCTTCCCGGCCGCGATCAGTTGGTCGGGACGATCAGGATTTCCACGCGGCGGTTCTGCGCCCGCCCGGCCGCGGTGTCGTTCGAGGCCACTGGCTGGGTGGCGCCGCGCCCGGCGGTGGTCACGCGGTTCTGCGAGACGCCGCCGGCGGTCAGGATGCCGGCGACCGAACGCGCACGGCGTTCGGACAGGTCCTGGTTATAGGCGGCCGAGCCGGTGCTGTCGGTATGGCCGATCACCTGGATGCGGCTGTTCGGATATTGGTTCAGGTTGCGGGCGATGGTGTAGAGGTCGTTCTGCCCCTGCGCGCCCACGGCCGCCGAATCGGTGGCGAAAAGCGTCGTCTCGGGCATGATGACCGACAGGTGCGTGCCGTGGTTCACCACCCGGATGTTGGGATTGTTCAGCGACTGCTGCAGCGCGCGCTGCTGCTGGTCGAGGATCGAGCCGCCGACGGCCCCCGCCGTGGCGCCGATGATCGCGCCCTTGACGGCGTTCGAGCGGCTTTCGCCCGCGCCGATCAGGCCGCCCACCACCGCGCCCGCGACGGCGCCCTGCTGGGTGCGGCTCATTTGCTGGGGCTGGCCGGAAGGATCGGTCGGCGCGCAGGCGCTGATGGCAATCACGCCGGCAGAGGCGAGAAGCAGCGAAATACGGGTCTTCATTCTTTCACCTTTCTTTTGAGGGCGATCCACCGCCGCCTGTCCTTGCGACGCGGCCGGCCCTGCCGTTTCCGGAAGGCCGGCGGCTGATGCCCAAACGCCGCCACATTGGCATGGGTTCCGGGCCAACTCCACCGGAATAGACGGAAAATTCCCCGCCTCGGCTCACAAAGCGGCGATGGCGAGCGGCGCGATGCTCGCGCCTTCGCGCGCCAGCAGCGCGCGCTTGACCGCCTCGCCCCAGTGATAGCCGCCGATGGCGCCGCCGGTGCGGGTGACGCGGTGGCAGGGGATCGCCCAAGAGACCGGGTTCTGCCCGACCGCCGTGCCGACGGCGCGCAGGGCTCTCGGCCGGCCGATGCGCTCGGCCAGCATGGCATAGCTGATCACCTGCCCGGCCGGCACCTGGGCCAGCGCCCGCCAGACCTGCAGCTGGAACGCGGTGCCGGTCAGCCGCACCGCGATCTCGCCCCGTCCGCTCAGCAGCGCCTGGATGGCCGGGGCCAGCGCCTCGGGCGCCTCGACCGTCCGGGCGCGGGGAAAGCGGGCGGTCAGGTCGGCCTCGACCTGATCCTCGGTCATCGGTCCGGCGAAGCCCAGGGCCCAGAGCGCGCCGCCCGCGCCATAGGCGACGACCGTGCCGAGCGGTGTCGGGAAGCGACCGCGGCACAGCACCGTGCCAAGATCGTCGGCCGGCTGGCTGGTGATCGCGACCCGCAGCCCGTGCTCGGCCGGGGCGAAGGAGAAGAGCGTCCGTGTCATCTTTGCCTCGCAACTGCTTTCCGTGGCAGAGTAGCGCGGTCTCGCGGCAAATCCACGCGGGAATGCTTGCGCAGGACCGCCGGGCAGGGCATCTGGGCGCCATGGCACGCAGCATCTCCCTTCGTCTTCCGCCGGCCTTGCCCTATGCGGCGCAGGTCGAGATCTTTTCCCGGTTCCGCGAGGCGAATCCGCAACCGGTGACCGAGCTGGAATACACCAACGCCTTCACCCTGCTGGTGGCGGTGGCGCTGTCGGCGCAGGCGACCGATGTCGGGGTGAACAAGGCGACGAAATCGCTGTTCCGGCGCGTCGGCACCCCGCAGCAGATGCTGGATCTGGGCCTTGAGGCGCTGACCGAGGAGATCCGGACCATCGGGCTTTACCGGCAGAAGGCGAAGAATGTCATCGCGCTGTCGCGCCGGCTGGTCGAGGAATATGGCGGCGAGGTGCCGCAGTCGCGCGCCGCGCTGATGACCCTGCCCGGCGTCGGGCGCAAGACCGCGAATGTGGTGCTGAACAGCGTGTTCCATTTCCCGGCGCAGGCGGTCGACACGCATATCTTCCGGGTCGGCAACCGCACCCGCATCGCGCCGGGCCGCGACGTCGCCGAGGTCGAGCGCGCCATCGAGGACAACGTCCCCGTCCCCTTCCAGCAGAACGCGCATCACTGGCTGATCCTGCACGGCCGCTATATCTGCCAGGCGCGGCGCCCGCGCTGCCGGATCTGCCCCATCGAAGACCTGTGCCCCTATGAGGAGAAGACCGAATGACCACCCCCTATGTGATCGGCATCGGCAATGCCGTCATGGACGTGATCGCCCCGACCTCGGATGCGACGCTGGCGCGGCTGGAGGTGGAAAAGGGCATCATGCAGCTGATCGACCGCGAGCGGTCCGAATTCCTGATGGCGGCACAATCGGCCGATCCGCAGGCCGGCAAGGCGCGGCTGGTGCCCGGCGGCTCGGTCGCCAATACGCTGGCGGGGCTGGGGATGCTGGGGCTGCGCACCGCCTTCATCGGCAAGGTGGCCGGCGATCCCCTGGGGCTGAGCTATGCCGAGCAGACCGAGGCGCAGGGCACGGTCTTCGTCAATCCGCCAGTGGCGGGAGAGGTGGCGCCGACCTCGCGCTCGATCATCTTCGTGACGCCGGACGGCGAGCGGTCGATGAACACCTATCTGGGCATCTCGGCCGAGCTGGGGGCCGATGACGTGAACCCCGCGACCTTCAGCGGCGCCGGCTGGCTGTTCCTGGAAGGCTATCTGTTCGACAAGGATGCCGGCAAGGCGGCCTTCCTCAAGGCGGCCGAGGCCTGCCACAAGGCGGGCGGACAGGCGGGGATCGCACTGTCCGACCCGTTCTGCGTCGACCGCCACCGCGCCGATTTCCGCCGGCTGGTGGCCGGGCCGATGGATTACGTCATCGGCAATGTCCACGAATGGCAATCGCTCTATCAGGTCGAGGATCTGGAGGAGGCGCTGCGGCTGGCCGCGGCGGATTGCGGCACGGTGATCTGCACCCGCTCGGGCGAGGATGCGATCCTGATCCGCGGGGGCGAGCGGGTGACGGCGCCGGTGCATCGCGTGGTGCCGGTGGATGCGACCGGGGCGGGCGACCAGTTTGCCGCCGGGCTGATCTACGGGCTGGCCGTGGGCGCCGACCTGGCGGCGGCGGGGCGCATGGGCTGCATCGCGGCAGCCGAGGTGATCAGCCATGTCGGCGCCCGGCCGGAAAGCGATCTGTTGGCCGCCTTTCGGAACGAAGGGCTGATCTAGCCGCCAGTGGTGCGGGCAGCATGGGTATTTAGGAAACAGAGAAAGCCCGAGCGGTCGAGGCGATCGGCGCCTCTCGGCATGCGCCTTCTCTGTTTTCCAAATACCCATGCGACGTTTCGGACAAGGCCGGGGGTGGCGGCCTTGTCCGGTGGTTCCGGGCTAGGCCGCCTTGCGGGCGGTCTTGCCGTAGAAGCTTTCGCCTTTTGCCGCCATATCCGCCAGAAGCTGCGGCGGGGCGAAGCGCGGGCCGAACTTCCCGGTGAGGTCTTCGGCGATCTCGACTGCGCGCGGGGCGCCCAGCATGTCGAGCCAGCCGAAGGGGCCGCCCGACCAGGGCGCGAAGCCCCAGCCGAGGATGGCGCCGACATCGCCTTCGCGGATGTCCTCGAGCACGCCTTCCTCGAGCGCCCGGACCGCTTCCAGAGATTGCGCGAACATCAGCCGGTGCTGGATCTCGGTCAGTTCCGGCTGGCTGTCCGCTTCCGGCCATTCGGTCGCGAGGCCGGACCAGAAGCCCTGGCGCTTGGCCCCCTCGTCATAGTCGTAGAAGCCTGCCCTGGTCTTGCGGCCCAGCCGGCCCTGGTCGGCGAGCTTGAAGATCACCGCATCCACCGCTTCGTCCGGATAGGCGTCGCCCATGGCGGCCTTCGTCGCCTTGGCGATCTTGACGCCGAGGTCGATCGAGGTCTCGTCCACCAGCTGCAGCGGCCCCAGCGGCATGCCCATCATCTTGGCGGCGTTCTCGATCAGCACCGGGCTGACCCCTTCGGCCACCATGCGGATGCCCTCGTTGATATAGGGGATGATGCAGCGGTTGGCGTAGAAGAAGCGCGCGTCGTTGACCACGATGGGGGTCTTGCGGATCTGGCGCACGAAATCCAGCGCCTTGGCCACGGCGCGCGGGCCGGTCTGTTTGCCCTTGATGATCTCGACCAGCAGCATCTTGTCCACGGGGCTGAAGAAGTGGATGCCGATGAACTGGTCGGGGCGGGCGCTGGCCTTGGCCAGTTCGGTGATCGGCAGGGTCGAGGTGTTGGTGGCGAAGATCGCGTCCTGCGGGATCACCGCCTCGGCCCGTTTCGTGACCTCGGCCTTGACGGCGGGATCCTCGAACACCGCCTCGACCACCAGGTCGCAGCCTTGCAGGGCGGCGTAATCGGTGGTGGGCGTGATGCGGGAAAGCACCTCGGCCTTCTTCTCCTCGGTGGATTTCCTGCGGCTGATCGCCTTGTCAAGCAGGCCGGTGGAATAGGACTTGCCGCGCTCGGCCGCCTCTTGCGTCGAATCGATCAGCACCACCTCGATCCCGGCCATGGCCGAGACATAGGCGATGCCGGCGCCCATCATGCCGGCGCCGAGGATGCCGACTTTCCTCACGCTTTGATCGGGGGCTTCGGGGCGGTTCGCGCCCTTCTCCAGCGCCTCCTTGTTGATGAACAGGCTGCGGATCATCGCGGTCGAGCTGGGGTTCATCAGCACCTTGGTGAACCAGCGCGCCTCGATCTTCAGCGCCGTGTCGAAAGGCACCATGGCGCCCTCGTAGACGGCGCTCAGCAGCGCCTTCGCCGCCGGATAGACGCCCAGCGTCTTGCCGTGCACCATGGCGCTGGCGCCGACGAAGGTCATGAAGCCGGCCGGGTGATAGGGCTCGCCGCCCGGCATCTTGTAGCCCTTGGCGTCCCAAGGCTTGACCAGATCGGCGTCGCTGGCCTTCAGCACCCAGTCGCGGGCCGCGGCGAGCGGATCGGCCACCACCTCGTCGATCAGCCCGGCGCTCTTGGCCCTGGCCGGGTCGCTGAGCTTGCCTTCCAGGAGGAAGGGCGCCGCGCCCATCGCGCCCAGCTTGCGCACCAGACGGGTGGTGCCGCCGGCGCCGGGAAAGATGCCGACCATGATCTCGGGCAGGCCGATCTTGGCCTTCGGGTTCTCGGCGGCAAAGATGCGATGCGTGGCCAGCGGCAGTTCCAGCCCGATCCCCAGCGCGGTGCCGGGCAGGGCGGCCGCGATGGGCTTGCCGCCCTTTTTCGTCTTGGGGTCCATCCCGGCCAGTTCGATCTTGCGCAGCAGATGATGCAGCGTCATCACGCCGTCGAAGACCGCCTGCGCGCCCCCCTGCTTCATGCCGGCGATGACGTTCAGGTCCATGCCGGCGGCGAAATCCTTCTTGCCGCTGGTGATGACCACGCCCTTCACGGCCGCGTCGGCCAGCGCATCGTCGATCAGCGCGTTCAGCTCGGCGGCACCGTCCAGCGACAGCACGTTCATCGACTTGCCGGGCACGTCCCAGGTGATGATGGTGACGCCGTCGGCGCCCTTATCCATGGTGAAATCGGTCATCTTCCCCTCCCTCAGACGCGCTCGATGATGGTGGCCGCGCCCATGCCGGACGCGATGCAGAGCGTGGCAAGACCCACGGTCTTGTCCTGCCGCTCCAGCTCGTCGAGCAGCGTGCCGATGATGATGGCGCCGGTTGCGCCCAGCGGGTGACCCAGCGCGATGGCGCCGCCGTTGACGTTGACCACGCCGGGATCGACCTGGAAGGCCTGCATGAAGCGCAGCACGACCGAGGCGAAGGCCTCGTTCACCTCGAAGAGGTCGATGTCGGAAATCGCCATTCCCGAATCGCGCAGGATCTTTTCCGTCACCGGCACCGGGCCGGTCAGCATGATCGTCGGGTCGGTGCCGATCTTGGCGGTGGCGCGGATGCGGGCGCGGGGTTTCAGCCCGTGGGCCTTGCCGAATTCCGCATTGCCGATCAGCACGGCGGCGGCGCCGTCCACGATGCCCGAGCTGTTGCCGGCATGGTGGATATGCTCGATATGGTCCAGATGCGGGTATTTCAGCATCGCCACCTTGTCGAAGCCGGGCATGGTCTCGCCCATCTCCTTGAAGCTGGCCTTCAGCTTGGCCAGATCCTCCAGCGTGGTGCCGGGCCGCATGTATTCGTCGCGGTCGAGGATGGTCAGGCCGTTCTGGTCCCTGACCGGCACGATGGACCTGGCGAAGCGACCTTCCTCCCAGGCGATGGCGGCGCGGCGCTGGCTCTCGACGGCCAGGGCATCGGCCTCCTCGCGGGAAAAGCCGTATTCGGTGGCGATGATGTCGGCGCTGATGCCCTGCGGCACGAAATAGGTCTTGAAGGTCAGGCTGGGATCGACCGCGATGGCGGCGCCGTCGCTGCCCATGGCGACGCGGCCCATCATCTCGACGCCCCCGGCGATATAGGCCTGGCCGGCGCCGCCCCGGACCTGGTTCGCGGCCAGGTTCACCGCCTCCATGCCCGAGGCGCAGAAGCGGTTGATGGCGAGGCCGGGGATCGACTCGTCCAGGTCGGATTCCAGCACCGCCGAGCGGGCGAGGCAGCCGCCCTGTTCCTTGACCTGGGTGACATTGCCCCAGATCACGTCCTCGACCGCATGGCCGGTCAGCCCGTTGCGTTCCTTGACGGCGTTCAGCAGCCGGGCGGAAAGCGCGACAGAGGTGACTTCGTGCAGGCTGCCGTCGGGGCGGCCCTTGCCGCGCGGGGTGCGGGCGGCGTCGTAGATATAGGCTTCGGTCATGCGTCCTCCTTCGCGGCCCGGTCCGCGGGGTTGCCGGGCATCAGGTCATAGGGGTGTTTCCAGCCGGGCAGCGCCTGAATGCGGCCCAGCCAGGCGTCGATATGGGGCCATTCGGCGCGATCGAAGCCGAAGGGCTCCGGGTAATAGAGATAGCTGCAGCAGGACAGGTCGGCGATGCTCGGTCCCTCGCCCGCCAGCCAGGCGCGGCCGGCCAGGTGCCCGTCCAGCGTCTTCAGCGCCGCCCTGCAGCGCCCCTGCAGCCAGGCGATGGCCTCGGCCGGGCGCTTCTCGGGCGGCAGGAAGTTCATCAGGAAGCGCAGCGCGCCGAATTGCGCCGAGCCCTTGTGATTGTCCCAGAACAGCCAGCGCAGGATCTCGTCGCGATCGCCATCCAGGAAGCACCCGGTCCTCTCGGCCAGATGCAGCAGGATGACGCCCGACTGGGTCAGCCTGCGGCCGTCCTCGACGAAGACCGGCGCCTCGCCCATCTCGTTGAGCGCCTGGTATTCGGCGCCGCGGGTGGCGCCGCCGAAGAAATCCACGAAGACCGGGTGCCAGGGATAGCCCGTCAGCTGCATCATCAGGGCCACCTTGTAGGAATGGCCGGATTCTCCGAAACAATGAAGCTGGGCGGTCATCTGGGCTTCCTTTTCTGCTCGGGACGGGCTGTTGAACACTTGGGAATGGGTATTTGTGAAACAAAGAAGGCTTTAGGGCTTTCTTAACGCTTCCGTCCTAGTGTCGGTCTCGCGGTACAGGCTGGGGAGCCGATGACCGCAAACAGAGAAGGCGCTTCGAGTTCCCCGCTTCTCTCCTGTCTCTCAGGCGGAGCCGGGTCCTCGAAGCCCACCTTCGGCTTTCTCTGTTTTTCAAATACCCATGCGGCCTTGCCTCCTGGCGTTCCCGTCGTTGATTTCAGAATTGCGTTGCATCCAGCGCCATCACCGGCTCGGCCCCCGAACGGATGCGGGCGAGATGCATCCCGGTCGCCGACAGTTGCCGGGCCATGTAATAGCGGCCCGTCGCCAGCTTGGTCTCGTGGAAGGCGGCGTCCTGCGTGCCTTCGCTCAGCGCCTTGCGCGATGCGGCGGCCATGCGGGTCCACATCAGACCCAGCGCCACATGGCCGAAGAGATGCATGAAGTCGTAGGAGCCGGCCAGCGCCGCGTTCGGGCTCTTCATGCCCTGCTCCATGAAGAACATCGCTGCCGCCTGCAGGTCCTTCGAGGCGGCCTTCAGCGGTTCGCAGAAACCCGCTTTCAGCGTCTCGTCGTCTTCATGCGCCTTGATCTCGGCCTTGACCAGCTCGAAGAAGGCCATGATCGGCTTGCCGCCCTCGGCCGCCAGCTTGCGGCCCACGAGGTCCAGCGCCTGCACGCCGTTCGCGCCCTCGTAGATCATGGCGATGCGCGCGTCGCGGACGAATTGCGACATGCCCTGTTCCTCGATATAGCCGTGGCCGCCGAAGACCTGCTGGGCCTGCACCGCCGATTCGAAACCCTTGTCGGTCAGGAAGCCCTTGATCACCGGCGTCAGCAGCGAGACGAGGTCGTGCGCCTCCTTGTCCTCGGCCAGCACCGCGCGGTCGATCAGATGCGCGCCCCAGAAGGCCAGCGCGCGCGCGCCTTCCAGGAAGCTTTTCTGGTCCATCAGGTTGCGGCGGATGTCGGGATGCACGATCAGCGGGTCGGCCGGTCCCGCGGGGTTCTCGTCCCCGGTCACGGCGCGGCCCTGCAGCCGGTCGCGGGCATAGGCAACGGCGTTCTGATAGGCGGCCTCGGCCACCGAATAGCCCTGCAGGCCGACGCCGATCCGGGCTTCGTTCATCATGGTGAACATGGCGCGCATGCCCTTGTGCAGCTCTCCCAGCAGCCAGCCTTTCGCGCCGTCATAGTTCATCACGCAGGTGGCATTGCCGTGAATGCCCATCTTTTCCTCGAGATTGCCGACCGAGACGGCGTTGCGCTCGCCCAGGGAGCCGTCCTCGTTCACCAGGAATTTCGGCACGATGAAGAGCGAGATGCCCTTGGTGCCCTCGCCGCCGCCCGGCGCCTTGGCCAGCACCAGGTGGATCACGTTCTGCGCCATGTCGTGGTCGCCGGCCGAGATGAAGATCTTCTGTCCGGTGATCCGGTAGCTGCCGTCCTCCTGCGGCTCGGCCCTGGTGCGCAGCAGGCCCAGGTCGGTGCCGGCATGGGGTTCGGTCAGGTTCATGGTGCCGGTCCATTCGCAGCTGACCATCCGGGGCAGGTAGGTGGCCTTCTGCTGGTCCGTGCCATGGGCGTGGATGGCGGAATAGGCGCCATGGGTCAGGCCCTGATACATGGTGAAGGCCATGTTCGAGGCCGAGAACATCTCGCCCGCGGCCAGGCCGATCACATAGGGCATGCCCTGGCCGCCATAGTCCGGGTCGCAGTCGAGCGCGGTCCAGCCGCCCTCGCGCATCTGCCCGAAGGCTTCGAGAAAGCCCCTGGGCGTGTGCACCACCCCGTTTTCCAGCCTGCAGCCCTCGCGGTCGCCGACGGCGTTCAGCGGCGCCAGCACCTCGGAGGCCAGCTTGCCGGCCGCCTCCAGCACGGCCTGGGTGAAGTCGCGGTCGAGCTCGCCATAGCCCGGAAGATCCTGCTTCGAGATCTCGAGCACGTCATGCAGCACGAACTGCATGTCGCGGACAGGGGCGGAGTAGGTGGTCATCGGTCCCTCCCAGGGGATATGCCGTCAGGCATCGGATTTCAGTTTCTGCAGCGAGACCTCGCCCTCGGCAATCTGCTGGCGCAGTTCGGCGATGGCCTCGCCCAGTTCGAGATGCTGCCGCTCCATGTCGGCAAGCCGCTCGCGGGCGGTGGCCAGGACGGCCTCGGTCTGGGTGATGTTGCGTTCGGCCGGATCGTAAAGCTCCAGCAACTGGCGGATCTGTTCGAGCGAGAAGCCGAAGCGCTTGCCGCGCAGGATCAGCGTCAGGCGGGCGCGGTCCGAGCGGCCGTAAAGCCGGTGCTGGCCGCGCCGCTGCGGAAACAGCAATTCGCGGGACTCGTAAAAGCGCAGCGTGCGCGGCGTGACGTCGAAGGCGTCGCACATCTGGCGAATGGTCATCAACGCGTCGCTCATGGCCAATCCCTCCTGTTCGACACCGTCGCGTGACGGGGAATATAGGACAGGTTGACGTTCGCGTAAGGGGCGACGTGGCGTCAGTCCGCGGCTCGGTCGCCTTTCGCCGCCGCGGCGTTTTCGCCGGGTCCCATGCCGTCGAGAAGCGAGACCGTTTCGTTGCGCAGCGTCAGCAGCTCGGACATCGAGGCTTCGAGCTCGTCGCGCTGCTGGCGCAGCACCTGGAGCTGGCGGTCGGCCAGTTCGATCCAGACCCGGTATTGTTCGCGCGTGCCCTTCTCGCCATAGATCAGCAGCCATTGCCGGATGTCCTCGAGCGAGAAGCCGAAGCGGCGGCCGCGCAGGATCAGCTTCATCCGGGCGATCTCGCGCGGGCCGTAGAAGCGCGAGCGGCCTTCCTTGCGGGGGCTGAGCAGCTCGATATATTCGTAATAGCGCAGGGTCCGCGGCGTCACGTCGAAACGTGCGCACATTTCCTTGAAGCCAATGTATTCGTTATCGGACATCGGATGAACTCTATCCTCGGACGCGCTGCAGCCTAACCCGGCGCCGGTCCAAACTCAACCATCGGCGGCTTGCCTGCGTGCCGCGGGCTGCTACCATCCCGCAGCAAGCCAACGAGGGAGCCCGCGCCATGAGCAGAGCATCGGACGAGGACGAGCAGGAGCAGCGCCGGCGGATCGCCCGCCAGTTCATCGAGGTGATCCCACATGCCCGGGCGCTTGGCATGCATCTCGACCAGCTGACGGGCGAGGGGGCCGAGATCTCGCTGCCCTGGCGCGAGGACCTGGTCGGCGATCCGCGCAACGGGGTGATCCATGGCGGGGTGATCTCGGCGTTGATGGACACCTGCAGCGGCGCGGCGGTGATGGCGCATCCGACCGGGGCGCGCTCGACCGCGACCATCGACCTGCGCATCGACTACATGCGCGCCGCCACGCCCGGCCAGACCATCCGCGCCAAGGCGAGCTGCTATCACATCACCCGCTCGGTCGCCTTCGTGCGCGCCTGGGCGATGGATGACGACGAATCCCGTCCCGTGGCCTCGGCCACCGGGGCCTTCACCATCGAGCGTTGACATGGCCGGACGCAACGAACCCCTCGACGCCATCAAGACGCGGCGCAACAACACGCTGAACGCGCTGGTGACCAGCGTGCCCTATATCCGCTGGCTGGGCATCACCTTCGACCGGCGCGGCGACGAGCTGACCGCGGTGCTGCCCTTCGACCAGAAGCTGATCGGCAATCCGATGCTGCCCGCGATCCATGGCGGCGTGACCGCGGCCTTCCTGGAGGTCACCGCCATCGTCGAGCTGACCTGGACCGCGATCTGGGAGGACATGGAGCAGGGCCGCATCGCCCCCGACGCCGCGGTGCCCGAAAGCCTGCCGCGCCTGCCCAAGACCATCGATTTCACCGTGGACTATCTGCGGTCCGGCCTGCCGCGCGACGCCTATGCGCGGGCGCGGGTGGTGCGGTCCGGCCGGCGCTATGCCAGCGTGCATGTCGAGGCCTGGCAGGACCAGCGCCAGAAGCTTTTTGCGCAGGCGACCGGCCATTTCCTGATGCCGCGGGATGGTTGAGGCGCTGCCCGGCCAGCCCGGGGCGCGCGCGGCCGCCGAGATCTCGAACCGCCGCGTGCTGGCCATCGCCCTGCCGGTGGTGCTGTCGAACGCGACGATCCCGATCCTGGGCGCGGTGGATACCGGCGTCATCGGCCAGCTGGGCGAGGCGGCGCCCATCGGCGCGGTCGGCCTTGGCGCGGTGATCCTGGCCTCGCTCTACTGGATCTTCGGCTTCCTGCGCATGGGCACTTCGGGGCTGGTGGCGCAGGCGCATGGCGCCGGGGACGATGGCGAAGCCGGTGCGCATCTGCTGCGGGCGCTGGCCATCGGGCTTGCGGCCGGGCTGGTCTTCATCCTGCTGCAGGGGCTGCTTTTCGCGGGGGCCTTCCGGCTGGCCCCGGCCTCGGCCGAGGTCGAGGCGCTGGCCCGGCAATATCTGGGGCTGCGCATCTGGGGGGCGCCCGCCGCCATCTCGCTTTACGCCGTGACCGGCTGGCTGATCGCCATCGAGCGCACCCGCGCGGTGCTGGTGCTGCAGCTGGTGATGAACGGGCTGAACATCCTTCTGGACCTGTGGTTCGTGCTGGGGCTGGGCTGGGGGGTGCCCGGCGTCGCCGTGGCGACGCTGATCGCGGAATGGACCGGGCTGGCGCTGGGGCTGTGGTTCGCCCGCCATGCCCTGCGCGCCGCCGTGCAGCGTGCCGGGCTGCTGGCCCGCAACCGGATCGAGGAGCTGGCGCGGGTCAATGGCGACATCATGATCCGCTCGGTCCTGCTGCAGGGCTCGTTCACCACCTTCATGTTCCTGGCCGCGGGGCAGGGCGACGTGACCCTGGCCGCGAACCAGGTGCTGCTGCAATTCCTGGAGATCGTCGCCTACGGGCTGGACGGTTTCGCCTTTGCCGCCGAATCGCTGGTCGGCCAGGCGGTGGGGGCGCGGCGGCGCGACCGCCTGCGCCGGGCGGCACGGCTGGCCTCGGCCTGGGGCGTGGCGGGGGCGGGGCTGCTTTCGGCCGCGTTCCTGCTGGGCGGGCCGGCGATCATCGACCTGCTGACCACCTCGGCCGAGGTGCGGGCCGAGGCGCGGCGCTTCCTGCCCTGGCTGGTCGCGGCGCCGCTGATCGGCATCGCCTCGTGGATGCTGGACGGCATCTTCATCGGCGCCACCCGCACGCGCGAGATGCGCAATGCCATGCTGGTCTCGGTCGGGATCTATGCCGTTCTGGTGCTGCTGCTGCCGCCGGCCTTCGGCAATCACGGGCTCTGGGCGGCGCTGATGGCGCTCAACGCGCTGCGCGGCCTGACCATGTGGCGGCTCTATCCCCGGGTCGAGGCGGCCGCGGCCTGAAAGGGCGCCGCCCGCGGGGGCGGCGCGGCGGTCCCGGGCTTAAAGCTCGTCGACGATCTGCTGGCGGGCAGTGGCGCGCAGCTCGACCATCTTGGCGCGGATGGCTTCCTCGTCGGCCTTGCCTTCCAGGTCGGCCGCCAGCTTGCGGAACACGTCCTCGTCGCCGGGCTCGGTGAAATCCGAGGTGACCACGGTCAGCGCATAGGCGCGGGCCTCGTCGCCCGTCTTGCCCAGCAGGCCGGCGGCCCATTCGCCCAGCAGCCGATTGCGGCGCGCCTCGGCCTTGAAGTTCAGTTCCGCATCATGGGCGAATTTCGCCTCATGCGCGCGCTCGCGGTCGTCAAATGTGGTCATGGCGGCCTCCGGCTTGGGATTATCCCGTGGATATTGCGCAGGATATGCCCCTGCGCGCGCCCCATCGCAAGCCCGTATTGCCCCTGACCCCGTTTCTGGCCTATAGCCGCATAAAGATTGTCACCTTGCGGACGGGAGACGCGCAGCATGGCACCAAGGCGCAAGAAAATCTACGAAGGCAAGGCCAAGATCCTTTACGAAGGCACCGAGCCCGGCACGCTCATCCAGTATTTCAAGGATGACGCCACCGCCTTCAACGCCCAGAAGAAGGCCACCATCGAGGGCAAGGGCGTGCTGAACAACCGCCTGTCCGAGTTCTTCATGACCGGGCTGACCAATATCGGCGTGCCGAACCACTTCATCCGCCGCATCAACATGCGCGAGCAGCTGGTGCGCCAGGTCGAGATCATCCCGCTGGAAGTGATCGTGCGCAATTTCGCCGCCGGTTCCATCGCCAAGCGGCTGGGCATGGAGGAGGGCACGCCGCTGCCCCGCCCCATCGTCGAATACAGCTTCAAGAACGACGAGCTGGGCGATCCCTTCGTGTCCGAGGAATACATCATCGCCTTCGGCTGGGCCAGCCAGCAGGACCTGGACGACATCGTCAGCCTGGCGCTGCGGGTGAACGACTTCCTGTCGGGCGTGTTCTTCGGCGTCGGCATCAAGCTGATCGACTTCAAGATCGAGGTCGGCCGCATCTGGGACGGCGATTTCATGCGCCTGGTGGTCGCCGACGAGATCAGCCCCGACAGCTGCCGGCTCTGGGACGTCAAGACCGGGCAGAAGCTGGACAAGGACGTGTTCCGCCGCGACCTGGGCAGCCTGACCGACGCCTATACCGAGGTGGCGCGCCGGCTGGGCCTGATGCCCGCCAACACCACCTCGCTGACCAAACCCACCCTGATCAACTGAGAGGCCCGCAGATGAAAGCCCGTGTCACCATCATGCTGAAGGATGGCGTTCTGGACCCCCAGGGCGAGGCGATCCGGCACGCGCTTGGCGGGCTGGGCTTTGCCGGGGTCTCGGGCGTGCGCCAGGGCAAGGTGATCGAGCTGGACCTGGCGGCATCGGATGCCGAGGCGGCCAAGGCCGAGGTGGCGCGCATGTGCGAGGGCCTGCTGGCCAATACCGTGATCGAGAAATACGCGGTCGAGATCGTCTGATCCGCCGGATGATCCGCCGGTCCGGGGGCTTCGCGCCCCCGGACCCCCGCGGGGTATTTGGAAAACGGAGAAGGCCGGCCGGGCGGGGAGGGCAGGTCCGTGATCGACAAGCTTTCCATGTTCATGGCCCTGGCGCGCGAGAAGCATTTCGGCCGCGCCGCCGAATCGCTGGGCATCACCCAGCCGACGCTGTCATCCGCCATCCGGGCGCTGGAGGAGCAACTGGGCGTGCAGCTGGTGCGGCGCGGTTCGCGCTTCCAGGGGCTGACGCCCGAGGGTGAGCGCGTGCTGGGCTGGGCGCGGCGCATCGTCGCCGATGCCCGCGCCATGCAGGCCGAGATGCAGGCCAGCCGCAAGGGCGTGTCGGGGCGGCTGCGCATCGGCGTGATCCCTACCGCCATGCCGCGCATCGCCGAGCTGACCGGGCCCTTCCTGCGCCGCCATCCCAATGCCGGGGTCTCGATCCTGTCGCGCAGCTCGGACGAGATCCGCGACCAGATCGAGGCGCTGGAGCTGGATGCCGGCGTGACCTATCTGGACAGCGAGCCCCTGGGCCGGGTGCAGAGCCTGCCGCTGTATCGCGAGACCTATTGCCTGATCGACCGCAGCGAGCTGGGCGATCCGGTGGACTGGGCCGAGACCGCCACCCGGCCGCTCTGCCTGCTGACCCCGGACATGCAGAACCGTCGCATCGTCACCCGCCACCTGGTCGAGGCCGGGGCGGATGCGCTGCCGCGGGTCGAGTCGACCTCGATGCTGGCGATCCTGTCGCATGTGGCGACCGGCGACTGGGCGGCGATCCTGCCGCGGGCGCTGGCGCGCGGCCTGCCGCTGCCCGAAGGGGTTCGCGCGCGCGACCTGACCGGCGAGGGGCATATGGTGGGGCTGGTCGTCGCCCGGCGCGAACCGCATCCGCCCCTGGTCGAGGCGCTAATCCGCATCGTCTCCTCGATTGATAGCTTCAATCGATAAACGATATATCACGATTGTTTCGTCTATCATCGGTCTCTAGTCTGGACAAAACAGCAGAGCCCGGACCACCTAGCCATGACCTCACCAGCGACCGACGCTGATTTCCTTCTGCGTCTCGACGAAATCATCGCCGCCCACAAGGGTCGCGAAGGGCCGCTTCTGCCCATCCTGCACGACATCCAGGCGGAATGGGGTCATGTTCCCGAGGAGGCGCAGCCGGTGCTGGCGGCCGCCCTGGGCATGACCCGCGCCGAGGTGCATGGCGTCGTCAGCTTCTATCACGATTTCCGCGACCATCCGCAGGGCCGGCATGTGCTGCGGCTGTGCCGGGCCGAGGCCTGCCAGTCGATGGGCGCCGATGCGCTGGCCGAGGAGGTGCGCGCCGCGCTGGGAATCGACTGGCACGAGACCACGCCGGACGGGCGGCTGACGCTGGAGCCGGTGTTCTGCCTGGGGCTTTGCGCCTGCGCGCCCTCGGCGCAGGTCGGCGACAGGCTGCTGGGCCGGGCGAATCTGGCCAAGGTGCGGCAACTGGTGGCGGAGGCGGGCGCATGAGGGTCTGGGTTCCCCTGGATGCCGCCGCAAGGGCGCTGGGTGCCGATGCGGTGGCCGAGACGCTGGGGCGCGAATTCGCCGTCACCCGCAACGGCACCCGCGGCATGATCTGGCTTGAGCCGCTGGTCGAGGTCGAGCGCGACGGCGTGCGTTACGGCTATGGGCCGGTCGGGCCCGAGGATGCGGCCTCGGTCGCCGAGGCGATCCGCACGGGCGGCGAGCATCCTCTGGCCCTGGGGCCGGTCCAGGAATTGCCCTGGATGAAAGCGCAGAGCCGGCTGACCTTCGCCCGCGTCGGCGTGATCGACCCGCTGTCGGTCGAGGAATACGAGGCGCATGGCGGGCTGGCCGGCCTGCGCCGCGCCATCGGCATCGGGCCGGAGAAGATCGTCGAGGAGGTCACCGAATCCGGGCTGCGCGGCCGGGGCGGCGCCGGTTTCCCGACCGGCATCAAGTGGAAGACCGTGGCCGGCGCCAAGGCCCCGCGGAAATACATCGTCTGCAATGCCGATGAGGGCGATTCGGGCAGCTTTGCCGACCGCATGCTGATGGAGGGCGATCCGCTGGTCCTGATCGAGGGCATGGCGATCGCCGGCATCGCCGTGGGCGCGGTGCAGGGCTATGTCTATATCCGCAGCGAATATCCCGACGCCATCCGGCTGATGGAGGCCGCCATCGGCAAGGCGCGGCAGGCCGGTATCCTGGGCCAGTCGGTGCTGGGATCAGACCATGCCTATGACATGGAGGTGCGGGTCGGCGCCGGCGCCTATGTCTGCGGCGAGGAGACCAGCCTGCTCAACAGCCTGGAGGGCAAGCGCGGCGTGGTCCGCGCCAAGCCGCCGATCCCGGCGCTGGAGGGCTTCCTGGGCCGGCCGACGGTGGTGAACAACGTGATCTCGCTGGCCTCGGTGCCCTGGATCCTGACCCATGGCGGGGCGGAATATGCCAAGCTGGGCATCGGGCGGTCCAAGGGCACGATCCCGATCCAGATCGCCGGCAACGTGAAATATGGCGGGTTGTTCGAGGCCGCCTTCGGCATGAGCCTGCGCCAGATCATCGAGGAGATCGGCGGCGGCACCGCCTCGGGCCGGCCGGTCAAGGCGGCGCAGGTGGGCGGGCCGCTTGGTTCCTACATCCCGCACTGGAATTTCGACGTGCCCTTCGGCTACGAGGAACTGGCGACGAAAGAGGGCCTGCTGGGCCATGCCGGCATCACCGTCTTCGACGACACCGCCGACATGCTGAAGCTGGCGCGCTTCGCCATGGAGTTCTGTGCCGTGGAAAGCTGCGGCAAATGCACGCCCTGCCGCATCGGCTCGGTCCGGGGCGTCGAGACCATCGACCGCATCGCCCAGGGCGACGAGACGGGGATCCCGATCCTCACCGATCTGTGCAACACGATGAAATGGGGCTCGCTTTGCGCGCTGGGGGGCTTTGCGCCCTTCCCGGTCATGTCGGCGCTGACCCATTTCCCCGAAGATTTCAGCGGGCGGCGAGAGCCGCGCAAGGAGGCCGCAGAATGAAGGATTTCATCATTCCCGACCGCGACATGGGCACCCCGGCGGTCAAGTCCGACGTCACCGTGAACCTGTTGGTGGACGGGATTCCGGTTTCGGTCCCCGCCGGGACATCGGTGATGCGCGCCGCTGCCGTGGCCGGGATCTCGGTGCCCAAGCTCTGCGCTACCGATCATCTGGAAGCCTTCGGCTCCTGCCGGCTTTGCGTGGTGCAGATCGAGGGCATGCGCGGCCTGCCGGCGTCCTGCACGACCCCTGTGGCCGAGGGCATGGTGGTCCATACCCAGACCGACGAGGTCGCGCAGATCCGCAAGGGGGTGATGGAGCTTTACATCAGCGACCACCCGCTGGACTGCCTGACCTGCGCCGCCAACGGCGATTGCGAGCTTCAGGACATGGCCGGCGCCGTGGGCCTGCGCGAGGTGCGCTATGAGCCGGGCGCGAACCATTTCGCCCGCCGCGACGCCGAGGGGCCGAATCCGGAATACCGGCCCAAGGACCAGTCGAACCCCTATTTCACCTTCGACCCGGCGAAATGCATCGTCTGCTCGCGCTGCGTCAGGGCCTGCGAGGAGGTGCAGGGCACCTTCGCGCTGACCATCGAGGGGCGGGGCTTCGACAGCCGCGTCTCGGCCGGGATGGAATCGGACAGCTTCCTCAGCTCGGATTGCGTCAGCTGCGGCGCCTGCGTGCAGGTCTGCCCGACCGCGACGCTGATCGAGAACAAGGTGATCGAGATCGGCACGCCCGAGCATATCGTCAAGACGACCTGCGCCTATTGCGGCGTCGGCTGTTCCTTCGACGCGCATATGCGCGGCGAGGAGGTGGTGCGCATGGTGCCCAGCAAGGACGGCAAGGCGAACCACGGCCACAGCTGCGTCAAGGGCCGCTTCGCCTGGGGCTATGCCACGCATCGCGAACGCCAGACCCAGCCCATGGTGCGCGAACGGATCACCGATCCCTGGCGCGTGGTCACCTGGGACGAGGCGCTGGATTTCGCCGCCAGCCGGCTGCGGCAGGCCCAGGCGGATTTCGGGCGCGATGCCATCGGCGTCATCACCTCGTCGCGCTGCACCAACGAGGAAACCTATCTGGTGCAGAAGCTGGCGCGCGCCGTCTTCCACAACAACAACACCGACACCTGCGCCCGGGTCTGCCATTCGCCGACCGGCTACGGGCTGAAGACCACCTTCGGCACCTCGGCCGGCACGCATGACTTCGATTCGGTCGACGATACCGATCTGGCGCTGATTATCGGCGCCAACCCGACCGACGGCCATCCGGTCTTTGCCAGCCGGCTGCGCAAGCGGCTGCGCGAGGGGGCCGGGCTGATCGTCCTCGATCCGCGCCAGATCGACCTGCTCAAGACCCCGCATATGGGCGAGGGGCTGCACCTGCCCCTGCGGCCCGGCACCAACGTCGCCGTGCTGACCGCCATGGCGCAGGTGATCGTGGCCGAGAAGCTCTATGACGAGGCCTTCATTCGCGAACGCTGCGACTGGGACGAGTTCCTGGCCTATGCCGAGTTCCTGATGGACCCGCGCCATGCGCCGGAAGAGGTCGAGAAACTGTCCAAGGTCCCGGCCGAGCTGATCCGCAAGGCCGCCCGCGCCTATGCGGCCGCGCCGCGCGCCAGTATCTATTACGGCTTGGGCGTGACCGAGCATTCGCAGGGCTCGACCACGGTGATGGCCATCGCCAACCTGGCGATGATGACCGGCAATATCGGCCGGACCGGCACCGGCGTGAACCCGCTGCGCGGCCAGAACAACGTGCAGGGCTCCTGCGACATGGGCAGCTTCCCGCATGAATATCCGGGCTATCGCCATGTCTCGGACCCCGAGGCGCGGGCGATCTACGAACGCGCCTGGGGCGTCGAGCTGTCGCCCGAGCCGGGCCTGCGCATCCCCAACATGTTCGACGAGGCGCTGGCCGGCCGCTTCAAGGGGCTTTACTGCCAGGGCGAGGACATCGTGCAATCCGACCCCGACACCCGGCATGTCACTTCGGCGCTGTCGGCGATGGACATCGTCATCGTGCAGGACCTGTTCCTGAACGAGACCGCGAACTATGCGCATGTCTTCCTGCCCGGTTCCAGCTTCCTGGAAAAGAACGGCACCTTCACCAATGCCGAGCGGCGCATCAACATGGTCCGCCGCGCCATGACGCCGAAGAACGGCTACGAGGACTGGGAGGTCACGCAGCTGCTGGCCAACCGCATGGGCGCGGCCTGGTCCTATACCCACCCGCGCGAGATCATGGCCGAGATCGCGCTGACCACGCCGAGTTTCGCCGGGGTCAGCTACGACCTGCTGGACCGCGAGGGTTCGGTGCAATGGCCCTGCAACGACAAGGCGCCGCTGGGCACGCCGGTCATGCATATCGACGGCTTCGTGCGCGGCAAGGGCAAGTTCGTCCATACCGAATATGTCGCGACCGAGGAACGCACCGGGGCGCGCTTCCCGCTCTTGCTGACCACGGGGCGGATCCTGTCGCAATACAATGTCGGCGCGCAGACCCGGCGGACCGACAACAGCGTCTGGCACCCCGAGGACATTCTGGAGATCCATCCCTCGGACGCCGAGAACCGCGGCATCCGCGAGGGCGACTGGGTGCGGGTGGCCTCGCGTTCGGGCGACACCTCGCTTCGGGCGCATATCACCGAGCGGGTGGCGCCGGGGGTGGTCTATACGACCTTCCATCACCCGACGACTCAGGCCAATGTGGTGACGACGGACAATTCCGACTGGGCCACCAACTGCCCCGAGTTCAAGGTGACGGCCGTGCAGGTCAGCCCCTCGAACGGCCCCTCGGAATGGCAAGAGGAGTATCGCCATCATTCCGACCTCGCCCGCCGCATCCTGCCCACCGCTGCCGAGTGACGGCATGCGGGACGTGACGGCCGGCGTGCTGCGCTGGGACGGCGAAGGCCGGGGCGGCGGCTGGCGGCCCATCGAGCCGCCCCCGGCGCCGCAGGAATGCCCCGTGGCCATCGTCATCGACGGCATGAGCCAGGCGGTGCTGATGGCGACGCCGCATGACCTGCGCGACTTCGCGCTGGGATTCGCGCTGACCGAGGGGCTGATCGCCGCGCCCGGCGATGTCGAGGGCTTCGAGGAGGCCGAGGTCGAGGCCGGCGGCTTCCCGGCGCGCGAGGCGCGGCTATGGCTGCGCCCCGGCCTTGCCGCCCGGCTGGCCGAGCGGCGGCGCAGCATGGTCGGCCCGGTGGGCTGCGGGCTTTGCGGCGTGGACAGCATCGAGGCGGCGCTGCCCCGGATCGTGCCGGTCGCCTCGGACTGGTCGATGCCGCCCGAGGACGTGGCCCGCGCCATGGCCGCACTGTCCGAGGGCCAGGTCCTGCGCCGCCGGACCCCGGCCATCCACGGCGCCGCCTTCTGGGACGGCGCCCGCGCCGTGACGCGCGAGGATGTCGGCCGCCACAATGCGCTGGACAAGCTGGCCGGGGCTTTGGCCCAGGCCGGGCTGGCGGCGGGGCAGGGCGCCGTGGTCATGTCCTCGCGCCTGTCGGTCGATCTGGTCCAGAAGGCCGCCCGCATCGGCGCGCCGATCCTGATCGGTGCCAGCGCGCCGACGGCGCTGGCGCTCGGCTGGGCCGAGCGCGCCGGCATCACCCTGATCGCCCGCGCCCGGCAGGCGAGCTTCGATCTTTACACCCACCCCCGGCGCATTGCCGGAAGCTGAGGCGACATGTCCCACGACCATTCCAAGCTGATCCGCATGGCCACGCAGATGGCGCAGTTCTTCACCAGCCAGCCCGACCGGCCGGCGCCCGAGGCGGTGGCCGCGCATATCAACGATTCCTGGTCGCCGCGGATGCGGCAGGATTTCGTGGACCAGATCCGCGCCGGGGCCGAGGCGGATCCGGTGGTGCGCGAGGCCGCGGCCTTCGTCCGCCTGCCCGCCGCCTGATTTTGCCCCTGCCGCCCCGTCCGGCAGCATGCTAGCGTGACGGCATGGCACAGCTACCTTCCCGTCAAGAGATTCTCGACTGGGTGTCCGCCCATCCGGACGCCACCGCCAAGCGCGACATCGCGAAAGCCTTCGGCATCAAGGGCGCCGAGCGCATCGAGCTGAAGCGGCTTCTGAAAGAGCTGGAGGCCGAGGGCCTGCTGGAACGCCGCCGCCGCCATTACCACGATGCCGAGCGGCTGCCGCCGGTCACCGTGCTGCAATTGCTGCCGCCCGACCGCGACGGCGACATCTTCGCCAGGCCCTTGGAATGGCAGGGCGAGGGGCCGATGCCGCGCATCCTTTACGCGGCGTTGAAATCCGATCCCGCCGTGGCGCCGGGCGAGCGCATCCTGGCCCGGCTGATCGAGACCCGGGGCGAGGATCACGACTATCAGGCCCGGCTGATCCGCCGCATCGGCACGGTGCAGCACCGCATCGTCGGCATCTTCCGCGCGGCCACCGGCGGGCCCGAGGCGGGCGGCCGCATCCTGCCCATCGACAAGGGCCAGGACAAGGAATGGCAGGTGCGCCCCGGCGATGCCCATGGCGCGAAAAGCGGCGAGCTGGTCGAGGCCGAGCAGGTCGGCCCGCGCGGCCGCCTGGGCCTGTCACTGGCGCGGATCGTCGAGCGGCTGGGCGACCCCTCGGCGCCCAGGGCCGTCAGTCTGATCGCCATCCACCAGCACGGCATTCCCGACGATTTCCCCGACGAGGCGATCGCCGAGGCCGATGCCGCCCGTCCCGCGACGATGAAGAACCGCGAGGATCTGCGCCACCTGCCCTTCATCACCATCGACCCCTCGGATGCCCGCGACCGCGACGATGCCGTCGCCGCCGAGACGCATGAGGATGGCGGCGCCACGGTCTGGGTCGCCATCGCCGATGTGGCGCATTACGTCCGCCCCGGCTCGGCCCTGGACCGCGAGGCGCGCAATCGCGGCAATTCCACCTATTTCCCCGACCGGGTGGTGCCGATGCTGCCCGACATCCTGTCGAGCGACCTGTGTTCGCTGCATCAGGGCGTGGACCGGCCGGTGATCGCGGTCAGGATGCGGCTGGACGCGCAGGGCAACAAGACCGGCCACAGCTTCCATCGCGGCATGATCCGCTCGGCCGCGAGCCTGGCCTATGAACAGGCGCAGGCGGCGGCGGACGGCAATCCCGACGAGCAGACCGCGCCGCTGGTCGAGCCGGCGATCCGGCCGCTCTGGCATGCCTACGGGCTGCTCAGCGCCGCGCGAGCGCGCCGCCAGCCGCTGGAGCTGGACCTGCCCGAGCGCAGGATCGTGCTGACCGCCGACGGAAGGGTGAAATCGGTCAACTTCCGCGAACGCTACGATGCGCATCGGCTGATCGAGGAATTCATGGTGCTGGCCAATGTCGCCGCCGCCGAGGAACTGGAACGGCTGCGCCGGCCGCTGCTCTATCGCGTGCACGAGGAGCCGACGGTGGAAAAGCTCGACGCGCTGCGCGAAGTGGCCGAGGCTTCGGGCTTCACGCTCGCCAAGGGCCAGGTCTTGCAGACGCGCCACCTGAACCGGCTGCTGGAACAGGCCGAGGGCTCGGAATTCGACGAGCTGATCAACATGACGGCGCTGCGCTCGATGCAGCAGGCCTATTACAACCCCGAGAATTTCGGCCATTTCGGGCTGGCCCTGCGCTCCTATGCGCATTTCACCTCGCCGATCCGGCGCTATTCCGACCTGATCGTGCATCGCGCGCTGGTCATGGGCCATAAATGGGGCGATGACGGGCTGTCGGCGCAGGATATCGAGATGCTCTCGGATACCGCGCAGCATATATCCGAGACCGAGCGGCGCTCGATGGCGGCGGAACGCGACACCACCGACCGCTATCTCGCCGCCTATCTGGCCGACCGGGTGGGGGCCGAGTTCACCGGCCGCATCAGCGGCGTGCAGAAATTCGGCGCCTTCGTGCGGCTGGACGAGACCGGGGCGGACGGGCTCTTGCCGATCCGAGAGATCGGTCGGGAGTATTTCCATTACGACCCGGATGCGCAGGTGCTGATGGGCTCCGAGACCGGGCTGGAAATCGGCATCGGCCAGCGCGTGACCGTGCGGCTGACCGAGGCGGTGCCGCTGACCGGCGGGCTGATGCTGGAACTGCTGGAAGTCGAGGGCCGGCCGCTGCCGCAAGGGTCGGGCGGCGGGCGCGGCAAGGGACCGATGCGCAAGCGCGCCACCCAGGCGCGGCTGGCCGAGATCAAGCGCGCGCAGAAGCGCCGGCGGGTGCGGCGGCAACATTGATAAGAGGGGGCTTTGCCCCCGCGCGTTCCGCGCTCCCCCAGGGTATTTGGAAAACAGAGAAAGCCGCGAGGGATGCAGGGCTTCTTTCTTGCCCAAATATCCTGCGGGGGAGTCGGCCGCAGGCCGGCGGGGGCGCAAAGCCCCCTTGGGCGGTGCCGAAAGCGAAAGGGGCGGCCCCGTGGACCGCCCCTCGCATCATCTCTCCGTCAGGCTTCAGCCGATGGCGGCGGCGCGGACGTCGTCGTCGATCTTGTCGGCATATTGCGCGAAATTGTCGCTGAACATGCCGACCAGCTTGCGGGCCTGGGCGTCATAGGCGGCACCATCCGCCCAGGTCTGGCGCGGGTCGAGCAGCCGGTCCTCGACGCCGGGCACCGAGACCGGGACCTCGAAGCCGAAATTCGGATCCTTGCGGAACTGGGCGTTGTTCAGCGAGCCGTCCAGCGCCGCGGTCAGCAGGGCGCGGGTGGCCTTGATCGGCATGCGCTTGCCGGTGCCGAAGGCGCCGCCGGTCCAGCCGGTATTGACCAGCCAGCAGGCCGCGCCGGTCTTGGCGATCTTTTCCTGCAGCAGCTTGCCATAGACTTCCGGGCGGCGCGGCATGAAGGGGGCGCCGAAGCAGGTCGAGAAGGTCGGCGTCGGCTCGGTCACGCCGACCTCGGTGCCGGGTGTCTTCGAGGTGAAGCCCGACAGGAAGTGATACATCGCCTGCGCCGGGGTCAGCCGCGCGATCGGCGGCAGAACGCCATAGGCGTCGCAGGTCAGCATGATCACGTTCTTCGGCTGGCCGCCCAGCGAGGTCGGCGAGGCGTTCGAGATCTGCTCCAGCGGATAGGCGCAGCGCATGTTGTCGGTCAGCGAGTTGTCCTCGAAGTCCAGCTCCAGCGTGTCGGGGTCGTAGACCATGTTCTCGATCACCGTGCCGAACTTGTAGCAGGTGGCGTAGATCTCCGGCTCGGCCTCGGCCGAGAGGTTGATGGTCTTGGCGTAGCAGCCGCCCTCGAAGTTGAAGATGCCGGTGTCGGACCAGCCGTGCTCGTCATCGCCGACCAGCGTGCGCGAGGGATCGGCCGAGAGCGTGGTCTTGCCGGTGCCGGAGAGGCCGAAGAAGATGGCGCTGTCGTCCGGGTTGCCGAGCGCGTGGTTGGCCGAGCAATGCATCGGCATCACGCCCTTTTCCGGCAGGATGTAGTTCAAGAGCGTGAAGACCGATTTCTTGTTCTCGCCGGCATAGGCGGTATTGCCGATCAGGATCAGCTTCTTGTCGAAATTCAGCGCGATCACGGTTTCCGAGCGGCAGCCGTGGCGGGCCGGATCGGCCTTGAACGAGGGGCAGTTGATGATGGTGAATTCCGGTGCGAATCTGGCTAGCTCGGCCGCTTCGGGACGGCGCAGCAGGTTGCGGATGAACAGCCCGTGCCAGGCCAGTTCGGTCACGACCCGGACGTCGAGGCGCAGGGCAGGATCCGCGCCGCCGTAGAGGTCCTGAACGAAATAGTCCTTGCCCTTCATGTGCTCCAGCATGTCGGCATGCAGCCGGTCGAAGGCCTCCGGCTCCATCGGGCGGTTGTTTTCCCACCAGATGCTGTCCTCGACCGCGGGAGTGCGCACGACATGTTTGTCCTTGGGCGAGCGGCCGGTATGGGCCCCGGTCGAGACCAGGAAGGTGCCGCCAAGGCCCAGCTTGCCTTCGCCGCGCTGGATGGCCGCCTCGATCAGCGCCGGTTCGAGCAGGTTGTAGTGGACATTGCCGAGCCCCGTGATCCCCTGGTCTTCGAGACGGCAATTCGGATTGACGCGCGGTTCGCTCATGGCACCTGTGCTCCTGCTTGAATTCCGGGCCGGCAACCGGCCGTTGCGCGTCCTATAACACGGCATTTCCCGGGCGAAAGCGCACTTATGGACAGGGTTAGCGCAATCAGACACGGTTAGCGCTATCATTTACCGAAGCGTGGCCTTGCCCGCAAGAATCCGCCACAAGGACAGTCGGTCCGGCATCGCGGATCGGGGCGATTCGGCCGGGGGTGAAACGGAGGCGCGCGCGATGATCCTGCATGCATCCTGCATTGCCCATCGGGGCAGGGGGCTGCTGATCCTGGGGCCCTCGGGATCGGGGAAATCCGGCCTGGCGCTTGAAATGATGGCCCTGGGTGCGGCGCTGGTGGCGGACGACCGCACCGTGCTGCGCCGCGAGGGCGCCGCCGTCATTGCCGATGCGCCCGATTCGATTCGCGGCCGCATCGAGGCGCGCGGCGTCGGCATCCTGCATGCCGTGCCGCACGGGCCGGTCGAACTGGCGCTGGCGGTCGATCTGGAGCGCACCGAGCCGGACCGCCTGCCGCCCGACCGCCGCCTTGACCTTATGGGCAGGTCCTTGCCCCTTGTCCTTGGCGCGGGCCGTGTTCATCTTGCGTCAACATTGTTGCAATATCTTGTGGCCGGACGGGCGGACACGGATTTGCGCGAGAGGTAGGCCGAACCATGCCGGAGGCGAGAAGCCCCTTGGGCAGTCAGGACGAGCAGGCCCAGCGGCTGGTGCTGATCACCGGGCCGTCCGGGGCCGGGCGCTCGACGGCCATCAACGTGCTCGAGGATCTGGGCTACGAGGCCATCGACAACCTGCCGCTGTCGCTGGTGCCGCGGCTGCTGGACGGGCCGGCCCGGCCGGTGCCGCTGGCGCTGGGTCTGGATGTCCGCAACCGCGACTTTTCCGTCGCCAACCTGACCGAGCTGATCGACAAGCTGACCCGGTTGCCCGAATACGCGCCCGAGGTGCTGTTCCTGGACTGCACGACCGAACAGCTTCTGCGACGGTTCAATGAAACCCGCCGTCGCCATCCGCTGCGGGCCGAGGGCTCGCCGCTGGACGCCATCCGGGCCGAGCGCGACATGCTCGCCCCCATCCGCGCCCGGGCCGACGTGCTGGTCGACACCTCGGATCTGTCGCCGCATGACCTGAAGGCGGAACTGGCCCGCTGGTTCGAGACCGAGCCGGGGCGGCGGCTGACCGTCTCGGTGCAGTCCTATTCCTACAAGCGCGGGGTGCCGCGCGGCGTGGACATGATGTTCGACTGCCGATTCCTCGCCAACCCGCATTGGCGGGCGGAGCTGCGGCCGCTGGACGGCCGCGACCCGCCGGTTCAGCAATATGTGATGGCCGATTCGCGGTTCGACGAGTTCTTCCGCAAGGTGCTGGATCTTGTGCTTTTCGCCCTGCCTGCCCATCTGGAAGAAGGAAAGGCCCACCTGGCGATCGGCTTCGGCTGCACCGGGGGGCGACACCGTTCTGTCACAATGGCGGAAAAAATGGCAGATGCGCTTGCGAAAGCAGGCTGGCAAGTGTCAATTAGACATCGGGAACTTGAACGCCGTGAAAAGGCGCCGGCACCTGGGGATGAGGGTCCTGTTCGGGCCTCTCGCACAGCTTTGGCGCAAGGGTGAACGGCTGGTGCGTGGTGAGGCGAATTGATCGGAATTGTCATCGTGGCGCATGGTGGGCTGGCCAGGGAATATCTCTCGGCGGTCGAGCATGTCGTGGGGCCGCAGACCGGGATCAAGGCCGTGACGATCGAGGAAAACCATGATCGCGGCGAGAAGCAGGCCGAAATCTGCGCCGCCGCCGATGCGGTGGATGCGGGCGACGGCGTGGTGGTGGTGACGGATCTGTTCGGCGGCTCGCCCTCGAACCTGTCGCTGATGGCCTGCGCGATGCGGAATCGCTCGATTCTCTACGGGGCGAACCTGCCGATGCTGGTCAAGCTGGCCAAATCGCGCAAACTGCCGGTTGCGGATGCGGTATCGCTGGCCAAGGATGCGGGACGCAAGTACATCAACAGCTATGACGTTCTGCCTGCCGATGTGCTTCCCATCCCGAACCGTGCCGCTTCATGAATGACATGACCACCGGGGCCGTCACCCGCGAATTGGCGATCATCAACGAAAAGGGCCTGCACGCGCGGGCCAGCGCGAAATTCGTCGAGACGGTCGAGCGTTTCGACGCCCAGGCCACCGTCGAGAAGGACGGGATGAGCGTCTCGGGCGATTCGATCATGGGCCTGCTGATGCTGACCGCGCCGCGCGGCAGCACCATCCGCGTCACCACGCGCGGCGCGCAGGCGGCCGAGCTGGCCGATGCGCTGAGCGCGCTGGTCGGGGACTATTTCGGCGAAGGCATGTAAGGGCCGGACATGGCCCGATCCTCCTATCACCATGGCAACCTGCGCCAGGCCCTTGTCGAGGCCACGGTGCGGCTGATCGAGCAGAACGGCCCGCAGGCCTTCACCCTGGCCGAGGCCGCGCGGCTGGCCGGGGTCAGCGCCGCCGCGCCCTATCGCCATTTCACCGGCCGCGAGGACCTGCTGGAAGAGGTCGCCCGGCAAGGGTTCGAGGAATTCGCCGAGAGGCTGGAGACCGCCTTCGACGAGGGGCGCCCGCGGCCGCTGACCGCCTTCCTGCGCATGGGACAGGAATACCTGAGCTTCGCGGCCGAGCGGCGCGGCTTCTACATCGCCATGTTCGAATCCGGCATCTCGATCGCCGGCAATACCGGGCTGTCGCAGGCCTCGGAACGGGCGCGCGGCATCCTGGTGCGCGGCGCCGAGGCGCTGTTCGCGCAGCTGCCCGCGGGGCGCCGCCCGCCGCCCGGCATGGTCGCGGACCACATCTGGGCGCTGAGCCACGGCGTGGTCGAGCTGTTCGGCCGCGGCAAGCCCGGATCGCGCTCGCCCATCTCGCCGGCCGACATGCTGGAAAGCGGCGCGCTGATCTATCTGCGCGGCCTGGGCGTAATCCCCGACTGAACGCGGCCCGACCGGCGAACCCGCCACCCGAAAATCCGGCAGAAAATTTTCGCCGCTTCCCTTGAACCCGACGGACTCGGCTCCATCTATGTAAATGTGATTAACATTCACATCGGAAAGGGACCGCAATGAACACTGACATCGCCCCGCGCCCCTCCGCCTTCGACCGGATCGGCGCAGCACTGGCCGGCATCCGGGACTGGCTGGACGAACGCGGGAAGGGCGCCTGGATCGCCGCCATGATCCTGGCCTTCATCGCCTGCTGGCCCCTGGGCCTTGCCATCCTGGGTTACATGATCTGGAGCAAACGCATGTTTTCCTGTCGCCACCGCCATCATCACCACGGCCGCCATTATCGCCACGGTTTCGGCGCGCCGACCGGCAACAGCGCCTTTGACGCCTATCGCGAGGAAACGCTGAAGCGGCTGGAGGACGAGCATCGCGAATTCCTCGACTTCCTGCAGAAGCTGCGCGAAGCCAAGGACAAGGCCGAGTTCGACCAGTTCATGCAGGGGCGCAGCCAGCCGCAGCCCCCCGCGCCGCAGGCGTGAACCGGCGCAGGCGTGATGCGAACGTGATGCGAAAAGGGCCGGGGATCACCCGGCCCTTGGTCAATAGGAATACTCGGCGTAGATGCGGCTGAGATCGCCCGCCCATTCGCCGTGATATTTCTCCAGCAACTCGTCGGCGGGCACCTTGCCCGTCTCGACGCTTTCCCTGAGCGCGTTCAGGAAATGCGTCTCGTCCGGCACCAGCCCGCCCGAGCCGGTGCGGGCCCGCGCCTTCAGCCCGGCTTCCGAGATCGCCAGCACCTCGCGCGCCAGGTCGCGCATCTTCACGCCGTTCACCTCGGCATCCAGCGCCTTGAGCCCGGCGCCGCGCCGCCAGGCCTCGCGCGTCTCGGCATCCCAGCCCTTGACCAGGTCCCAGGCCGCGTCCAGCGCCGACTGGTCATAGACCAGCCCGACCCAGAGCGCCGGCAGGGCGCAAAGCCGCCGCCAGGGGCCGCCGTCGGCGCCGCGCATCTCGATGAATTTCTTGACCCGCGCCTCGGGGAAGACCGTGGTCAGGTGGTCGGCCCAGTCCGACAGCGTCGGGATCTCGCCCGGCAGCGCCGGCAGCTTGCCCTGCAGGAAATCGCGGAAGCTCTGCCCCAGCGCGTCGATGTATTTGCCGTCGCGATAGACGAAATACATCGGCACATCGAGCACGTAATCGACCCAACGCTCATAGCCGAACCCGTCCTCGAAGGCGAAGGGCAGCATGCCGGTGCGCGCCGCGTCGAGATTCTGCCAGATATGCGCGCGCCAGCTTTTCCAGCCGTTCGGCTGGCCGTCGAGGAAGGGCGAATTGGCGAAAAGCGCATTCGCCACCGGCTGCAGGGCCAGCGCCACGCGCAGCTTCTGCACCATGTCGGCTTCGCTGGCGAAGTCGAGGTTCACCTGCACGGTGCAGGTGCGATACATCATCTGCGTGCCCAGCGTGCCGACCCGGCCCATGTAATCGGTCATCAGCCGGTAGCGCCCCTTGGGCATCATCGGCATCTGCTCCTGCGTCCAGATCGGCGCGGCGCCCAGGCCGATGAAGCCGGCGCCCAGTTCGTCGGCGACGGTCTTGACCTCGGCCAGGTGGCTGTTCACCTCGTCGCAGGTCTGGTGGATGGTCTGCAGCGGCGCGCCCGAGAGTTCCAGCTGCCCGCCCGGCTCCAGGCTGACATTGGCGCCGTCCCGCTCCAGCCCGATGATGTTGCCGGCCTCCAGAACCGGGGTCCAGCCGAAGCGGCTCTGCAACCCCTCCAGCATGGCCTTGACCGAGGGCTGGCCGGGCGCGGCCTCATAGGGCAGGGGCATCAGGTCGGCATGGCGATAGCCGAATTTCTCGTGCTCGGTGCCGATGCGCCAGGCGTCGCGCGGTTTTTCGCCCGCGGCGAGATACTCGGCCAGTTGTTCGGGACGCTCGATCGGGCCGCCGCCCTGTTGGGGAATGGACATCGGTGGCCTTTCGTTTGCCTTGCGTGCCACAGGTGGCAAGCGCGGCGCGTCAAGTCAAGCGGGCGCGAACCGGCCTCGTCCAAACGGTCTGGATCGCGGGCGCATCCGACGCCAGCGCCGAGACGAGGCGCCCCATCTCGATCCCCGGCAGCGTGGCGAAGGCGCCGGCCAGATGCTCGGCCCCCGCCGCATCGACGGGGATCAGCAGCGCCTGGCCGTCGCCGCTTTTCAGCCGCCAGTGCCGGCGGCCGTTCAGCCGCATCAGCCGGATCTCGGCCAGCTCGCGCAGCGCGATCTCGCCGCCCAGCAGCCGGCTGGGCGACAGGTAGCGGATCGCGCCCTCGTCCAGCTCGACCATGCCGGGGCCGAGCGTGTCGTGGCGGAAGCGCATCCGCCGCCGCGCGTCCAGCGCCCAAAGCGCCGAGGCCGCGGCAATGACCGCGCCGATGGGCCACAGGATCCAGCCGCCCAGCGAGAACACCCACAGCCCGAACCCGGTCGCGGCCAGCGCGGCGCCGGTTTCGGCCCAGGGGCGCAGCTTCTCGGCCAGTTCCGGGCGGATCATCAAAGCTCCAGCGCCATGTCGCGATGCGGGATGCCGGCGTCGTCGTATTCGGGGCCGTAGGCGGCAAAGCCCAGCTTCTCGTAAAAGCCGATGGCATGGGTCTGGGCGCCCAGCTTGGCGCGGGTGACGCCGGGCAGGGCGCGCAGCTCGTCCAGCGCCGCGCGGATTAGCGCCGCGCCGGTCCCGGTGCCGCGCGCCGATTTCAGCACCGCGACGCGGCCGATCTTGCCGGTCGCGCCCTCGACCAGGATGCGGGCGGTGCCTACGGCCCGGCCGCTGTCATCCCGCGCCAGCAGGTGGATCGCCGCGCCGTCGCGGCCGTCCCATTCCTCGGCCTCGGGGACGTTCTGCTCGACGATGAAGACCTCGCGGCGGATGGCGCGGCAGGTGTCGAGGTCGGTGGTCTTCTCGATCATGCGAAATAACGCTCCAGGATGCGGCGATAGATGCGGGCAAGCTGGCGGACCTGATCGGCCGGCACGCGCTCGTCCACCTGATGCATGAAATGCCCGACCAACCCGAATTCAAGCACCGGGCAATGATCCTTGACGAAACGCGCATCCGAGGTGCCGCCCGAGGTCGAGAGCACGGGGATCAGCCCGGTCTCCTCCTGCACCACCTCGGCGACCAGATCGACGAAGGGGCCGGGTCGGGTCAGGAAGCTTTCGCCCGACACATCGGTCGAGATGGCGAAATCCACCCTGGTCTCGGCCGAGATCGCCGCCGCGCGGGCACGGATCATCCGGTCGAGGCTCTCCGAGCTATGGGCGTCGTTGAAGCGGATGTTGATCACCGCCCGCGCCCGTTCCGGGATCACGTTCGAGGCCGGGTTGCCGCAATCCACCGTCGTCACCTGCAGGCCCGAAGGGTCGAAATGCTCGGTCCCCTCGTCCAGCGGCGTCTCGGTCAGCTCGTTCAGCAGCCGCACCAGCGCGTGCAGCGGGTTGCGGGCGCGATGCGGATAGGCGGCGTGGCCCTGGATGCCATGCGCCTCGATCTGCAGGGTCATCGAGCCGCGGCGGCCGATCTTGATCATCTCGCCCATGCGGTCGGGATTCGAGGGCTCGCCGACGATGCAGACATCCATCCGCTCGCCCCGCGCCGCCATCCAGTCGAGCAGCGCGCGGGTGCCGTGCTTGCCGGGGCCCTCCTCGTCGCCGGTGATGGCCAGGATCACCGCGCCGTCCGGCGGCGGCGTCTCGGTCACGAAACCGATGGCGGCGGCGGCGAAGGCGGCGACGCCGGATTTCATGTCGGTGGCGCCACGGCCCCAGATCCAGCCGTCCTGCTCGTGCCCGGAAAAGGGCGGATGCGTCCAGCTGGCCGGATCGCCGGGCGGCACCACGTCGGTATGGCCGTTGAAGCCGAAGCTGCGCGCGCCCCTTGCCCCCCAGCGCGCGAACAGGTTCGGCACCCCCTCGCGGTCGACGCGGTGGCATTCGAAACCCGCCGCGCCCAGCACGGTCATCAGCAGGCTCAATGCGCCGCCCTCGTCGGGCGTGACCGAGGCGCAGCGGATTAGCCTTGCGGTCAGTTGGGCGGGGTCGGGGATCAGGGTCATGGCGGGCCTTTCGCTTTTGGCCTGTGGTTACACCGCCGGACCCGCAAGCTCCAGCGCGCGGCGCAGCAGGTTGGCGCCGGTCAGCGCCAGCAGGATCAGCGTCCAGCGCCGGAACCGCGCCGCGTCCAGCCGGTCATGCGCCAGATAGCCCAGCCCCATGCCGACCAGCGCCGGGACGACGAGGATCGCGGAAAACGGCAGGGTCTGGGCGTTCAGCAGCCCCGATTGCAGATGCGAGACGGTCAGCACCGCCGCGCCCAGGAAGAACACCACTCCCTGCACCCGCATCTGTTCCTGCTTGGGCGCATGCAGCGACAGCAGCAGCACCAGCAGCGGCGGCCCCCAGATGCCCGAGATGCCGCCGATCAGCCCGCCGACGACCCCGGTCGCGATCTCCATGCGCCGGCGGTGATGCACCGGCAGGACCAGGCTGCGGCCCAGGATCTGCCACAGCGCGAAACCCGAGATCGGCAGGCCGATGATGGCATACATCAGCCATTGCGGCACCCGCGGGGCAAAGAAGGCGCTGACCGGGATGAACAGCACCACCATGCCGATATGCCAGCGATAGGCCCAGCTTGCCTGCCAGGCCGGCCGCCAGCCGCCGCGCAGCGCCTGGCGGATATTGGTGACCAGCACCGGCAGGATCACCGCCGCCACCGCCTGCTGCGCGGTCAGGAAGGACCCCAGCGCCGCCAGCATGATCATCGGCATGGCAAAGCCGATGGCGCCCTTCACGAAGCCGGAAAACAGCGTGATCGCGATGGCGGTCCAGAAATGGAAGGGGTCGAGGCCGAACATGGCCGCAGGTTGCTGCGCCACGCCGCCCGCCGCAAGGGCCGTTCTTGCACAATCTGCGGGACATTTTAGTTCGCGTTTCGTCAGGATTGCGCATGATAGTTGCGCTGCGGTTGCGAAACGGCTAGTCATGCTGCAACGCCGCACAAGGAGTCTGCCATGAAGGACATGCCCCCGATGCCCCCGATGCCAGCCGATACGCCCTCCGCCCTGCTGGCGCTTGCCGCCGCGGCCCTGCCGGAGCTTGAAACCCTGCAATCGCGCGCCACCGAGGCGCTGCGCGCGCTGGTCGCCCCCTCGGGCAAGCCGCAGCCGGCCTTGCTGGAACAGCATCAGCATGCCGCCCATGCGCTGTCCTGGCTTGCCACCTATGTCGAATCGATTCGCCAGCTGACCGGCTGGGCGGCGCGGCTGGCCGAGGCGGGCAGCCTGGGCCGGACCGAGGCGCTGATCCTGCAGATCGGCCTGGGCGAATACCTGACCCAGATCGCCGGCGGCATCCCGATGAGCCAGACGGAATTCGCCCGGCTTGCGGACCTCGGGGTCGACTGGCAGCCGGGCGAGGCGGCGGCGGGGCTGATGCGCGGCAACACCGCGCCGGCACGGGCCGAGCTGGCGCGGCTGATGCAGGACAACCAAGGCCGCGCCACCTTCGGGGCCACCGGGCTGGACGAGGATCTGGAGATGATCCGCGACCAGTTCCGCCGCTATGCCGAGGAGCGGGTGATCCCCAACGCCCATGAATGGCACCTCAAGGACCAGCTGATCCCGATGGAGATCATCGAGGAACTGGCCGAGCTCGGCGTCTTCGGCCTGACCATTCCCGAGGAATTCGGAGGCTTGGGCCTCTCGAAAGCCTCGATGGTGGTGGTGACCGAGGAGCTGTCGCGCGGCTATATCGGGGTGGGCAGCCTTGGAACCCGCAGCGAGATCGCGGCCGAGCTGATCCTCTGCGGCGGCACCGAGGAGCAGAAGGCCAAGTGGCTGCCGGCGCTGGCCTCGGGAGAAATTTTGTCGACGGCGGTCTTTACCGAGCCGAACACCGGCAGCGACCTGGGCAGCCTGCGCACGCGGGCGGTCAGGGACGGCGACGACTGGGTGGTCACCGGCAACAAGACCTGGATCACCCATGCGCAGCGCACGCATGTCATGACGCTCTTGGCCCGCACCGACCCCGAGACCACCGACTGGCGCGGGTTGTCGATGTTCCTGGCCGAAAAGACCCCGGGCACCGACGACGATCCCTTTCCGACCCCCGGCATGACCGGCGGCGAGATCGAGGTCCTGGGCTATCGCGGCATGAAGGAATACGAGCTCGGCTTCGACGGCTTCCGCGTCAAGGGCGAGAACCTGTTGGGCGGCGAGCCGGGGCGCGGCTTCAAGCAGCTGATGGAGACCTTCGAATCCGCGCGCATCCAGACCGCCGCCCGCGCAGTGGGCGTGGCGCAATCGGCGGCCGAGATCGGCATGTGCTATGCCATCGACCGCAAGCAGTTCGGCAAGTCGCTGATCGAGTTTCCGCGCGTTGCCGACAAGCTGGCCATGATGGCGGTCGAGATCATGATCGCCCGGCAGCTGACCTATTTCAGCGCCTGGGAAAAGGACCACGGCCGGCGCTGCGACCTGGAGGCCGGGATGGCCAAGCTTCTGGGCGCCCGCGTCGCATGGGCGGCGGCGGACAATGCCTTGCAGATCCACGGCGGCAACGGTTTCGCGCTGGAATACGCCATCAGCCGCGTGCTGTGCGATGCGCGCATCCTCAACATTTTCGAGGGCGCGGCCGAGATCCAGGCCCAGGTGATTGCGCGCAGGCTGCTGGACTGACCGCAGGGGCGCGTGGCCGGCGCGCGGGTTCAGGACCGGCCGCTGCCGCGGTCGTCCCGCCGTCCCCGGCGCCAGGCCCAGAAAAGCCAGCCGGCCCATAGCGCCGCCAGCGAGAACCAAGTCAGCGCATAGCCAAGATGGCTGTTGCGGAAACGGATCACGGTCAGCCCGCCGATCGGCTGCGCGCCGTCGCCCTGGGCATCGGCGTCGAGGAACCAGGGCGCCACCGGGCCCAGCCCCTGCGCCGCGGCGATGGCGGCGGTGTCGCGGGAATACCAGCGCCCGGCCCCGGGGTCGTTGCCGCGCAGGAAGGCGCCGCCGGGCTGGCTCATGCGCAGAAGGCCCGTCACCGTCACCCCGCCGCCCGGCAGGGGGCGGTCGTCGCGGGCGGCATCCGCGACGAAGCCGCGATTGACCAGCACGGTCCAGCCCTGCGCGGTCTGCATCGGAGTCATCACCCAGAAGCCCGGCCCGCGTTCCGTCACCGCCTTGACCAGCGTGTCGCTGTCCGCGCGATAGGTTCCCGTCACCGCGATGCGGCGATATTCCGCATCGCGCGCGTCCATCCCCGCCCATTCGGCAGGTCCGGGGGCGGGTGCGGGCGGCTCGGCCAGACGCGCCTCGACCCGGGCGATCAGGTCGGTCTTCCAGGCCAGCCGCTGCACCTGCCAGACCCCCAGCGCCATCAGCGCCAGGAACACCGCCAGCGCCCCGGCCGGCGCCGCCAGCCGGCGCAGGGTCACGAGCCGAAGCCCTGCATCAGCTCATGGTCCATCTGCGGCATCATGTTGGTGTTCATGTGATACATGACCCAGAGCGAGCCGGCCAGCAGGATGACCACCACCACCACGGTGAAGATGGTCGAGAGCATGGTCCAGCCCTCTTCCTGCCTGCCGTTCATGTGCAGGAAATAGACCATGTGGACCAGGATCTGCACCACGGCGAAGCCGATCACCGTGACGGCGGTCAGCGCCCGGCTTTCGAAGCCGCCGGCCATGACCAGGCCGAAGGGGATCGCGGTCAGGATCACCGAGAGCAGGAACCCCTTGAGGTAAGAGGCATAGCTGCCATGGTCGTGGCCGTGATCGTCGTGATGCGCATGAGCGTGTTCGGCGGACATCAGATCATCCCCAGCAGATAGACGAAGGTGAAGACGCCGATCCAGATGACGTCGAGGAAGTGCCAGAACATCGACAGGCAGACCATGCGGCGCTGGTTCGCCGGGATCAGCCCGGTGCGGGTGATCTGCACCATCAGCGTCACCAGCCAGATCGAGCCGAAGGTGACGTGCAGCCCATGCGTGCCGACCAGCGTGAAGAAGGCCGACAGGAAGCCGGACCGCTGCGGCCCGGCGCCGATATGGATCAGGTGGTGGAACTCGTAAAGCTCGATGCCGAGGAAGCACAGGCCGAAGAACAGCGTCACCGCCAGCCAGCGCAGCGTGCCGCGCTGGTCGCCCTTGCCCATGGCCAGCATGGCGAAGCCGAAGGTGATCGAGGACAGAAGCAGCATGGCGGTGTTGACCGCCACCAGCTCCAGGTCGAACAGATCCTTCGGTCCCGGCCCGGCGGCGAAGCTGGTGCCCAGCACGCCATAGACCGCGAAGAGCACCGCGAACATCAGGCAGTCGCTCATCAGGTAGACCCAGAAGCCCAGGCTGGTCGAGGCGCCCTCGGGGTGGTGATGGGGCTCAAGCTCCCAGTATTGGCGCATGGTGTCGGTTGTCGCGTGGCTCATCTCTCAAACCCCCTGCGCAAGCTGGCGCGTCCGGGCATCCTCGGTCGCCTCGATTTCCGAGGCGGGGATGTAGGGTCAGGACCCATTGATTTCTGCTGGGTTGGGTGTTTCACCTATTGAAAACCGAGCAGTGAACATGTCTGATCTTTTCTGGCTGACGGATGCGCAGATGGCGCGCCTTGCGCCCTTCTTCCCGAAATC